>Ga0182746_1003406_pt1 | contig 10781 bp, 10 predicted proteins | sample eDN3rd30CBELigOP_FD_128881 | JGI IMG/M metagenome (GOLD analysis project Ga0182746, IMG submission 128881) | Enriched Organic Plus compost microbial communities from Emeryville, California, USA - eDNA 3rd pass 30_C BE-Lig OP (version 2) (version 2) ... | reverse complement strand
TGCACCCCGACCGGTTTGTGTGATGCCGTACCGGCTGACCCTGGCCGCGCTGGCCGGGCTGTTGCTGATCACGATGACCGCCGGCGTCGCGGTCGGTTCGGTGTCAATCGCGCCGGGACAGGTCTGGGCCATCGTGGTGCATTCCGTGCACCCGGGACTGGTCGAGCAGAGTTGGCCCGCGGTGCGGGAATCCATCGTTCTCGACGCCCGGCTGCCCCGGGTCGTGCTGGGCGCGGTGGTCGGCGCCGGCCTGGCGGCGTGCGGAATGGCGTTGCAGGCGGTGGTGCGCAATCCGCTCGCCGATCCCATGCTGCTGGGGGTCTCCTCGGGAGCATCGGTCGGCGCGGTGGTGATCCTGGTGTTCGGTGCCGGTGTGCTGCAGGTGTTCACAGTGCCGCTGGCAGCTTTTCTCGGAGCGTTCCTGGCCCTGATCGCGGTGTACTTCCTGGCCCGCTCGGGTGGGCGGATGACGACCGCCCGGTTGATCCTGGCCGGTGTGGCAGTGGCAGAAGTGCTGTCCGCGGTGGCCAGCCTGCTGATCGTCACTTCCGACGATCCGCACAAGACGCAGGCCGCGGTGCGGTGGATGCTGGGCGGCCTGGGCGGCACGACATGGCGCATGGTCTGGGTGCCTGCGGTTGCGGTGCTCGTCGGCATCATGGTGCTGCTGGCCGTCACCCGATCGCTGAACCTGCTCTATACCGGGGAGGAGGCGGCGGCCTCGCTCGGATTGGACGTGCACCGGTTTCGGGCGGCGATGTTCGTCGTCGTGGCACTGATGGTCGGCGCCATGGTCGCGGTCAGCGGCACCATCGGGTTCGTCGGGCTGATCATGCCGCATGTGGTGCGGCTGCTGGTCGGTGCCGATCACCGCAGGGCGCTGCCGGCTGCGGCCCTGCTGGGTGCGGCGTTCTTGGTGTTGTGCGACATCGTGGCCAGGACCGTGGCCACACCGGAAGAACTGCCGGTCGGGATCCTGACCGCACTGGTCGGCGGACCGTTCTTCCTGTGGCTGATGCGACGAAAGGCCGGGATGTGACCGCCGGGGTGGTGTTCGACGCGGTCTCGGTGTCGATGCGTGGCAAGCCGGTGGTCGCCGATGTCTCGTTGTCGGTGGCCGCCGGTGAGGTGTTGGCCGTGGTGGGCCCCAACGGGGCGGGCAAGACCACGCTGCTGCGCACGCTCTACCGGGCGCTTCGGCCGAGTGCCGGACGGGTACTGGTCGACGGTGTCGACGTGTGGAAGCTCTCGGGCAAGCAGGCCGCACGGCGGGTAGCGGCGGTATTGCAGGAGGCCACAGGCGATTTCGAACTCACCGCCTTCGACATGGTCGCGATGGGGCGCACACCGTACAAGCGGTCCTTCGAGTCCGACAACAGCGAGGACTGCGAGATCATCGCCGAGGCGTTGACGGCACTGGACATCGCCGACTTGCGCGGGGCCGATTACGGTCGGTTGTCGGGCGGGCAGAAACAGCGGGTCCTCATCGCGCGTGCCTTGGCGCAACGCACCGATGTCATCGTCCTCGACGAACCCACCAACCACCTCGATCTGCGCCATCAGCACGAGGCTCTGCGCCTGCTGCGCGAGACGGGTGCGACGGTGATCGCCGCGCTGCACGATCTGAATCTCGCTGCGGCGTACAGCGATCGGATCTGCGTGCTCGACAACGGAAAGCTGATTGCCGTCGGAACCCCTGCGCAGGTCCTCACCGTGGAATTGCTCGCCGACGTGTACGGTGTCGCGGCCAGGATCACCGTCGATGCCGATACCGGCACCCCGCAGGTCACCGTCGTTCCCGCGGTGGTGCCGGTGCCGTGAACATCGACGCGCAACTTCGTGAAATCACTTCGGCCGGAGGGTTCTTCGGCATGGTCATCGGTGGCGATCCGGACGGCTGGGTTGCGGTGGAACGCTGCTACGACGCCGGCTGCGCCGATCTGGTCGCCACCACCACGGCGGGATACGGCACGACGGATCTGCGCATCGGCGCCTCGCTCGTCCAGTTCAGTCACGCATCCCGGTTGTGGTCACCACTGCTGGCGTGCGCCTTGCGGTACGGCGTGCTGCCAGATCTGACCGAGCTGCAGCGCCGCAGCACGAGCACCGAACTCCGATTGCCCGCCGCCGTGGGCATGCCCGTCAACGGCCCACTGCCGCAGCAGCTTTATCGAGCGGTGATCACCGACCACCTCGAACCGCTGGCCGCCGGGTTACGGGTCAAGATGGCGCCACGATTGCTCTACGGCAATGCCGCGGCCGCGTTGGTGGCGGCCGCACACGAGCTGGCCCGGATCCGGCCGGAACTGCGCGGCGACATCGTCGAGGTCACCCGAACCCTGTTGACTACCGGGGAACTGGCCGGCACCGGCGATCTGACCGGCCTCACCTTCCGCCGACGGAGCTGCTGCCTGTACTACCGCGTGCCGGGCGGCTCCAATTGTGGTGACTGCGCGCTCACGAGACCACGCGGCTAGGCGTAGGGACGCTCGGGCGGATCGGTCCGCATCACGTGCAGGGCCGTCATCGTCGGGACGATTCCTCTGCTCGAATCGCCCTGCCCCGCAGGGATCGTGCCCTCGACCTTTATCCACGTGTTGTCCGGGTAGCCGGCCAGTTCGGCGGCAGCCGGCCCGGAGAGATGGACGCGGGCCAGTTGGGCGTCCGCGGCGCAACAGATGATCACCACCCGGGCCAGGTCCGTGCGGTCACCGTCGCGCATCGTGAAACCGGACACCGTGACAGTGCGGTTGTCGAGCGTGCCTGCACTGTCCTGGGCGATCCGGACCAGCATGTCCGGCAGCGAGATTTCCGGTGCGCGGCCATCGGGCAGAGCCGGAAAAGGTCGCCGCAGAACATCGGTGGACACCTCGGCCACCGACGCGGCCTGCGGACGTATCGCCGGTGGCACCACGAATGCCAGCAGGGCGATCGGGATGAGCAACAGCCAGGTGGTGCCTCGCCGATGAGCATGGTCGTGCTGGGCGTGCTGCTCGTCGCCGCCGTGCCTGATGTCGGCCACGATCGATGCCAGTGCCAGCAGGATCAACAGCAGAGAGGTGGCCGCGAGATAGGGAAGCAGCGACGGCTTCACATAGCGGGTGAAAGCGCCGGTGAGGGTGATGATGCCGGTGCTGACCCCGACCAGCAGCAACAGTGCGTTCTCGGTTTCCCGGCTCACTGCGGCCCCACGATCAGCAGTCCCACACCGGTCGCGACGACGGTGGCGACCAGAAAGGTCATGGGAGCGAAGCGGTTGGCGAAGGCCCGGCCGAACATCCCGGCCTGCATCGCGAACAGCTTGATGTCCACGGCGGGGCCGACGACCAGGAACACCAGTCTCGGCAGCAGCGGCAGCATGGTGAGGCTGGCCGCGACGAACGCGTCGGCCTCCGAACACAGTGCCAGCACGACGGCCAGCACCGCCATGGTGACCACGCCGAGGATCAGCTGGCCGGCCAGGTGCTCGTAGACCCAGGTCGGCACCAGCACGTGCAGCGCGGCCGCGGCAGCCGCGCCGATGACGAGGTAGGACGCTGCCGAGAGGAAGTCGTGGCGGGCCGCCTCGGTGAACACCATCCACTTGGAGCCTTCACCGTGCCGCGGCTTGGGCAAGCGCCGGGTGATCCACGCGGGGCTGCCGAACCTGGCCCAGAGTGCACCCATGATCAGCGCGGTCAGCAGCGATGCCGCGCAGCGGGCGGCCACCATCTCGGGGTGGCCGGGGAACGCGACGGCCGTCGCTACCAGCACGACGGGGTTGACGGCAGGCGCCGCGAGCATGAACGTCAGTGCCGCGGCGCCCACCGCGCTATCTTCGGCGCCGTCCCCGAAAAGCCTGCGCGCCACCGGAACCGAACCGCATTCGCACCCGGGCAGAGCTGCGCCTCCGATGCCCGCCGCCAGGATCGCCGCGCCGGTACGTTTCGGCAGCCATCTGGTCAGGCGGTCTGGTGTCACGAATACCGCGATCAGACCGCTGATGATCACACCGAGTGCCAGGAACGGCAGGGCCTGCACGAACACGCCGCAGAACACGGTGGCCGCCGTCGCGATATCCGGTGTGCCGTCCACCAAACCGCGCAGCGTGTTGCCGGCCAAGGCCAGCACGATGACACCGACCACCAGCACTTGCATGGATGTCGGCCGCCACCGGAGTGCTGCCGAAGTCGTGGCCACGGCGGACATGATGCCAGCCATGGTTGGGACCGGGCTGTGCGGCACGCAAATGACTATCATTTTCATTCAGTGGGGCTAGGCTGGGCACATGGTGTGGCATGGCTTGCTGGCGAAGGCAGCGACAACGGTCGTCACCGGCGCGGTCGGGGTGGCGGCGTACGACGGCCTACGTAAGGCCGTGGCCAAGGCGCCCATCCGGGAAGCCGCGGTGACCACGACGGCATGGGCGTTGCGCGGCGCCCGCAAAGCCGAAGAAAGCGCAGAGTCGGCCCGGCTCAAGGTCGCCGACGTGATGGCCGAGGCGCGGGAACGGATCGGTGAGGAAGTGCCGCCGCCCGCCGTTGCCGACGCCGGGCATTCGCACGATCACTGAGTGTCGTGGCCACGTTTGAGGTCGTATCCGACGCCGCGGGCCGGATGCGCGTGCACGCGCCGTGGTTTCGCGGTGACGCGCTCCGCGCCGTCGCGATAGAGGACTCGGTCGACCAGGTGGCGGGCGTGCGGGCCGTTCACGCCTATCCGCGGACCGCCTCGGTGGTGGTGTGGTACTCGCCGAAGCGGTGCGACCGCGAAGCGGTGATGGCGGCGATATCGAGCGCCGCGGAGGTGGCGCGACACCTGGTGCCGGTCCGGACGCCGCGTTCGGCCGACATCCACAACGCCGATATCCTGCGGATGGCCATCGGCGCTCTCGCCCTGGTGCTGCTGGGCGTACGTCGTTACGCCTTCGCCAGGCCGCCGTTGCTGGGGCCGACCAGTCGAGTGTTCGCGACGGGGGCCACGATCTTCACCGGCTATCCGTTCCTGCGCGGTGCGCTGCGCACGCTGACCGGAAACCGCAGCGCGGGCACCGACGTCCTGGTCTCGGCCGCCACGGTGGCAAGCCTGGTGCTGCGGGAGAACGTCGTGGCGCTGACCGTCTTGTGGCTGCTCAACATCGGTGAATACCTGCAAGATCTCACACTGCGGCGGACCCGTCGGGCAATCGCCAACCTGTTACAGGGAACTCAGGACACAGTGTGGCTGCGCCTGGCCGACGGCACCGAGGTCGAGGTTCCGGTGGACGGGCTGCGGGTCGGTGACGAGGTCGTGGTGCACGAGCAGGTCGCCATCGCGGTCGACGGTGTGGTGAGCGACGGTGAGGCCATCGTCGACCAGTCGGCGATCACCGGCGAGAACCTCCCCGTCGCCGTCACGACGGGGGCCAAGGTGTACGCGGGCTCGGTTGTGGTCCGCGGCAAACTGGTGATCACCGCCGAGGCGGTCGGGCGTCACACCACCATCGGCCGGATCATCACCCGCGTCGAAGAAGCTCAGCATCACCGCGCGCCCATTCAGACTGTCGGTGAGACCTTTTCGCGACGTTTCGTCCCCGCCTCGTTCCTGTTGTCGGCCCTGACGCTGGTGGTGACGAGGGACGTGCGCCGCGCGATGACGATGTTGTTGGTCGCCTGTCCGTGTGCGGTGGGATTGGCAACGCCGACTGCCATCAGTGCCGCCATCGGCAACGGTGCCCGGCGCGGCATCCTGATCAAGGGCGGTTCGCACCTCGAGGAGGCCGGCCGCGTGGACGCCGTCGTCTTCGACAAGACCGGCACGTTGACCATCGGGCGTCCGATTGTCACCAACGTGGTTGCCTTCCACAAGGACTGGGAACCAGAACAGGTCCTGGCATACGCGGCCAGCTCGGAGATCCACGCCCGCCATCCGCTTGCCGCGGCGGTGCTCCGGTCGACCAAGGAGCGGCACATCGAAATACCTCCCCACGAGGAGTGCGAGGTGCTCGTCGGGCTGGGGATGCGTACCCGCGCCGACGGACGAACCCTGTTGCTCGGCAGTCCTTCGCTGCTGGCACAGGAGAAGGTCCGGGTGACCAAACGTGCCTCGGAGTGGGTGGACAAACTCCGGCGCAGTGCCGAGACGCCGTTGCTGTTGGCCGTCGACGGAAAACTGGTCGGCCTCATCGGTTTACGTGACGAGGTCCGGCCCGAGGCGATCGAGGTGTTGCAGGCATTGCGGGCCACCGGTGTGCGCCGCATGGTGATGCTGACCGGTGATCATCCCGATGCCGCCGCAGCCGTCGCCGAGGAGCTCGGCATCACCGAATGGCGCGCCGAGGTGATGCCGGAGGACAAGCTGGCCGTGGTGCGTGAGCTGCGCAGCGAGGGCCACACCGTCGCTGTCATCGGCGACGGCGTCAATGATGCGCCGGCACTCGCCGCGGCCGACATCGGCATCGCCATGGGACTCGGCGGCACCGATGTGGCGGTCGAGACCGCTGACGTGGCGCTGGCGAGTGATGACTTGCGACGACTGCTCGACGTGCGGGCGCTGGGTGGTCGGGCGGTCGATGTGATCCAGCAGAACTATGCGATGTCGATCGCGGTGAATGCCATCGGTCTGCTCGTCGGTGCCGGCGGCGCGCTCTCGCCGGTGCTCGCCGCTGTCCTGCACAACGCATCGTCGGTGGCCGTGGTGGCCAACAGCGCCCGGCTGATCCGCTACGAGCTCGACCAGTAGGCGCAGCTTCGGCTCACGGCAGCTCCACTTTGCTTGCCAGCCAACGTCCGTCCACCTTCTTCATGGTCATCTTGATCCTGCTGCGGTCCAGCCGAGGTTGCGGGTTTGCCGCATTGCTCACTGATTGATCGATGAACAACAACATCTCGACGGTATTGGTCGAGGCCGACTTGACAGCCGATTCCAGCACCATGCCGTGTGCCGACGCCTTGTTGTCGATGAGGAGTTGGCGCAGCTTCACACTCGACTGGGTGTACATGTCCTTGAACTCGCCGGTGGCACCGTCCAGGACGCGGGTGAAATTCTCGTCCACCTTGCCGCTGTCGATGCTCGTCAGCGCCTCGGCGTAGGACGCCGCCGCCGCCTCGGCCTGACGGCCCGCCTCGTCGAGTTGGTGCTGGTGCCAAAGCTGCGAACCCAGTAGCGCCGACGTTGCGGTGGCCGCGATGAGGACCGCCGCGCCGGCTGCCACAGACAGCCGCCGCCGACCGCTGCCGGTTTCTTCGTCGTCGACCGGAGCGGTCGTGTCGTCGTCAGTTGTGGCCGTCACCGTGCATTCCCATCGAGTCTTGTTTTCGGGCAGGTCTTTAGCGCGCCCGCGTGGCGGAGGCCACATTTCGGCAGCGCCGGTGAGATCGGCGTTGACAGCGGCCGACGCTCACCCTACGTTATGTCGATAACGATAACCATTTTCATTAAGGGGGTTGCGATGGCCGCTGGAACGCCCGTCGGGACGGCCGGGACCGCCGCGGACACTCAGCAACCGCGACTCAAAGACGGCGAACATCAGCCCGGATGGTTCGTCAGTCGCCGAGTCGACATCTATTTCGTATTCGGTCTGGGGGCATTGCTTTCGGCGATCCTGTTCGCCGCCGAAAGCCACAAGGGCGTGTTTCTTGTTGGAGCGGTGGCATTTTCGTTGCTGTCCGACCTCCCGCACGTGTTGACCACGACGGTGCGTGTGTGGCTCGATCCGCGGGAACGGTCCCGGTACCGGTTGCATTACGTGCTGAGCTTCGCTGTCGTCGCCACGATCGTGGGCGTGCTCTGGTTCGGTGGGTGGTTGGTGCCGCTGTTGGCAATCTGGGCTTACTGGCAGGTCTTTCACGTCCTCAAGCAGCACTTCGGCATCATGAACATCTACGCGGCCAAGAACGGGTACAAGGGACCCCGCAACCGGCTCAAGTACGCGCTGTATGCCGCCTGCCTGGCTCCGGTTCTCTACCGGGCGAGCCATGGGCTGCACTTCTCCGAGTACGAGGTATTCGGCCACCGGCTGCCGTTCTCGAACCTGAGTGTGCCGGTACCGCCCATTCCCGGCGTGCTCATCGTCGTCGCGTACGCGGTGGCCGCGGTGTTGCTCGCACTGGCAGTCGCCGAACAGGTCAAGCTGCGGCGTGACGGGCAGACGACGCTGCCTCCGATGGCGGTGGCCACGTTCGTCATCGCGGCCCTCTCGTACAACTTGTCCTACCTGCTGGTGTCGGACCTGTTCGCGCTCATCCTGATCGCGACGACCACCCACAGCCTGCAGTACCACCTGATCAACTGGACCAGGAACAACACCCGCTTCGCTGCCTCGACCGACCCCGGCGAGAAGAAGCTGCTGCTGGCCCGGCTCTCGACGCGCAAGGCGCTACCGCTCTACGTGGCGGGGCTGGCGTTGCTGGGCATTCTCGCCGGGCAGTTGGACACCGTCATCTTCGCGGTCCCGCTGATGTTCGTGCTGCACCACTTCTACATGGACGGGGCGCTGTGGAAGAGCAAGGGCAACCCGGAGCTGGCGTATGACCTGGGAATCGTTCGTGCCAAGTGATCTGAAGCCATCGCTGGACGTCCGTGAGGTCACCTCGCACGCGGAAGCCAGAAGGTTCGTGGGCCTTCCATGGGCCCTCTACCGCGGCGATGCCCGGTGGCGGCCGGTGCTGCGTCGCGGCATGCGGACCAAGATGGACGCCAGGAAGAACGCGCTGCACCGCGAGGTCGAAGTCGCCAACTTCATTGCCTACCAGGGTGAAAGGCCCGTCGGGCGGATCTCGGCCAGTATCGACTCCGAGTACGTCAAGCGCTACGGCGACTGCGGATTCTTCGGGCATTTCGAAAGTGCCGATCAACAAGACGTGGCCGGTGCACTGCTGGAAACGGCGGAGAACTGGGCGCGCCGCCGTGGCATGGGCAGGATGATCGGGCCCTACAGCTACTCGACACGTGAGGAAGTCGGCCTGCTTGCCGAGGGGTACGACACCCCGCCGACCCTCATGCAGCCCTACAACCCGCCGTATTACCTGCGGCTCGTCGAGTCCGCCGGGTACCGAAAGAAATTCGACAGTACCTCCTACCGCTGGAACACCGGGGCTCACAATGCCATCCAGCAACGGCTCGTCAAACGCGCCGATGCGGTGATGGCCGCGCAGGGCGCGACGGTGCGGTCCGTTCGGATGAAGGATTTCGACAACGAACTGGAGACTCTTCGCGGCCTCTACAACGACTCCTTCGCCCGCCATCCCGAGAACGTCCCGTTGAGCAAGGCGGTGTTCGCCGGGATGGCCGAACAGATGCGGCCCCTGATCGATCCCCGAATCGTCCGGATCGTCGAGGCGGACGATGCTCCGGTCGGGTTCTTGTTGATGCTGCCCGACGTGAACGAGATCGCCGGGCAGTCCGGCCGGCTCACCCCGTCGATGCTGATGCGCATCGCGGCCAAACGCCGGGGCCGGATCCGCGGCGTCGACACCGCCGTCGTCGTCCTGATCGGTGCGTCCGAAACCCGGTTCGGGGCGGGTATCGGCCGGATCCTGGCCGGCGAGATCGTCAGGGCAAGCACCGGCAGCGGGTATTCCTCGGTGGCGACGACATGGGTGCACGAAGAGAATGTGTGGTCCAACTCTCTTGCCGCCCAGATGAAGACCGAGCCGGACAAACGGCACCGCGTTTACCAGAAGGCGCTGTGATGAGCGGCCGAATCCTCGTCACGGGAGGAGCTGGGTACCTGGGCAGTGCGCTGGTCGCCGAGCTGATTCGCAACGGTGAAGCGGTCACCGTCATGACCGGACCAGACGACGGTGCGGCCCAGCCGGGGGGTTTGGGCGGCGCCGCCGAGGTGGTCCGTGCCGACATCACCGATGCGGCCAGTGTCCATGCGGCCATGCGGGGCATCTCGCAGGTGTATCACCTCGCCGGCATAGCTTCGCCGAATTCACGCCTGGCCCACACCATTTGGAACACCAACGTGCTGGGCACCTATCACGTGGCACAGAGCGCGCTGCGCCTCGGGGTCCGGCGAGTCGTACACGTGTCGTCGACGGCGGCCATCGGATATCCCCCCGATGGTGTGGTTGCCGACGAGCGGTTCGACGTCAGGGATTCGGTGCTCGACAACGTGTACGCCGCCACCAAGCGGGCCGGCGAGCGCGTGATGCTCGACTTCGGCGAGCGCGGGCTCGACGTCGTGGTGGTGAATCCCGCAGCGGTTTTCGCGCCGGCCGCCGGGCCACCGAGATCCTGGCAGGCGCTGGTGACCGCCGCCCGGCGAGGGCTGCTGCGCGGCGTGCCCCCCGGCGGGACAGCGGTCTGCTCAGCCCGGGACTTCGTCGCCGGAGCCACCGCCGCGATGGTCAAGGGCGGATCCGGTGAGCGGTACATCCTGTCCAGCGTCAACCTGACGTATCGGCGGATCGCCGAACTGCTGGTCGAAGCCGTCGGGCGGAGCCATCGCGTCCGGACACTGCCCATGGGACTGTTCCGGACTGCCGGGGCAGGGAACCGGGTGATACGTGACCTGATCGGCCACGCCCGGCATGACGACGCGCTGGTGCCCGAGAACGTCGAGTTGATGGGACGACATGTGTACTACGCCTCGGGCAAAGCCGAGCGGGAGCTCGGAATGCCGAGAATGTCTGCTGCAGAGCTGATTACGGAGTTCATCCGATGAACACTGATACTCGCCAGGCAGCGGCCGGGACGGGCTCCAAGGACGTGCTCGGCATATCGATGGCCGATGCGCGGTCGCTGATCGCGGACCTGACCGCGCGGCGCCGCTGGATCTATTGGGTCGATCTCACCGCGTGCGTGGTGATCGGCTA
>Ga0182746_1003394_pt1 | contig 10813 bp, 10 predicted proteins | sample eDN3rd30CBELigOP_FD_128881 | JGI IMG/M metagenome (GOLD analysis project Ga0182746, IMG submission 128881) | Enriched Organic Plus compost microbial communities from Emeryville, California, USA - eDNA 3rd pass 30_C BE-Lig OP (version 2) (version 2) ... | reverse complement strand
CCGATCAGCGCCGCCGATGAGCGCACGGCGAAGGCCAGCGCCAGCGGCATGGCCGCCAGCACCACCCACGCGGCCTGCTCCAGATGATGGCCGGACGCAGGGGCTGGCGTGTGGTTCGGGGCGTCGGCTGTCGTCATGTCTGGCGTCCCCGCCCTGTCTTTCGCCGTTTCGTGAACGGCGCGCCGCCGCCCGGTCTCAGAACGTCTTGCCGCGCTGGCGCAGTTCGTTGCGGATGCGCTCGACGACGACGCCCGACAGGGACTGGGTCCAGTCCTGCATGCGCGTCATCATCTCCTGCATGACGGCTGGCTGGCTCTGCACATATTTCACGCCGGCCGGCGAGGTGAAGAAGGCGGCGATCTGCGTAAGATCGGCTTCTGGAATCTGCTCGGCGAAGATTTTTGCCGCCACGTTGACCATGTCATTGGTCTTGGCGTTAATTTCCGGCGTGATCCTGGTGATGATTTCCTCAACGTCCGCCTTGATTTCGGGGCGCGTCACCAGTTGCTCGCGCACCTGGGCGAACAGGCCGGGAATCACCGCCTCGAACGAGCGGTCGAGGCCCGAAGCCTTCACAACCTCACGGGCCACGGTCATCTGGGCTTCTGTCGGCTCCTTGCCCTGCGCAAGGGCGGCGCCGGCGGCCAGAGGCGCCGCAACCGCGATCAGGCCAACAACGGCAAGGCGGGCAAATCGGTTCATCAGTCTCTCCAGCTCACCAGTTTCCGGCCCCCGGAATGACGCTTCCGGGGCGCAATCTCATACGACCATCCCGGGCAACATGCCATCACGCGGAATGAAATACCGCCCCTTTCCGCCTGGCGTCCCGTTCCGAAAGACGCCCGCCAGGGAACATGCCCGTCTCAGCGATCCGCCGGATCCAGCCCCGGCGCGCCGACATCGCGGGTCATATACGTGGCGGCGGCGTCATATTTGCGGGCCGCCGCCTGCAACGCCCCATCCGCCGACGGCGTGAAGCCGCACCGGCGCCAGAACGCCTCCGCGCCGTTCACCGCCACCAGACCCAGCCGGTCAAGGCCGCCCTGCTCCGCCATGGCGACGGCCCTTGCGACAGCCGCCCGCGCCGCGCCGGTTCCGCGCGCCGCCGGCGCCAGCGCCAGATCATGCAGATAGTACAGGACCGGGAAAGGCGGCAGCGCCCCAAGCAGGCTGTTGAGCGCCGGCGGCGCGGCGAGGGTCCATGGGTGGGAAATGAGATAGCCGCCAGGGCGCGCGCCGGCGGCTTGCCGCGTCTCGAGAACCATGCACCCCTGTGGATAGAGGCCAAGGCGCTCGGCGAACACCGCGGCGTCCTCGGGATAATCCGGGTGAACCTCCGCCGCGATCGCCATGACCGCCGCCAGATCGCCGGCGGTCATGGCCCGCCAGGTCCAGTCGCCGGGCTCCGCCGCCGCCATGCTCAGACCTGCCCGAGCTCGATCAGCCCACCAGGGGCCGCCAGCACCACGCCAGTGGCCAGGCCAATGAACAGGCCATGCTCCACCACGCCGGGGATGGCGACGAGCGCCCCGGCCAGCGCCTCCGGCTGCGGCAGGACGCCGAAGTGGCAATCGATGATATAATGGCCGCCATCGGTGACGAAGGGCTTGCCGTCACGCTGGCGGAGCGTCAGTTCTCCCGTGCAGCCGCAGCGGGCGGCGGCGGCGGCGATCTGCCGGCGCGTCACCTCCAGACCGAAGGGATTGACCTCGACCGGCAGCGGAAACCTGCCAAGCACGGCCACCTTCTTGCTGTCGTCGGCAATGACGATCATGCGCTTGCTGGCGGAAGCGACAATCTTCTCACGCAGCAGGGCGCCGCCGCCGCCCTTCACCAGGCGCAGCCGTTCGTCCAGTTCGTCAGCGCCGTCGACCACCAGGTCAAGCTCAGGCGTTTCGTCCAGGGTGGACATGGGAATGCCCTCACCCTCGGCCTGAGCCTGGGTTGCCTCCGATGTGGCGACGCAGATCACCTTGAGGCCGCCGCGCACCCGGTCGCCCAGCAGTTCAACGAAATGCCTGGCCGTGGAGCCGGTGCCCAGCCCCAGCCGCATGCCGTCGCTCACGGCTTCAAGGGCGCGCGCCGCCGCCTGGCGCTTCAGATCTTCTGAACTCATCCTGTCCTGTCCCGGCCGTCCTGTCCCGGCCCTGCCGCCTGGGGCGGGTCGCCTGGCGCAAAATCCGGTCCACCAGACCCGCGCCTGCTCCAGCCCCTGAAACACTGGCCTTGCACGCCGTTCGCGTCGCCGCCGCAAGACGTGGAGCCGACATCGGCCGGGTCCTGTCGCCGGAAAGCGCCTTACCTGGCCTGCGGCGTGCAGACCACCTTTTCGTTGAAGACGTAGCAGATGCTCATCTCGCCGGTGCGATCGTTGATGCGGAACACCCCGCCTTCCCGCTCGTGACGCGAGGTCACCAGCCGGTAATCGCCCGGCGTCTGCGCGCCGCCGCCTTCGCCCGGTCCATAGCACAGGGTGACGCCGACAGAACCCTCTTTCAGGCCATACTGGCAGGCGCCCATCTCGCCGGTGACGCGTTCGACGCGATAAATGCGGTTGAGATCAACCTGCGGCGCGGGAGCGAAATCATAATTGCCGGCGCGCGCCGCCGTGGCGCCCAGCGCGCATGCGGCCAGCGCCCCCGCGAACACCGCGCGCCGCAAACTGGCTGACGCGGCGCGTTTCTTCTGCGACATGAATGCAATCCCCGTGACAAGAAGCGACGAATCGACCGCTGGCGGACCGTGACGGCGCTACTGTATCAGAGTCGCAAACGGCCATATCATGGCCAGCGCGATTTCGGCCGGCGCGATTTCAACCGCCCCGACCCCGCCCGCCAGTTCCCTCCTTGCAGGCCCTCGCCCATGGCGTCCGGCGCGCAGTCAAATTCCACAGGAGCCCGCATGATCACGCCGCCAACCCTGGTGCTGGACCTGGACGGGACGCTGGTGGACACCGCCCCCGACCTGCTGGCGACGCTCAACGCCGTGCTGGCGGGCGAGCGCCTGCCGCCGGTGACCCTGGACCAGGTGCGGGCAATGACCGGCGCCGGCGCCCGCGCGCTGCTTGAGCGCGGCATGGCGGCCGCAGGCGTCGTCGCCGGGCCAGAGCGGATGGACGCGCTGTTCGCCGCGTTCATTGATTATTACGCGGCGCATATCGCCGATCATTCGCGCCCCTTCCCCGGCGCGCTGCAAGCGCTACAGCGCTTTTCCGACGCCGGCTGGCGGCTGGCTGTCTGCACCAACAAGCTGGAAGGTCTGGCGCGCCTGCTGCTTGATGCGCTGGAGCTGACGCCGCGCTTCGCCGCCATTGCCGGCGGCGACACCTTCGCCTTCCGCAAGCCGCATCCCGGACACATCCTGGAAACGGTGCGCCTGGCCGGCGGCGAACCCGGGCGGGCGGTGATGGTGGGCGACAGCGCCGCCGACATCAACGCCGCCAGGGCCGGGGGCGTGCCGGTGATCGGCATGACCTTCGGATACACCGACATTCCGGTGGTCGCGCTGAACCCGGACGCCACGCTCGATCACTTCGATGACCTGTACGACGCCGCCATCCGCCTGCTGCCGGCCCACATCGCGGCCGCCAGGGCCTGACCGGGCGCCGTGCGCGCGGTGAACCCGCTTGCAACGGCGCGGAAAAAACCTGATCCAGAAGCGAAACGCGCCTGAACCGCCAGCGGCGGAACTGGTGTTTTCTGATCAATCCGGGTGGGGCCGGACGCCGGGTGGCGCCGGATGGGGCTAATGACAATGAAACGACCTGGAAGGGCCGCCTGGACCCGCACGGGCGCGGCCGCCCTGCTGCTGGGGATCGCGCTGGCCGGCGGCCAGACGCAAGCGCGGCCGCAAGACCCGTACTTCCGGACGGCGCAGCAGCAGTTTCTGTCCCTGGAGCCGGAAACGCGCCTGTGGTTCCAGATTTTTCTCACCAGCGCCGGCCACTGGCCAGCCGTGCCCAACATTGGTTATTCGACGCGGCTGTTCGAGGCGACCCGACGCCTTCAGGCGGAACGGGGCGAAGCGCCCACCGGCGTGCTGACGCGCAGCCAGGTGACGCAGATTCTCGGCTCCGCCTCGTCGGTGCTGCACAGCTGGGACATGCGGAGGGTCGACCACCCCACCCACCGCGCCTGGATCTGGTTGCCGGCGGGCGTCGATCTCCATTTCAGCCGCACGGCGGATGGGCTGGAGGCCCGCTCCTGGCGCAGCCGCCTGCGCATCCGTTTTGAATATTTCCCCGGCCAGAATCTCACCCACGCCCACGAAGCCACCCTGACCTCCATGATTCGTGGCGGCGACCGCATCCAGTACCAGACGCTAAAGCGCGACTTCATGGTGGTGTCGGGCCGGCAGGGGCCACACCAGCGTTATGTGCGCTACCATGACGACGGCTCCGGGCTGATTGGCTTCGACGTGACCTGGTCTGGCGAGGAACCGCCGGTCCATGGCGAGCGCCTGGCCACCCTGGTTTCCGGCTCGCTGTGGGCGTCGATGACCGGCGCGCCTTTCCCCCGGCTCGATCGCCCTTTCCGCGCGCCCTCGCGGGGCCACGAAACTCCCGCACGAGAAGCTCCCGCACAAGAATCTTCCCCCAGCGAACCCTGGAGCCATGCGGCGACGCCTCCACCTGCCGGAAACTCCCCGGCCAGCGAGCCGCGCGCATCGTCACAAGCCGCGCCGCCGGCGGCGGCGCGGGAGCGTGATGACGACAGCAGTCGCGGCGTCTCGACCGGCTCCGGCTTTGGCGTTTCCACGGCGGGCCACTTCCTCACCAACGCCCATGTGGTGGCCGGCTGCCGCAGCATCACCATCCGCGGCGCTGATCTGGCGACACGGCCGGCCGAACTGCTGGCGCGGGATGAAACCAACGATCTCGCGCTGTTGCGCGCCGACGCCCCTGCGGAATCAGCGGCAGTCCTGCCGTTGCGGCCTGGGGTGCGTCTGGGCGAGACAGTGGCCGCATTCGGGTTTCCCCATAGCGACATGCTGGCGACGAGCGGCAATTTCACGCTCGGCAATGTCACCGCCCTGTCTGGCCTGAGGGACGACAGCCGCTACCTGCAGATTTCCGCGCCCGTGCAATCCGGCAACTCGGGCGGGCCGCTGCTTGACGCATATGGCAATCTGGTTGGCGTCGTCACCGCCAAGCTCAACGCCATCAAGGTGATGGCGGCGAGCGGCGACCTGCCGCAGAATGTGAATTTCGCGGTGAAATCGGCGCTGGCGGCGAGTTTTCTGGATTCCCGTCAGGTTCAATACGCCACAGGCGGGCCGGGCGAACGGAAGCTGGAGGCGGCCGATCTCGCTGACCGGGCGCGGCGCGCCAGCGTGTTTGTCACCTGCGCGCGTTAGCCCCTCTCGACAGGGGGCGGCCGGCGTGCTGTTTCTGGGACAAAGCAAGCCTGAAAACAACGCCCAACGGGAGACACGCCATGGACGCCGCCACCGCGCCGACGGTTCAGGAAGTTCTGTACGAGGTCGACAGCCACGTCGCGACCATCACCCTCAACGCGCCGGAGCGGATGAACACCATCTCTGGCCCGATGCTGGATGAACTGACCCAGCTGCTGGTGCGCGCCAACGAGGACCCGGAGGTGCGTTGCGTCATCCTCACCGGCAAGGGCCGCGCCTTCTGCGCCGGCCTTGACCTGCGCCCCAGGGGGGAAGCCGGCGCCAAGCTGATGAGCTCCGCCTCTTCCCCCACCAACCTGAACCTGCGCAACACGCCGCCCACGGTGATGCACGCCATGGACAAGCCGATCATCTGCGCGGTGAATGGCGGAGCGGCCGGTTATGGCATGGACACGGCGCTGGGCTGCGACATCCGCATCATGGCGAAATCGGCCAAGCTGGCGGCGGCCTTCACCCGGCGCGGCGTGGTGCCGGAATCGGGCGGCACCTGGTTTCTGCCGCGCATGATTGGCTGGTCGAAAGCGGCGGAGCTGATCTTCACCGGCCGCACGCTTTCAGCCGAAGAATCGGTTGAATGGGGCCTCGCCTCTTATGTGGTGGAGGACGACCAGTTGATGGCGAAGGCCCGCGAACTGGCGCTGGATATCGCTGGCAACGCCCCGCTCGCCGTGCAGGCCTCCAAGCGCATGATGCGCATGGGCCTTTCCGAGCAGTTCAACGACCACGTGCACCACGTGTTCCTGCAATTGCTGCCGCTGTTCAAATCGGAAGACGCAGCGGAAGGCATGACGGCCTTCATGGAAAAGCGTCCGGCGGTGTTCAAGGGCCGCTGACGCCCGCGACCAGCGAGGCGCGCCCCGCCACAGGCTGGCGCGCATTCGCGCTGTTCCACAGGCCGGCATATACAAGAGCCGCGCGCAAAAACGGGGCGGCCATTGACGGCGGGCGCCGCCCCAGGCCAACCTCATCATCAAACAAATGTGACCGCGACGGCCTGGCCGACGGCTTCCGCACGGAAGCATCCCGGGCATGTCGCGGCGCATCCACAACAAATACAAGGAGACGGCGGCCTGCATCTGGCGGGCGCCGCCCCGGGAGGCACCCATGAAGCACCTGCTGAAAGCCGGCGTCGCCGCGCTTGCCCTGATCACCTGCGTCGCGGCGGCCCAGGCGGAAACCATCCGCATCGGCGTGCTCACCGACATGGCTGGCCCCCTCTCCGACGCCCAGGGGCCGGGCTCGGTCGAAGCCACGCGCATGGCGGTGGAGGACTTTGGCGGCAAGCTGCTGGGTGAGAAGATCGAGGTGATCGGCGCCGATCACCAGAACAAGGCCGATATCGGCGCGGCCATCGCCCGTGACTGGTACGACACCCGCAATGTGCAGATGATCATGGATCTCGGCAGCTCCGCCGTGGCCATCGCCGTGCAGAACATCGCCAAAGACAAGAACCGCCTCTCCGTCGCCACCGGCGCCGCCAGCAGCGAACTCACCAACAAGCATTGCAACACCAACGCCATCCAGTGGGGCTATGACACCTACCAGTTCGCCAAGGGCATCACCGGCCCGGTGGTGAAGGCCGGCGGCGACAAATGGTTCTTCATCTCGGCCGATTACGCCTTTGGCCATGCGCTGGAGAACGACACCCGCAAGAACGTGGAAGCCATGGGCGGCAAGGTGCTGGGCTCGGTGCGCCACCCGATCAACAACCTCGATTTCTCCTCCTTCCTGATGCAGGCGAAGAACTCCGGCGCCAATGTCATCGCCATCGCCAGCGCCATCGCCGACCAGCAGAACGCGCTGAAACAGGGCCAGGAGTTCGGCATTTTCGACGACAAGACCAAAGCCGCCGCCATGGCGCTGCTGCTGTCCGACGTGCATTCAGTGGGCCTGAAGGCGGCGCAGAACACCACGGTGTCGTCGATTTTCTACTGGGACGCGGACGATGAGAGCCGCGCCTTCTCCGAGCGTTACGCCAAAAAAATGGGCCGGCCGCCGTCCGAGGCCCAGGCCATGAACTACAGCGGCACGCTGGCGTGGCTGCGCGCGGCGGAAGCAGCCAAATCCGTGGACACCGACAAGGTGCTGGCGCAACTGCGCAGCGGCCCGATCAAGGCGCCATTCATCAAGAATGGCGAACTGCGCGCCGACGGCAAGCTGGTCCGCGATATCTGGCTGATGAAAGTGAAATCCCCGGAAGCCTCGAAGAAGCCCTGGGACTACATGGAAATCACCGGCACGATCGCCGGCAAGGACGCCTTCCGGCCGGCTTCGGAGTCGGAATGCAAGCTGCTGAAGGGGTGAAAGACCGACCTTCACCAATACCGTCGCCCGGCTCACCGCCGGGCGCCCGCGTCATTTCTGCATTTTCTGTAGCTTACTTTAGAATATCAGATAAATTATACAGAAATTTCTTGATTTTATTCGTTTATTGATTATATTTTATACGAAAGTATGATATTCACTGAAATACATCTCCACGCAACCACATTGCGACGCCACGCCACTTCCGCCATGATCCCTCCGGAACCAGAACAAACGGTCCGGAGGAAACATGACGACTATCCGCACGGCGTTCGCCGCCGCGCTGTTCGGCGCGACGGCTGTTGGGGCAATGGCTATTGGCGCAACGACCCTAAGCGCGGCGTTTGCCGCGCCGGCGGCGGCGCAGGGCGCTGACAGGCCGGTGAAGATCGGCATGATGGGCGACCTGGCGTCGGTGTATTCAGACATTGGCGGCAAGGGCGGCATCGAGGCCATCAAGATGGCTATCGAGGACTTCGGCGGCGAGGTGCTCGGCAAGAAGGTTGAATTCGTCGCGGCCGACAGCCTCAACAAGCCGGACCAGGCCTCCGCCATTGCCCGCCAGTGGTATGACAATGACGGCGTCGACGTCATTGTTGATCTGCCAACCTCGGCCACGGCGCTGGCGACCATGCAGATCGCCAATGATCGCAAGAAGATCGTGATGGTGACGGGCGCCGGCAGCTCCGACATCACCGGCAAGCACTGCTCGCCCTACACCGCCCACTGGACATGGGACACCTACGCCAACGGCAAGACCGTCGGCCAGGCCACCGTGAAGGAAGGCGGCGACACCTGGTTTTTCATCACCGCCGACTATGTGTTTGGCCATTCGCTGGAGCGCGACACCAGCGAATTCGTCAAGGCGGCCGGCGGCAAGGTGCTGGGCAGCGCCAGGCACCCGCTCAACAACCAGGACTTCTCCTCCTTCCTGCTCCAGGCCCAGAGTTCGAAGGCGAAGATCGTCGGCCTGGCCAATGGCGGCGGCGACACCGTCAATTCCATCAAACAGGCGGCTGAGTTCGGCCTGGGGCAGAGCGGCCAGAAGCTTGCCGGGCTGGTGATGTTCATCTCCGACATCCACAGCCTGGGCCTGAAGACCGCCCAGGGCCTGGTGATCACCGAGGCGTGGTACTGGGACAAGGACGAGAAGACCCGCGAGTTCGCCAACCGCTTCTTCAAGCGCACCGGCCGCATGCCGACCATGAACCAGGCGGCGAACTGGAGCGCTGTCACCCATTACCTCAAGGCGGTGAAGGCCGTGGGCTCCACCGACGCCGACAAGGTGATGGCGAAGATGCGCGAAACCCCGGTGAAGGACATGTTCACCGACAATGGCGTGCTGCGCCAGGACGGCCGCATGGTGCACTCCATGCTGCTGCTGGAAGTGAAGAAGCCGGAAGAATCGAAGAAGCCCTGGGATTATTACAAGATCATCGCTGAAGTGCCCGGCGACCAGGCGTTCCGCCCCCTCAAGGACGGCGGCTGCCCGCTGGTGAAGTAACCTCGCCCGCACAGCTCCGGCGCCCTGGCGCGCTGCAGGAATGCTGGCTCATGGGATGGGCGGTCCGCGGGCCCTGTCCCGTTGCCCCCACGAAACGTGGAGCCGGCCTTTCTGGAAAACGCCCAGGGCGAAGTCTGGCGGACCCAAACCCGGCGCGCGCCCGATTCACGGGCGCGTATTTTTTTGGCACGGTCCGGCGATCCGCCGGTCCGGCAGCCAGAGTCCCGTCGAGACTCCGCGGGCGCGCACACGCCCCCGTATCGGCTCCCGGGCGGGCAGTATTGGCGTGACGCGCGCCTGCAAATTCTTCCAGGCGCCAAACGCCTGACCAGGAGCGCGTTCCGAATCAGGAAGAGCGCCGCAGGCTGGCCGCCCCGCCCCGCCCCGCCCCGCCCCGACGTCAGGCGGCGCGCCCGTGCGCGAGTCGCGACAGGAACGCAATCCTATAGAATTTATGATAACGCCTGTACGTCATACAGAAGAATCTGATAATATTCGCATATTATACATATATATCATTGGATAGACAATGCATAACAACCAACAGTTGCTTGCGACACAATTCGTGACACTGTTCACGGTCCTTGATCCACTGAGCCATGTGGCGCTTTTCCTTGCGCTGACAGGTCATTTCAGCCCCAAACAGAAGCAGACCGCCGCGATTACCGGCGTCGCCACGGCGTTCCTCGTGCTCACGGCCTTTGGGCTGGGCGGCCAGGCCCTGCTGAAAACCATGGGCGTATCCTTGCGATCGTTCCAGATAGCCGGGGGCGTCATCATGCTGGTGTTCGCCATGACCATGGTTCTGGGTTCCGGCGAGATCGCCCACGAAAGCGGGGCGGGTAAATCAGGCTCGCCGTTTGACACCGCCATCTACCCCCTGGCGGTCCCTGTGATCGCTGGTCCGGCGGCGCTTCTCTGCATGGTTCTGATGATGGACGGCGTGAACAACACGGCCAACGCCAGCCGCATGCAGGTTCTGGGCGTGCTGGTCGCGGTGCTGGCGTTGCTGCTGCTCGCGTTACTGCTTGGCGATCGTATCTCCCGCGCCATCGGAAACGGCGGCGCCAATCTGCTGCGGCGCATTCTGGGCATGGTGCTGGCAGCGGTCGCGGTCAATACGACCCTTGCGGCCGTGGGTAGCTGGCTCGAACTGCCGCCAATCTGAGCATGGGCCGGCCATTTCCCCAAACACCGCCCCACCCCGCCATAGTGGAACACGACGGTTCGCAGCCATGACGGAATCGGCGAGAGCCCAGCCGGCGCGTGCAAAACAGGACAACGGGCCGGAACAGAATCCGCGAAAAAGCTCCGTCATCGCATGGGCCTGCCCTGCCATCGGTCAGGCTCATCCGGCCATGTCGTCACGCCCTGGCAATGGGCGTTGTTCATGTGAATGGCGTCGGCTTCGCGCGAAATCAGGCAGCTCCCATCCGGGAGCCTTCAAACACGAAGCAACTGAATGGAAAATGGTGGGCGGTACTGGGATTGAACCAGTGACCCCACGCGTGTGAAGCGTGTGCTCTCCCGCTGAGCTAACCGCCCTAACCGGTTGCGACGCGTTACCGTCGCCGGGAATGCGCCACTCAT
>Ga0182746_1003392_pt1 | contig 10818 bp, 9 predicted proteins | sample eDN3rd30CBELigOP_FD_128881 | JGI IMG/M metagenome (GOLD analysis project Ga0182746, IMG submission 128881) | Enriched Organic Plus compost microbial communities from Emeryville, California, USA - eDNA 3rd pass 30_C BE-Lig OP (version 2) (version 2) ... | reverse complement strand
CCTGCGGGGCCCACCATTTATTTCCGGCAGTACGTCGATGACCATCTCTAACGCGCAGCCTTTGTGGCCGGCCCAGAGACCGCCCCAAATGTCCCGTTGACGCGTTTCGGATGACCTTAAAGAGCGTCAACTATTACGTACGTTCGAATTGCACCTCAATGCGCTCGATCCTTGGCTTTAAGGCCAGCGCACAGCTATGTCGGCAGATAATCCGCAGCGGCCGTGAGGTACCCCCCACCGTGCTATATCGCCTCATGCCCCGATGCTGCCTTCGACTCTAATTTCAGGTCAAAATCCAAGTGGGCTAGTTGATCTGGCTCGGCAGCCACATGACAAGCTGGGGGTAGGCGACCATCAGCACGATCAGGACGATCGGCGCGATCAGGAACGGCGCCGAGCCCTTGTAAATGTCGAAGATGTTGATGTCTTTGGTGACCGCGTTGATCGCGAACAGGTTCATGCCCATCGGTGGATGAATAAGGCCGATCTCGACCAGGATCACCAGCAGCACGCCGAACCAGATGGGGTCGTAGCCGAAGGACAGGACGAGCGGCAGCGTGATCGGCACGGTCACCAGCAGCATGCCGATCCCCTCGAGGAACGCGCCCATCACGATGTAGAGGATGCAGACCGCGACGATGATGCCGATAGGGCCGAAACCGACGGCCTTCACCGAGCCCACGAGCTGGTTCGATATGCCGGTTTGGACGATGAAATACGAGAAGATCGCCGACGCGATGACGATGAAAACCAAGCTTGAAACGAGCCGCACCGTTTCGACGAAGCAGCCGAACGACTGCGCCAGGTTCTGGCGGCGCAAAATGGCGCTCAGGCCAAGCGCGCCAAAGGCGCCGATCGCTGCCGCTTCCGTCGGCGTGAACCAGCCGAAATAGATGCCGCCGAGCGTCAGCGCGAACAGCGCGATGACGTGCCAGATCCGAAGCAAAGCGGTGTGCAGCCGCTCCGGTTTCTCCTCCAGCGTCGGCTCCGGTGTAGGCCGGGTCAGCACGCGATAATAAGAAATGGCGGTGACGCAGTAGAAGCCGGTGAGGATCAGCCCGGGAATGAGCGCCGCAGCAAAGAGCTTCGCCACCGACTGTTGGGCGATGATCGCGTAGATCATCAGGATCAGGGATGGCGGGATGAGGATGCCGAGCGTGCCGCCAGCGGCCACCGCGCCGGCCGCCAGTTGCGGTGGATAGCCCGCGCGCAGCATTTCCGGGATCGAGACCCGGCTCATTGTCAGCGCTGTCGCGACCGAAGAGCCGCACACCGCGCCGAACAAGGCGGACGCGAAGATCGACGCGATGGACAGCGAGCCGGGCACGTGGCGGAACATCACGCGGCTGGCGCGGAACAGATCGGCCGACAGGCCGGCGCTCGCGGCGACGGAGCCCATCAGCGTGAACAAAGGCACGACGGACAAGGTATACATCGACGCGAATTCGATCGGAACGCCGCCGATCATGAGGTTTGCCCGGGTCCATCCCTCGATGGCCGCATAGCCGAGGAAGCCGACGAGACCGAGCGCAACGGCAACTGGAATTCGAATGAGGATCAGCAGCACCAACGCGACGATGCCCGCGATGCCGACGGCAAGAGGGCTCATGGCCGCGCACTCCGATTGGCGCCGACAAGCCGCGCTAGGCCCGTCAAGGTCGTCAGCGCGGCGGCGAGCAGACAGATGAATATCAGCGCGAAAGACAAGTAAACCGGAAAGCCGGTATCGGCCTTAATGTCGCCGAAGCGATAGGCATCGAGCATTGGCCGCACGATGTTCGCCAGCAGCAGAGCGAGGAAAGCGATCGTGGCGGTGACGCCCAACAGCTTAAGGCCTTTCAGAAGCGTGGCAGGAACGAGGTCGTCCAGGATGTCGACGCGGATCTGCTCGTCGCGCAAGCAGACCTCCGGGAGGCCGAGCAAGGCGACGCCGAGCACCATGATCTCCGTGATATCAACGACGCCATGCAGAGGCTGCCCAAAAGCGGCCCGCGCGATCACATCATAGGTCGTGCAGATCATCATCACGGCAAGCGCAACGGCGCCCAGCATCGTGAAGATGCGAGCGAGAGTGCCGAGCACGTCGAAGAACCGCATGTCAGGCCTTGGCAACCTGGCCGCGAATCTCGTCCAGCAATTGGGTTGCCTTGATCCCCTTCGCCTCGAGTGCCGCGATCTGCTGGTCGGTGATGGTCTTGGTCTTCTGTTCGAAAGCCATCGCGGCGTCGCCGTCGATCTGGGAGATCTCAACGCCGGATTGTTCGAACACCTTGCGTCCGGCGGCTTCGCTCGAGTCGTAAAGGCCGCCGACGCGCTGACTCGCGGCGGGGCCCGTGGTCTCCGCGATCGCCTGCTGCATCTCTTTCGGCAAGCTCTTCATCGCTTGCGAGTTCATTACCAGGCAAAAGATGCCAACGGAATCCGCGATCAGGCTTACACGCTTGACCGCCTGTTGCAGCTGGAAGACCTTGCCGCCTTCGAAGTTGAAGATGGCACCGTCGACGACGCCCTTGGAGAGGGCGTCGGCCAACTCGGTCGGTCCGATTGTGGTCGGCGACGCGCCCCATGCCTGCAGATGTGACGCCGCGGTGGCGCTGGTTGGCCTGATACGAAGGCCCTTAAGGTCATCGGGCGATTTGACGAACTTGTCGCGCATGAAGAGACCCAGCGCGGTCGAAACGACGAAATAGAGCACTTCCGTGCCGGCATATTCGTGCGCGACGCGGTCGCGCAAATTCGTCGTGATCAGAGAAGCCTGGGCGGTGGTGATCGGACGCCGGTTGGAATCGGTGAAGAGGAATGGCGCGCCGAGCAAGTCCGTTAGCGGAAAACGACCTGGGCTCAGCGCGGTATAGACGAAGGAGAGGTCGGCCACGCCGGTGCGGGCCAAATCGAACTGGCGCGGCGGCGGTCCCATCTGGCCTGCGGGATAAACCTCGATATCGAGCTGACCGCCGGTCTTCTGGCGTAGTTCGTCGGCCCACCGTTGGAATTCCAAATGGCTTTGATGCTGTGGCGGCAGGTAATGCGACAGTTTAAGTTTGGTGGGCGCCGCCCGCAGCACAGCCGGCGAAGCGACGGTCGCCGCGGTGGCGGCGAGCAAAAGTCTGCGTGTGATCACCGTTTTCTCCCCGTGGGTTTCTTTGTTGCGTCCGTTTTTTGTGTTTCGGATCGCGACGTCCATTCGATCAGTTCAACGGTCGGTGTCCTCGCGCCATCGTAAGGATTGCGTCCAGCGCATCGAGCCGCTTGCCGCGCCAGGCGACATGCTGGTCCGGCCGTATCAGTGCGAATGGCGCCTCGTATAGGCCGTGCAAGCGCTCATCGGCGACGGATGCGAGCGCGAGCGGCACATTCTGACGCGTCGCCAAGTGTTGTACGGATGCTCTTTCCTCTGCCGTCATGTCGCGCAGCGCTAGCAACGTGAAACCGCTTCCGAACAGATCGTAGAGCGAACGACCGTCGGGAAGCCAGCTATGCGGCGCCAAGGTACCGGGATAGGCGCAAGGACGATATTCGGTAACGCTCTCGGCCGGCGGCGCACCTTCCTCGCGTACGACGATCGGCGAGTCCACGTAGCGATAGCCCAGGACGAGGCCGAGCGAACGGAACTCAGGGGTCTTCTGTTTGTCGATCGCGGCGGCAGCGCGTGCACGCGCCTCTTGCCCGCGAGCGCTGTCTTCCTTCAGCTCGGGCGCGGCGAATTGATCGCTGAGGGAGGCCATGTTCTCGGTCGAGGAATTCAGCACCCTGCGATGCACCGGCCGACGTTCGAGTTCGTAGCTCTCGAGCAATTCCGGGCCGCCCCAGCCTTGCAGGGTGGCCGCCAGCTTCCAGCCGAGATCGACGCTGTCGCCGACGCCGAGATTCATGCCATGGCCGCCGAATGGGGAGTGTAGATGGCAGGCGTCGCCGATCAGGAAGACGTTCCCGTGCCGATAGCGGTTGGCGAGCAGCTTGTGTGCCGTCCAGCTATCGCGCGCCAGGATGGAGAAGTCGTAGCGTCCGCCGAGGGAATGTCTGATCTGGTCATTGAGCCAGGCGTCGTCGATCTTCACCCCCGGCCGCGGCGTCGGGCCCCAGAACCAGGTGTCGTCGCGGTCCATCTGACCCATGATGCAGGGGCCGGCCGGATCGACCAGCCAATGCATGATTGCCTGCTTCAAATCGGGATCGCGGAGCAGACCTGGGATTTTCAAGATCAGCGTGACGAAAGACGCGATCGACGCATCGCCTTCCATCCTGAAGCCCAGGGCGTCACGCACCGTGCTGCGCGCGCCATCCGCCCCCACCAGGTAGCGAGCGCTCAGTTCGATCGTCTGGTTGGCGTTCGCATCGTGGACCCGGGCACGGATGCCGTCGCCGTCCGCCTTGAAGTCGGTGAGCTTGCAGCGAAACCTGACAGTGGCCAGCGGATTTGCCGAGACGTGATCCAGCAACACCCGTTCGGTGATGTATTGAGGAACCCATTCGCCGTTTTCGGAAAAGCGTTCGTCGCGCCGCCGCTCGAAGCTCAAAGCGTTGTCAAACACCTTGATGTCGCCGCCAAAAAGTGAGGTCGCGAAGCGAACCCGACGCGGCACGGAATCATCCACCGGCGAGGAACGGCGCACGCGCTCGGCGAGACCCCAGCGGCGCATGTGCTCCATGGTGCGAACGTTGGTGGTCTTGGCGCGTGGCTGAACGCCGACGCGATCGTTCTGCTCGATGACCTGCACCGAGACGCCGCGCATGATGAGCTCGGTGGCCAGGGCGAGGCCGGCCGGGCCGGCTCCGACAATGAGAACATCCGTCGAGGTCGCGAGCGTGCTCATTGCTTCGTTCAAGACTCTTGCTTTGAAAGCGGCCGCTCTGCCGCTGGAGGGTGAGGGTGCCAGTCGTCAATCCGCCGACACGGTCCGATCGGGCGTCGCATGCGCCGATGCCAACGGGCGTCGGCACCGCAACGTCAGGGCAATGGTCTGGGGGCAGGGGCCGACATGTTTCTCCCTCACGCTCGTTTTCTTTGTTGCGGCCAACAGTAAAGCGGAGAGGGGAACACAAAAAGATATCAAACAGGACTTGGTGATGCCGTTAGGCTATCGCCCGGCGCCCCGCGCTGCGCGGCCGCCCGGCCGGCGTTGCGCCGGCCCTGACCGTGGCTTTCTGCGGCGCAAGATGGCCCGCGCTGCGCCTCACCAGATCGAGCAGGAATGCCGCCGCCGGCGCCAAAGGCACGTCCGAGCGCTTGACGACAATGATCGGCGGCGCGCGCAACTCCTCCCTGACCGGGATCGCCGTCAGGACGCGGTCGGCGAAGGGCGAATCCACCCATTGCGCCGGCACCATCGCCAGCAGATCCGAATTCGCGAGGCAGGTGAGCAAGGTCAGCGACGACTGGCTGCGCAAGGCAAGCAGGGGGGGCGGCAGCGCGTGTAGCTGGAACAGCTCGCCCAACTCGTTCTCCGCCTTGGGCGTGATCGAGGTCGTGACCCACTCCGCGTTGACGAGCTCCTTGAGCGAGGTCGCCTGCGCCAGTGGATGCCCGATCCGGCACAGCACTGCCCGGCGGCCGGCGAACAGCAATTCCTTTTGCAGCGTCAGTGGCAATGTCAGGCCTGGATCCGGCCCGACGTAGAGATCGACGCTGCCGTCCTGCAGGCTGCGCTCGATCGTCGGGTAATAGCTCTCCAGGACGTGCAGCCGGACTTTGGGAAACTTGCGCCGGAAGGGCCGCAGAACTTTCGGCAGGAACAGGATGTGGCCGACGCTGGAGAGGCCGATCGCGACTGTGCCGACGGCATCGCCGCGCATCTGGGCGAACTCTTCCTGCGCCTTGCGCACATCGTTGAGGATCGCCGTTGCGCGCCGGACGAACACGGCACCGAGCTGCGTCGCGATCATGCCCTTGGGCCGCCGCTCGAACAGGGGCGCGCCCAGTTCGCGTTCGAGCTCGGACAGGCCGCGTGTCAGCGTCGGCTGGGCGATGCGAAGGTGACGAGCGGCGCCGCGCAGGCTGCCTTGCTCCGCAATGGCGACGACAGCGCGCAAGTGATGAAGCTTCATCGTCGGCCCCCCGCTGCCGTCCTGTGATAGCACCTAGCTATCACGATCGCTGTTTCGCCATCTTTACGGTATCAGCGGCGGCGCTATTGGAAAAGCAGAAAAGACAAAGACATAAGGGGAGAGCAAATGATCAAGCCCAAGCTCCACCATGTGACGCTGAAGACCACGCGGTTGAACGAGATGATCGCCTGGTACGCGCTGGTGACCGGCGCTCAGGTCAACTTCAAGGACGACACGGCGGCGTGGACCTCCAACGACGAGGCCAACCATCGCATCGCCTTCCTGGCCGTGCCTGGCCTGCAGGACGATCCGCAGAAGACCTTTCACAACGGCATGCACCATTGCGCCTTCGAGTACGACAGCTTTGCCGATCTGATGAATTCCTTTGACCGGATGCGAAAGGAAGGCGTCGAACCGGCCTTCTCCCTCGATCACGGTCTGACGATTTCGCTCTATTACCGCGATCCGGAAGGCAATTTCGTCGAATTGCAGTGCGACTGCTTCTCCGACTGGAAGCGCTCCTCCGAATGGATGCGCACCTCGCCGGACTTCGCGCACAATCCCATCGGCACCTTCTTCGATCCGGCGAGGGTGTTCGACGCCTTCAAGGGCGGCGCCGATTTCGACACCCTGCACAAGGCGATGCGCGGCGGCGAATACCTGCCGGCATCCGGCAAGCTGCCGGACATCGGGCTGCCCGCGCCCTGAACGCAACGTCGCGTCCTTTGATCAGCTAAGAATGTCCGCGAGAGGAGTTCGCAGCGATGAGCGTTGCAACGACACGTGATGAAATTCTTGCGCTAGAGAAGCGCCGCTGCGCCGCCCTGACCTCAGGCAACGTCGCGGCCCTGCGAGAATTGATGGCCGACGACCTGGTCCACGTCCATGGCAACGGCGTGATGGACGACAAGGACGGCTATCTGAAAGGCGTCGAGACGAAATACGTCTTTCATCGCGTCGAGCGCGGCGACCTAAACGTACGGGTCTATGCGGACGTCGCGGTGGTGGTCGGCCCGCTGGAGCAGACCGTATCGGTGCGCGGTGTCGACAAGCTGAATCAGATCAAGGCGATCGCGACCCAGACATGGGTGCGCAGCGGTGCCGGCTGGAAGCAAAGCACCTGCCACAACGCCTTCCTGAGCGTCGCCTGAGCCAACATGGAGAATGCGTGATGCCGCTGGTCCATTTTTCGCAGGATGGCCGCGCCGGCCTCGGCAAGCTGTTCGGCGACCACGTGGTCGATCTCGCGTCGGTAGCGCCGCGGTTGCCGGGCACGGTGACCGAGTTTCTCGCCGCCGGGGACGCAGCGCTCGAGGCCTTTCATCGTGTGGAGGATAAAGCCGCCGCCGCTATCGCGCTTGCTGATGTGCGCCTGCTGCCGCCGGTTCCGCATCCCGAGAAATATCTCGGTATCGGCATGAACTATCGCGACCACGCCGCCGAGGCGGCCAAAGCCGGGGTCGCAACCCCACCATTTCAAGTGTGGTTTAACAAACAGGTATCGTGCATCACCGGCCCGTTCGACGACGTCGTCAAACCGAACGTCTCGGAGAAGCTGGATTATGAAGCCGAACTTGCAGTCGTCATCGGTCGGAGATGCCGGCACGTTTCCGTCGAGGATGCACGCTCGGTGATTGGCGGCTACATGGTCGCGAACGATGTCTCGGCGCGGGATTGGCAGCTCAGGACACCAACGCATACGCTCGGCAAGTCATTCGACACGCACGGACCCATCGGCCCTTGGCTGGTGCTGGACGACGAGATCGAGGATCCGCACGCTCTCGATCTGCGCATGTACATCAATGGTGAGGAGCGCCAGCACGGCAACACCGGTGATATGATCCATAATATCTACGAACAGATCGCCTATCTCTCGACGGTGATGACCTTGAAGCCTGGCGACATTCTGGCGACCGGAACTCCGGGCGGCGTCGGAGTCGCGTTGAATCCGCCACGTTTCGTGCAGGCGGGCGACGTGATGCGGGTCGAGATCGACGGTATCGGCCACATCGAAAATCGCGTGGTCGCGGAATAGTCCAAGGTATTAGTGGGTAGTCTCTCAGGACGGTTTATCGCTGCAAAACAACCTGAGACAACGTAACGCGAAGGCAGGTTACCCATTAGCGGGCCTGAATCGAAGCGCCTACCAAGCGGCCTCACCCTACGCCGGCCTGTCAAATGCTAAGAGCCTACGCGGCCCGGCTCATCGCAACCGCTACCGCGCTTAGCCCGGCAGATGGTTCTGCGCTCGGGTGAAGTCGATGCCGCGCGCACACGACATATGACGCAGCTCAAGCCGCCCAACCGAGCCGCTGTGAAACGCGGTTCGCGGTCGATTTCAGATCGTCCAGCACCGGATTCGGGAATTGCACCAGAGAGGCTTGATTGCTGACAAGCGAGATCGCGGCCTGCAGTTGCCCTTGTGCGTCGAACACCGGCACGGCAATGGCGCGAATGCTGTGAAAGACTTGTCCGTCGATCGACGCGTAGCCTTCGGTACGAACGAATTTTCTGATGGCCTCGACGTCCGCGGTCGATGGCGCCTTGTCCTCGGACTTGGCGATCTCGGCCTTCAGGATGGGGCGCGTCATCCGCTCGTTGAGATGCGTCAAGAATATACGCCCGGCCGCTGAATCCCAAAGCGGCAGGACGTCTCCGAGCCGGAAGTTCGACAGAATGGGCGCGTGACGATTGTAGTACCGCACGGTCGTGACGCCGTAGGTGCCCCACACCGTGATGTGGCCGTCGATGTCGACCCGCTCGACCAACTGCCGGCATTCGTTGTCCGCGAGTTGCATCAGGTCGGTGCGATTCAGGGCGGCAAGGCCGAGCCTGAGCGCAAGTCCGCCTAAGTCATAATGGCCGCTGACCGGGTCCTGCTCGATGAGTCCGGCCCGAATGAAGCTCGTCAGATAGCGATGCGCCATGCTGGCCGACATGCCGGCGGCGGCGGCGAGCATTTTCAAGGGCAGGGCTTTTCGTGAATCCACGAGCGTTTCCAATAGCTTAACGCCGTGTTCGACCGACTGAATCCCCTTACGCTGATCGGCCATCCAAGACTCCATTTGCTATTGGACAAAGAATTTGCCAATGAGGAACGAGAGCAGATGGTACGACAATCAACGCGCACCATCAAAAGACAGCGCCGGCAACGTCCGGCACGAGGAAATATCGGGGAGCGCTTCGGTCGATGCCGAGTCATTCGTCAGGATCCGATCTCGCCAGTTTGCGCCTTGCGGCCGACATCGGCGGTACTTTTACGGACGTTGCGGCGTTCGATCAGACCAATAAGCGTCTTCTTCTTGGCAAGAGCCTGTCGACGCCGCGGGCGATGGTCGAAGGCATCGAAGCCGGCGTCACCAAAGCCGGCACGAAGTTTTCGGAAGCGGGCCTGTTTCTTCACGGTTCCACCGTTGCGATCAACACGATGTTGGAGCGGACCGGCGCCAAGACGGCGTTGGTAACGACGCGCGGCTTCCGCGACGTCTACGAGATCGGCCGCATCAATCGGCCCGACGCGTATAATCTGTTTTTCCAGAAGCATGTGCCGCTGGTGCCGCGCGAGCATTGCTATGAGGTGACCGAGCGCCTCTTCGCGGATGGCCGCGTCCGCAAGCCATTGGATGAGGGTGAGCTGCACGCGCTTGCCGATGTGCTCAAGCGCGAGAAGATCGAAGCGGTCGCGATCCTGTTCCTGCATTGCTACCGCAATCCGGCGCATGAATTGCGCGCGAAGGAAATCCTGCAGAAGCTATTGCCCGACGTCTTCGTAACGGCGTCGCACGAGCTTTCCCAAGAGTATCGCGAGTTCGAACGCTGTTCGACCATCGTCGCCAACGCCTTCGTTGGGCCGCGGGTGCAGCGCTACCTGACGGAAATCGGCGAGCGCATCAAAGGCGAGGGTTTCAAGGGCACGTTCCTGGTCGTCCAGTCGACCGGCGGCCTATTCGAGCTCGACAAGGCGCGGGACGAGTGCATCCGCATCCTGGAATCGGGGCCGGCTTCGGGCGTCATCGGGACGCAGGCGCTGTGTCACGCCCTCGGCATGGATAACGCCATTGCTTTCGACATGGGCGGCACCACGGCGAAGGCCGGCGTCATCCTCAACGGCCGCGCGCTGACGACCGGCCACGCGCTGATCGGCAGTTACGATCGCGCATTGCCGATTCAGGTGCCGACCATCGATATCTTCGAAGTGGGCACCGGCGGTGGTTCGATCGCGCGTGTGGAGCATGGCGGCGCATTGCATGTCGGGCCACGAAGCGCCGGCGCGGAGCCGGGACCTGCTTGCTACGGCCGTGGCGGCACGGAGCCGACCATCACCGATGCCAATCTTCTGCTCGGCCGCCTCGGCGCCGACCGCTTTCTCGGTGGCGAGATGAAGCTCGACGTTGCCGCGGCGGAGCGTGCGATGGACGAGCGCGTGGCGAAGCCCCTCGGTCTCAGCCCGACCGACGCCGCCAATGGCATTCTCCGCATCGCCGCAACCAAGATGTCTTACGCCGTGAAAGGCGTGACGACGGAGCGCGGGCTCGATGCCGGCAGCTTTGCGTTGGTCGCCTATGGCGGGGCCGGGCCGCTGCACGCCACGGCCGTGGCGCGGGAAATCGGCATCCGCCGTGTCATCATCCCACGCGCGCCCGGCCACTTCTCCGCCTTTGGCATGCTTTTCTCGGATCTGCGCTACGACTTCGTTCGAACCTGGTTCCTGACGCTCGAGGAAGTCGATTTCGCGGCGTTCGAAACGGTGTTCGGCGAATTGGAGGAGGAGGG
>Ga0182746_1003391_pt1 | contig 10825 bp, 14 predicted proteins | sample eDN3rd30CBELigOP_FD_128881 | JGI IMG/M metagenome (GOLD analysis project Ga0182746, IMG submission 128881) | Enriched Organic Plus compost microbial communities from Emeryville, California, USA - eDNA 3rd pass 30_C BE-Lig OP (version 2) (version 2) ... | reverse complement strand
CTACATCGCCGACTGGCGCCTCGGCCAGCTCGGCCTGCCGTCGATCTACATGGTCGACGACCACCCGCTCCCCTGGCTCGCCCCGCTGATCAACGGCGTCGAGCACGCCAACTTCTTCGAGACCCGCGCGACCGAGTACTCGAAGGCCGCGACCCGCGGAAACTGGAACGACGTCTGGGCCAGCTTCGACCAGCGGCAGAAGGCTAAGGGCGCGGCAGCGAACGAGGAAGAGGGCGACGGCGAGCCGGACATGTTCGGCGGGAGCGCGGGGGCGCAGGCGGCGGAGTGAAGCGATGGCGGCTGAGAATAAGCCCGCGTGGGTCTCTGCATTCGAGGCCCGCACTGACCTTGATGGCTACGGCAGCGCGGCCTTGGGGCTTTTCGCCCTCGCCCTAAGATTCAATCTTGAAGATCTGGAAACAGTTGCCGCTGAGTCCCTAACAGAGGGCGGCAATGACAAGAAATGCGATATAGTCTATATCGACCGCGACGACCGGATCGCTGTTATTGCCCAAACATACGTGCGGCCAGCGAACGCCAAACCCAAGAGTGCTGCTCCGGCCAATAAAGCTAGCGATCTAAACGCGGCAGTTAATTGGTTACTTATCTCAGATCCTAACGAACTGCCGGACTCAATCCGCTTTTCCGCCATCGAGCTAAGAGAAGCTATTCGGAATGGCGAGATCTCCAAGTTGCACATTTGGTACGTCCATAATTTGGCCGAGTCTAAGAATGTCGCGGATGAGCTAAAGGTAGTTGAGGCGTCTGCGCAAACCGCCTTAAAGTCTTTGACCTCGAAGAGCGACATCCCCGTGCATTGCTTGGAGGTGGGCCAAGACCAGTTTGCGGAATGGTATAGCGATACTCAGTCTCCTATCCTCGTGAATGATGCCATTGAGGTGATCGTTGATGGCGGCTTTGAGGAGAAGGGGAACGAATGGGATGCCTACGTAACCTCTATTCCCCTCCAGTTCTTGCGGTCGCAATACCTGAAGCACTCTACGAAGCTTTTCTCGGCAAATGTAAGGGACTATCTCGGCTCGATTTCGTCGGAAAATAACGTAAATAATGGCATAAGAAAGACGGCCGAGGCCGACGCACTTAACTTCTGGCCCTACAATAATGGGCTCACCATCTTAGTGAACGAAATCGACCCTAAGAAGCTAAAGAACGGTCGAATTAAGCTGAATATTTCAGGGATATCAATCGTGAACGGCGCCCAAACCACTGGCGCCATAGGGACTCTTAGGTCTGCGCCACCCAAGGAAGCAAAGGTATCAGCCAGATTTATAAGAACCCCCAACACCGAAATTTTGTATGATATCATCCGATTCAACAACAGCCAAAATAAGATAGCTGCCGCCGATTTTAGAAGCACCGACTCTATTCAAAAGCGGCTCCGGAAGGATATGGCTGAGATTCCGAACGCCCAATATGACGGCGGACGTAGAGGCGGCCCCACTGACGCCATAAAGAGGAGGCCGAATCTCCTTCCGGCCTACACCGTCGGACAAGCCCTTGCTGCAGTGCATGGCGACGCGACAGTCGCATATAACAAGAAATCCGATATCTGGGCCGATGACGGATTATACAACAAGTATTTTAACGAACACACGACCGCTCGCCACATAGTATTCTCTTTTGGACTTCTACGCACGGTCGAGGAGCGCAAGAACGCCCTTATGCAGAAGGCCAAGTCCGGTGGCGAGGAATTATCCGAGTCAGAAGAGCGCCAACTTTCGTTTTTCCGGAGACGGGGTTCGACGTTTCTGTTCGTATCGGCGGTCTCGGCCTGCCTTGAAACAATTTTGGGTAAGGCTATCCCAAACAGATTCCGTTTGTCGTTTGGCCCCAAGACCTCACCCAAGAAGGCTAGTCAGAACTGGGACGATGTAGTCGATGCGCTGCTCCCCCTCTCCACCCATCTCGAGGAGGCATTCACCTACGGGTTGCAGAATCAAGAGCGCTTGAAGAAGGCGATCGCCACGTTCACCTCCTTGGTCGAAGCCACCTCCACCGCAAACAAGCCGATCTATCAAAAGTTTGCTAAGTCAGTCTCGAGCAAGGTTTGACTTTCGAAAAAGATGCGGCTTAGATCCTGTTATGTTCTCCTCCGACAGCCCCCTCGCCGCACACCTCGACCTGGTCCGCACGGCGCGCGGGCGGAAGTTCGGGACCATCCTCGCCGACCCGCCGTGGCAGTTCCAGAACCGCACCGGCAAAGTCGCGCCCGAGCACAAGCGGCTCAACCGCTACGGCACGATGGCGCTGGAGGAGATTTGCGCGCTGCCGGTGGCCGACATCGCCGCCGATCCGGCGCACCTCTACCTGTGGGTGCCCAACGCGCTGCTGCCCGAAGGACTTAAGGTGATGGAAGCGTGGGGCTTCCGCTACGTGTCCAACATTGTCTGGCACAAGGTGCGCAAGGACGGCGGCTCGGACGGGCGCGGCGTCGGCTTCTACTTCCGCAACGTCACCGAGCTGCTGCTGTTCGGCGTGCGCGGCAAGAACGCCCGCACGCTCGCGCCCGGCCGCAGCCAGGTCAACATGATCCAGACCCGGAAGCGCGAGCACAGCCGCAAGCCTGACGAGCAATATCAGATCATCGAGGATTGCAGCTGGGGCCCGCGCATCGAGCTGTTCAGCCGCGGCAAGCGCAAGGGCTGGGAGGTCTGGGGCAATCAGGCAGATGACAGCTACAAGCCGACGTGGGATACTTACAGCTACAATAGTGCGGTGGCCCTTCCGGCGGAATAATCAGTCCTCCGCGTCCTCGTCTTCGTCGACGACCTCCATCTCGGTGATAGTTTCTGGCGTTGGCGGACCGTCATCGACATAAATCGCCGGGGTAATCGCAAACGTCAGTACGGGGCAGCCGCCGCCTCCGCCGCCGTCCAGACGGGGCCAGAGCTTCTCGTGATGGGTGGTGGAGTTACCATACGACGAACCCTTTCCCAGGCTCTTGAATATGGCTTGGAGCTCGCTGGCACGCGTAACAATCACGCCTACATCGATGGCGCCTAGGTCGAACAGCAGCCGGAAGTTGTTGAGGTCCCTGTCGAAGAACGGATCCTTATTGTTCCATTCCAACTCGAGAGCCACCCGGCCCTTGAAGCAGTCTACCTTGTGCGTCGGGCTTTCACGCGTCTCGTCGTCGATGGTGATCGCCGTATGAAACTTCTTCTCCTGCCAGCCCATCGCGTAAAAGCGGCTGTCAATTCCCCTTGAGATCGGAGAGCGGTTCTTTCCCGCCGCCTGCACATGCGATCGGCGAAGCCGAAAGTCGCGTAGCACCTGAATGATCTCGTCCCATTCATTGGGGCAGGCCGTGGCAAGAACGCCCGCGGCATTGCGCCACTCTTTGACGTGATACATGTTCCGTAGGTCGTCGGGAACGAGATGAACAGTCGGCATTGGAGTAAACTACTGCCGATCAAGCTGCTGTCAAAAGGCCGCGAGGATCGGCTCCGAGATTCTCCGCATTCCTTCGCTGAATCTTCCCCTCACACCCACCAGCTCCGCGCATCCCTCATCGGCACGCGCTGCTGCGCGTTGACGATCACCAGCGCGCAGCGGACCAGCAGCAGCACCGTCAGCGCCAGCAGCCCGCCGACGCCGACGACGAACCCGACCGCCTGCACCGCGTCGGGCATGGTCCCATAGGGCGTTTCGAAGGCCGCGATCGCGGCCAGCGTCGCCGCGGCGAACAGCGCGTAGCCGCCGAGGCCCATCCAGAATGTGCGGATCAGGTAGGTGAACTGGCTTCGCTGCCACTCGGGCACCGGCTGCCGCCGCCAGACGTAGGCCAACACCACACCCATCGGCGCCGAGACCGCGGTGAAGTACGTCGCCAGGTACAGCAGGCCGACCAGCGTCGGCCCGTTGACCTGCAACGCGCCCGTCGATGCCTCCGGCTGTTCGCTCATCCCCCGTTCTCCCTCGCGGCGAACCTAGGCGCAATGAGGAACCAGGGGAACCCGCAAGCTCTCTTCGCGCCTTCGCGCCTTCGCGCGGAAAAACTCGCTCCCGCCAAAACGCCCGGCTAGCCGCCCCCTCCGCGCCGCGCTAAAAGCCCCGCAAATACAGGGGGTCGCACTCATGAACACCGCTCGCCGTCTCGCCGCGAGGCCGCTCGCGCTCGTCTCGCTCGCGCTGGCGGCGCCGCTCGCCGCCGCGCCGCTTTCGCCCGATGCCGGGGATTTCGCCGGCGAGGGCACGCTCGACGACGGCGAGGCGCAGGGCACCTGGCAGGCCGGCGGCACGCTCGCGGACGGCGAGATCTCGGGCACGCTCACGGTCGAGTTCGGCGGCAAGGCGATGGCGGTGACGATGCGCCCCGGCCCGGCGTTCATGGAAAACGGCCGCTGCATCCTCAAGGGCGAGGAAGGCCGCAACCGCTTCGAACTCAGCGGCGAGTGCGACAGCGAGCGCTTCGGCCCCGGCTACATGAGCGGCTACTTCGACGGCGGGCCGAGCGTCTCGGGCCGCTTCGCCGGCACGCTGCGCTGGGGCGCCGCGGCGGCGCCGGCGCCCGCCGCGGGTACGCTGCCGACCGCGCGGCTGCTGTGCGGCTACCGCGAGCGGATTGGCGGGATCGCCGCCGGCGACATCGCCACCTACGAGAACCGGCCGAGCCTGATGGGCTTCCTCGAGCTGTCGCCCGGCGGCACCTACCGCACGCAGCAGGGCGGCGGCCGCTTCACCCGCGAGGGCAACGCGGTGCGCCTGGCCGACGGTCCCTGGGCCGGCGCGCTCGGCCGGCTCGAGCCCGACAACGCGGGCGAGCCCGCGGTCTACTTCGAGCGGGACGACAACCGCCGCGCCGACGGCACCCCGATCGTCGATCCCTACCGCACGTTCTGCGTGAAGCAGCGCTAGCTCACGTTTCCCCGCAGGCTCGCGCCGCGGTGCGGCGGCGCGGGAAATCCGCCGGGGCCATGCCGGACCTCCGGCCGCGCGCTCGCTCCGTTCAGTCCCGGCCGGAGGGGCTGAACCGGAAATTGAGGCTCTCGACCCACTGCTCGTCGAGGCTGTCGTTGATCGCCGCCTGCTCGGCGTTGAACGCATCGACCGTGTCGAGCGTCGGGGCGCGCAACCGGGCGACTTCGACCCGGCGGGCGAGCGCATGGAACGCGCGGTACCGGCGGTACGAGAAGTTGCCCTTCTCGTTCAGGCGCAGCTGCACGGCGACCGTCGCGCACAGGGCCGGCAGCAGCGCGACGGTGCCGACCCACTGGCGCGGGACCTCCTCGCTCCACAGGGCCATCACGCCCGCGGCGATGCTGCCGGCGACCGAGAGGATCATCAGCGCGTAGCTGACGAAGTAGTAGCGCCGGCCGCGCGCCCTCGCGTGCCGCGCGCTTTCGTCGCATCGCTCGACCATCTGCGCGAGCATTCTTCCGGCATCGTCGTCAGCCATCGCGCCGTCTCCCCACTGCCGGCAGTCTGCGCGCCGCGCGAGCAATGATCAATGCGACGGCAGCGCCGCCGCGCCGATCCCGGTTACCCTGGCGGGCCACTCGACGGGTCCGCGCTCACGGCCTTGCTCGTTCCCTCACTTTTCCCCGCAGGCCCCGCTCATCCGGTCCATCATCGCGGCGTATTCCTCGATCGGCGGCAGCTCCATCCCGGCGCGCAGCTCGGCCAGCCGCTCCTCCTCCTCGAGCGGCCGCAGCGGCCGCACGTCGCCCTCGCACGCGCCCCACTGCGTGCCGTAGCGCTGCTTGCCCGTGAGCTTGAGCATGATCCGGTCGTAGAGGTAGGCGTAGTTCGGCTTCGACACCTCGCCCTCGGCCACCAGCGGCTCCATCAGCCGCAGCACGCGGGCCTGGAACACCGGGTCGGCGTCGGCGTGCTGGGTCAACAGGAAGGCCGCGCTCGCGCCCTTCTCGCCGACTTCGGAGATCGTCGGCCAGCCGTTCTCGGCCACGCGCGCCTTGAGCCATTCGGTGTTGGCGTGGTCGCTCCGGGCCGCCGCCAGCCACAGCAGCGTGCGCAGCGCCATCTGCCCGTCGGGCGACAGCTCGGGCACGTCCGCCAGCGGCTCGCGGCCCCAGTTCACCGCCAGCCGCAGCATCTGCTCGCCGATCGTCCGTGCCGTCAGCGCCTCGCCGTACGTGGCGGCGTTCCCCATCGCCCGTTGCTCGGCCAGCCGGGCCGCCGCGACGTAGGTCTGCGCGATCGGCCGCGCCTCGCGCAGCGCGGCCTCGAAATCGGCGAACGGACGCGTGAAATCGAATTGCGGCGGCATCGCCGGGCAATGCGTCAGCGCGAAAAAGCCCTCCTCGAGGTCGGGCGCGTCGATGCCCATCGCCGCCAGCTCCGCCACCGCCGCATCGCGCGCCGCGCGGCGGCACCCGGCGGCCCACTCGGTCGCCGCCCGGAATGTCGCGCTCTCCTCGGCCGAAGCCCCGGCAAACAGCCCGCGCGCCCAGCCGTAGTCGCCCGGCTCGAACCGCCCCTCGACGACATAGCCCGCGAGCTCGGCAGGCGGCGGCGGGTCGTCCGCCGCACAAAGCATCACCGCGGCAAGCGCGGCCACGGCCACCCGGACAATCCGCATCGGCTCCTCCCCCTCGAAGAGCCCCCATCGTGCGCGCCCCGACCCGCGCTGGCAAGCATTGTGGGAGTCAATGGGGCAGGAGAGTCGGCTCCTCAGCAGCGGAAGGCGCGGAGATTTCGCTGTCCTGCATGTTCATTTTATGTTCCACACTTTCGGATGGAACGACTCCGCGCCACGTCCCCGCATGTCAGCCGCCGCATGGGTACACCCGCCCCATTCGCGCGGAATCCGTGCCCTGTGCCCTTTTCGGGTCCAAGGTCTTGAAACGGCGGCTTTTCACGCGCCGCCGGCGATGGGCACAGGCTGTGCCTTGTGAGCCCTTTTCGCGGCGCTTCGAGCACCCCTCACCGCCCCACGAACAGGAACCCCGCCGCCGCCAGGATGCACGCGAACGCCGCGACGTGGCGCCAGCTCAGCGCTTCACCGAGCACGAACACCATGAACAGCCCGAACACGGTCAGCGCGATCGCTTCCTGGGCGATCTTGAGCTGCCCGGGGGTCCAGCCGCTGGCATAGCCGATGCGGTTGGCCGGCACCGCCAGCATGTACTCGATCCCGGCGAGCAGCCACGAGATCAGGATCACCCAGCCGAGCGGGCGCGCGCTAGCGACCTCGGGACCGCCCTTGAGGTGCCAGTACCACGCCACCGTCATGAACACGTTCGACAGGGTCAGCAGCACGAGCGTCGGCATGCGCGCGCTTTTCGCGCGCTGCCGTTCGCCGCGCCAGCAGGCGGCGCGACATTTCCACTTCGGCGATGCGGGGCCGCGCATGCGAAAGGGCGGCGGCATCGCTGCCGCCGCCCTCGTTTGCGCGGACCTGGGGACTGTGCGCTGTTATCTGCGCGGTCCGCAGCTGGTGGACTCAGAGCCCGCCGTTCGGGTCGGTGTCGGCTTCGGCTTCCGCCTCGGCTCCAATCGCCGCGTCGCCGGACGGGGTCTGCGTGGTCACGCCGGCCTCGGCTCCGCCAGCCGCCTCGGTATCGGCCGTGTCCTCGGTCTCGTCGGTCGTGTCGCGAGCCGCGTCGGTGACGTCGGTCACGGTGTCGCCAGCGCTGTCGGTGGTGGTCGGCGTACCGGTGGTGTCGCCGACACCGCCCACGCCGGCCCCGGCAGAGCCGGTAACCGAACCCGGGGCGCCGGTGGTCGTGCCGGTGACGTCCCCGGACACCTGCGCCTGCGCGGCGGCGGGGATCAGCAGCGCCACGGCTGCGGCGGAAATCAGATACTTGTGCATTTGCAACCCTCCTCTTGGGATTCGTCGATGCCCCGACGATCTATGCATCGCAGGCCGCGCTGTGCCCGGAAACGCGGCTGGTTGCGCCTCTTGCAAGACAAGGCGTGAGTTGCGGCGCGGTGTTTATGTGAGGTTCAGGTTCGCACGGCCCCGAAACGCCTTGCGGCTTGGCGAATGCGGGCGGCCGTGCGAGGTTGCCCGCATGACTCGGCCCCGCCCGCTCGCGATCCTCGCCGCGGCTTTCGCCGCCCCGCTCGCGCTGGCGGCGCCCGCGCAGGCCTGTACCGTCGAAGCCGGCTACCGCGCGCCGACCAACCTCGAGCTCGCCGCCCATGCCGACGCGATCGTGCTCGGCCAGGTCACCGGCGGCTCGGGCGTCGTCCTGCCCGAGAGCACGATCTCCGTGCGCCCGCTCGCCGCGATCAAGGGCCTGCTGCCCGGGCAGGACTTCAAGCTCGCGGGCATGAGCGTCGCCGCCGACGTTCCGCCGAGCGACCCGCAGGAGCTCGAGGCGCCGCATCCCGACGCGCTTGCCGGCGCCTGCATCCGCCGCCGCTTCGCGCCCGGGGCGACCGTGCTGTTCTTCCTCGACCGCGCCGACGGGCAGTGGGTCCCGGCGGGCGGGCCGTTCAGCCGCTGGGCCGAGGATGTCGAGGGGCTCGAATCGCCGTGGGTCCAGCTGACCGCGTTCTACGTCCGCGTCGCCGGGCTCGAGCCCGACCGGCGCGTCGCGCTGATCGAAGCCGAGCGCGACGCGTTCCAGGCGCGCGAGGGCGAGCCGCTGGCGATGGCCTTCGCCGCCGACCTCGAGCGCTCGCTGTCGGTGCCGCTGGCGCCGCCACCCCCGGCGCCGGTTCAACCCGACTACGGCTTCCGCGATCCCGGCGACGTCTCGGCGGTCCAGCGCGCGCTCGACGCGATGCGCGCCGATCGCGAGGACCGCTGATCTCCCTGCGGGAACTACGTATGGCCGCGGCGCGTCGTTCGGTCGCAATTCCCGGGTGAAGGAGACCAGACCATGCGATCGAAGACCCTTTCCCTCGCTCTCCCGCTCTCGGCGGCCCTTGCCCTCGCCGCCTGCGGCGGCAACGACGAAGCCGAGAAGACTTACGAGGCCGGCGCGACCGACGTCGGCGGCGGCGAGCTGATCGTGACCGATCCCTCGGAAACCGGCATCCCCGTCGACCTGCCCGAGACGCCGATGACCCCGGTCCCGCCCGAAGGGTCCGAGACGCCGTCCGAAACTCCGAGCCCGACGGCCACTCCCGCCGAGTGATGCGCGCGGCGGCCGCGGCCCTCGCGCTCGCGCTGGGCTGCGCCGCCTTGCCTGCGGCGGCCTGCAGCCCGCCGCCGGGCTACCGCATGCCGTCGAACCTCGAGCTCGCCGCCGCGGCCGACGCGATCCTGCTCGGCAAGGTCGTCGCCGGCGCGCTCGACCCGGGCGGCGACCCGTTCGAAAGCACGGTCACGATCCGCCCGCTCGAAGCGCTCAAGGGCTCGCTGCCCGCAGGTGACGTCGTGCTCAAGGGCATGATGCTGAGCCGCGACGCCGGGCCGGAGTTTGCCATGCTCAGCAACCCGACCGAGTTCGCCCGCGCCCACCCGGTCAGCTACCTCGGCGGCTGCATCCGCTACGTGTTCCCGCTCGGCACCACCGCACTGTTCTTCCTCGAGCGGCGCGACGGTGAGTGGGTCCCGGCCGACGGCGTGTTCGTCCGCTGGGCCGAGGACGTGACCGGTCCCGACGCGCCGTGGGTCGAGCTGGTCCGGCTCTACCTCGCCGCGCTCGACCGCCCCGAAGGCGAGCGGGCCGCCTGGCTCGAGGCGCGCCGCGAGGCGCTGCGCGCGCGGGCGGACGATCCGGTCGCCCAGCTGATGGCCGCCGACATCGGCCGCCAGCTCGGCGAAACCCCGGCGCGCGACGTCCACGTGGTGCTCGACGATGCCGATCCCGCGGCCGCCGAGGCCGCGATCGCCGCCGAGATTCGCCGGCTGCGGCAGGCCGCCATCGAGGCCGGCAACTGACCGCGCCGGGAACCCGGCCCGCGCCCTCGCGCGTTGTCAGGGCATGCCCTCGACCGTCATCCGCCGTTTCGCCTACGCGCCCGAGACCCGCTCGCTCGAGGTCGAGTTCGTCAGCGGGCGCCGCTACCGCTATCGCGGCGTGCCCCCGGAAGTAGCCGCAAGGTTTCGCGGTGCCTTCTCCAAGGGCCGCTTCTTCAACGCCCACGTCCGCGACGCCTTCTCGTGCGAGGAGCTGACGTTCGACGATCCCGACTGGGCGCTCGCCTACTGACCCGAGAGGAGACTCGCATGCGAACCCAGGACGAAGTCGCCGCCATGGCCTGCCCGGTCTGCCGCGTGCCGCTGGCGATGAGCGAGCGCCAGGGGATCGAGATCGACTATTGCCCGCAATGCCGCGGCGTCTGGCTCGACCGCGGCGAGCTTGACAAGATCGTCGAGCGCAGCGTGCCGCAGGCCCTTGCCGACGGCGGCGGCGGGCCGCGCCCCTCCGAGCCGCTCCATCCGGCGGGCGGCCCCGGTCCCTGGTCGCCCGGCGGGCTGACCCACGGCGGCTACGGCCACGGCCACGGCGGCAAGCCCGGCAGGAAGCGCAAGTCGTGGCTCGAGGAAATCTTCGACTAGGGCTCTTCCGGGGGATCGACGATCCCCAGCGCGCGGGCGCAGCCGTAGCTGTCGAACATCTCAAGGAAGTGCACCGCGAGCCCGCCGCGCACGGTCCACACGTCCACCTTCGGCCCGTCGACCACGCGCAGGGTCTTGCGGTTGCGCCACGCGGCGCGGCCGACCCAGACGATCCGCTCGCCGCGCGCGATGAACCCGTCGGTGCTCGCGTCGACCATCTCCCACTGCTCGGCGATCGCGGCAAAGTAGGCGATCGCCGCGGGCTTGCCGATGAACGGCCCGCGCATGTCGTCCTCGAACGAGGCCTCGAGGATCGAGTGCAGCTCGATGTCGTCGGAATAGAGGGCGAAGAAGCGATCGGGCGAGCGACCGCGCGTCTGG
>Ga0182746_1003386_pt1 | contig 10841 bp, 8 predicted proteins | sample eDN3rd30CBELigOP_FD_128881 | JGI IMG/M metagenome (GOLD analysis project Ga0182746, IMG submission 128881) | Enriched Organic Plus compost microbial communities from Emeryville, California, USA - eDNA 3rd pass 30_C BE-Lig OP (version 2) (version 2) ... | reverse complement strand
AGGTCCGCGCCACATATTATTCGCCCACTGAACTTCATCCTTCCGCATCATGATGGACTACGCCCGGCCTGGATGATCCGACTCGGGCTGTTCCTATACGATCATCTAGGACCGCGGAAACTGCTGCCGGGATCGCGCCGGCTGTCACTGCGCCGGGAACAGGCGGGCACTGTACTCAAGCCGCAATACGGTCTCGGCTTTTCGTATGCGGATTGCCGGGTGGATGACTCACGGCTCACGGTGCTCACCGCCATGGATGCAAGGGCAAGGGGCGCGGAAATCCACACGCGCTGCAAGGTGCTGCAGGGAAGCCGCGAGAATGGCCACTGGCTGCTCCGCGTGCTCGATCGCCGCCGCGACCGGGAGTTCGACCTGCGGGCGCGGCTTGTGATCAATGCCGTCGGTCCCTGGGTGTCCGAGGTGCTCGAGAACCGGCTGGGTCAGACACAGCACAAGCCGGTACGCCTGGTGAAGGGTAGCCATATCATCGTCCGCCGGGCGTTGGCCTCGGCAATCGGCGAGGATACGGCCTTCATCTTCCAGAATGGCGATGGCCGCATCGTCTTCACCATCCCCTATGGCGAGACGCTGACGCTCATCGGCACCACCGACCTCGATTACGAGGGCGATCCCGGCCAGTGCGCCATCAGCGCCGAGGAGACGCGCTACCTGCTGGATGCGGTCAATGACTATCTGGCCGAGCCGCTGGGGCCGGCCGATATCTGCGGAAGCTATGCGGGTGTGAGGCCGCTCTACGATGACGGCGCCAGTTCAGCGCAGGCAGCTACAAGGGACTATGTGCTGGACCTTGACACTGCCGCGGGGGCGCCGCTGCTTACCGTCTATGGCGGCAAGATCACGACATTCCGACGGCTCGCCGAACATGCGCTCGAAAAGATCGCGCCGATCTTCCCGCAGATGGGGCGAGCCTGGACTGCATCCGCCACCCTTCCCGGCGGCGATCTGGCCGTTGATGGCGTGCCGGCACTCGCGGAAGAGCTCAGGCAGCGCTGCTCGAGCTGTTCGCCCGGGCGCGCCTTGCGCCTTGCGCGGCTTTACGGCACGAGGGCGCGAATGATCATCAGCGGCGTCAAGGCGGCGGATGACTGGGGGCAGGATTTTGGCGGCGACCTTACCGAGCGGGAAGTGCGCTATCTGATGACGGAGGAATGGGCCCGGAGCGCCGGGGATGTCGCATGGCGGCGGACCAAGCAGGGCTACTGGATGAGCGAGGAACAGATGCTGGCGCTCGACCTGTGGATGACGCAGAGGGCGCTGGCGGAGGCGTGACGGCGGCACCCGAAGCTCCACGGGACACGGAAGTGCAGGGTCACAGGGCGCGCGGTGTGAGCGTCCGGACACCAAGCTCATTCCGGCCGGTCGGATGATCGAGGGAGGGGAGCACCTGACAGTGGCAGGCCTAGACGAGCATCACCGTTCGCTACTGGCAACCAGGGGCCGGCGCGCAGATCATCAAGAATACCCAACCGGCGTCTTCCGGGAGCCGACCGGCTTCATTGACCACACTGGCGACAGAGGCTTATTGCACCCCGCGCCAAGTGAGAATGCCCCCGACATGTCCGACAACGACATATGCGGCCTGTTCGGCAAGGGCCCCCCTGATCCGGAGAGGCGACATGCGCCAAGGGCGACGAGCCACATGCCGCCACAGCGCAGCCCGCGGGCTTGCGCCATTCCGCCCTCATGAATGCCTGATCGGTGTTGCAGGATGGTTCCTACCTACGATCGCCGGCCGGTAGGAGCAAACTTGCGCTCAACTGCCACTCTGGCGCAGCGGCCCGCCGCAAGACGCGCCCGGAATGCCCGCCTCGCGACGGGGCCGGCCTCTTCTTCCGGTCAGCTCCCCTACCTGAAACCGAGGCCGCAGTGATGAGGGGCCGCCACTGCGGCTTCGGCGAAAGGCTCAGGCCGCGGCTTCCACCGGATGGCGAGCGGCGTGCAGCTCGGCCACCAGGCCCCAGTTCTGCCGTGAGGCCAGGTGCAGAGCGACCAGCGCCAGCCAGCCGTTGCGATGCCACTCGCCCAGCTTCTCCTCGGGAAGATCGCGGAAACGTTCGGCATCGACCACGCGGAAACCGTCCAGCTTGATCTTGCGATCGCCGGGCAGGTTGAACTCGGCGCGCTTGGCCACCAACAGATCCGCGTCCTTGAGCGCGCGAGCAAAGGCATCGGTCGGCCGCAGATCGCGGTTCATCGCCTTGCACAGTTCGAGAGCCGCATTGACGGGCGCCGTCGCCTGGCCGTTCTCATCGAACATGGGATCGCTCTCGACGCCCTCGACCTCGCCGGTCAAAACGCGGTCGCAAGCCTCGTCCACGGCCAGGGAATAGGTGGTCGTGCCGGGAGTCTGCACCAGACCGAAGGGATAGCGGCGGATATGAGCGGGGATATAGAAGCCCTCGCGCCACTGGCCATTCGAATCAACGAAGACATTCTCGCCCGGGCGAAGACCAAGCACAGCAATCGGCGTGGGCAGCTCGCCATCGGCAAAGACAATCGGATAATGACGGCTGGCAAGCGCCACTTCGGACGCACTAAGCGGCGAAGCAATCACACCGGAAGCATATTTGAAGTCCTGACGGCGGCTCAGGCGAAAATTCTTGTGCTGAGGAAGGCGCAGGATTGCTACTTGTTTGTAAAAATTGGAATTCCGGGCCGGCGCCTGGGACGTCGCACTGTTCTCCTGGACCATATTCTCCTCTTACCTTTCCCTGATGCTTCACGGCATTGAGTGGTTAACATAGAAAGAAATTAAGGGCTTGTCGATCAGGCCAATTACGGGTGTCGCGGGCGGGCCTAGAGCCAGTCGAGCCAGGTCAGCCAGCCATTGGCGACACCCAAGGGAAAGAACAGGATCCCGCCGAGGAGCAACCCGTAGTGCCCCTGCCAGAGGGCAGCAGCGACATGGGTGGCATAGCCCGCCAGCAGCGCGAGGCAGAAAGCGGCAAGCGCAAGATAGCCCAAGGTGCCGCGCTGCGGCCCGGCGGAAAGTCGGGTTGAACAGTTGTGTCGATCCGCGTCCTTCCACATGGAGCAGCCCAGGCTGTTACGCCCAAGTACAGCCGACCGGATATTACGTCTTTGTCTCGCCAAGATGATGCCGACCGGAAGACCAGTCCCCTGTTCTTTTCATCTTATCTTGTCCATGCAGAGATCATCCGTAGACAAATTTGTGCAGCGAAGTCCCTGACATCGTCATTGTAGCCGGCTTCAGGACTCGGTGCCCAGTCAAATGATGGTGCCCTTAAGGCCCCTGCCAGACGATACAGGAGGAGCAACGCAGCGGAGGCGAGGCCTATGCTGCGTTCATGCATAGAGGCTAGAGCCGCAGGGTTCCTTCCGCCTCGGGGAACATGGACTTCACGTCATAGAAGACGTGCGGATTACGTCCCAGGGCGCGCAGGGCATCGAGGCCAAGATCGCGGAACTGGTCGTGAGCGACGGCAAGGATGATCGCGTCATAGGAGGCCGGCGCCGGTTCCGTCACGAGCGCGAGGCCGAGCTGCCGCAAGACTTCATCCGCATCCACACAAGGGTCATGCACGTCCACGGCCATTCCATAGTCCGTGAGCTCACGAATGACGTCGACAACGCGGCTGTTGCGGAAGTCAGGACAGTTTTCCTTGAAGGCCAGCCCGAGGACCAGCGCACGGGCACCATTCACCTGAATATTCCCCCGGATCATCTCCTTGACCAGCTGGGAAACAATATAGGCGCCCATGCCGTCATTGATTCGGCGACCGGCAAGGATCACCTCAGGGTGATAGCCGATGCTCTGAGCCTTATGGGTCAGGTAATAGGGATCGACGCCGATACAGTGGCCGCCGACCAGCCCGGGTCGGAAGGGCAGGAAATTCCACTTGGTACCGGCCGCCTCCAGCACATCGGAAGTCCTAAGGCCCATCCGGTTGAAGATGATGGCGAGCTCGTTGATGAGCGCGATGTTCAGGTCGCGCTGGGTGTTCTCGATTACCTTGGCAGCCTCAGCAACGCGGATCGACCGGGCGCGGAAAGTGCCGGCGGTGATGATCGAGCCGTAGAGCCGGTCGATGAACTCGGCAGCCTCTGGTGTCGAGCCCGAGGTCACCTTGCGGATCGAGGTCAGACGATGGTTGCGGTCGCCCGGATTGATGCGCTCCGGGCTGTAGCCGGCAAAGAAGTCGACATTGCAGCGCAGGCCGGAGCGCGCCTCGATGACCGGGATGCAGTCCTCTTCCGTGGCACCAGGATATACGGTCGACTCATAGACGACCACGTCGCCACGGGCGATCACGCTGCCGACAAGCTCGCTGGCGGCGATCAGATGGCTGAGGTCGGGGCGCTTGTGATCGTCAATGGGAGTGGGCACCGTGACGATGTAGACATTGCAGGTGGCAAGGTCCGCAACTTCACTGGTGAGGGCAAGCTGCGCAGCGGCGGCCAACTCCGCGGGTTCGATTTCGCCGGTGCGATCACGCCCCTGCCTGAGCTCGGCAATGCGCACGGGATCGATGTCGTAGCCAAGGGTCGGATAGCGGCCGCCGAAGGCGACGGCCAGCGGCAGGCCAACATAGCCGAGGCCGATAATGGCGATGCGGGTCCCTTCGGTGGATGAGGCGGCAGCGATGGCCGCTATGTTCGTATCGTGATCGCTCATGGTTCGCCCCCGTCCCCGGATCCGTCCTAGCGCGGACGTTCGTTCTGATACCACCGGACGAAGGCTTCCACACCTTCTGATACCGGCGTGTTGGGACGAAAGCCGGTGAGCGCCTCAAGCAGATGATGATCGGCGAAGGTCTCCGGCACGTCACCCTTCTGCATGGGCAGCAGATTGCGGCGAGCCTTCCTGCCGAGGCTGCGCTCGATCATCTCGATGAACTCGATGAGGCCCGTGGAATGACCGCCGGCAATATTGACGAGGCGCCAGGGCGCTACGGGCGAAAGCGTGTCGCCAGTGACACAGGAAACCGGCTTGCCCAGTTCGGGCACGCAAGCCACGAGACGAACGACTGCCTCCACCAAGTCGTCGATATAGGTGAAGTCGCGGCGCATCTCGCCATGGCCATAGATGTCGATCGGCCGGTCGTTCTCGATGGCGTCCACGAACTTGAACAGCGCCATGTCTGGCCGTCCCCAGGGGCCATAGACGGTGAAGAAGCGGAAGCAGGTGGTGGGCAGCGACCAGAGATGGGCATAGGAATGGGACATCACCTCCATGGCCTTCTTGGTCGCGGCATAGAGGGTAAGCGGATGATCGGCCTTGTCGGTTTCGACGAAGGGCATCTTCTCGTTGCCGCCATAGGCGGAGCTGGTGGATGCGAGCAGCAGGTGACGCGGCTTCAGCTGGCGGGCGATTTCGAGCACATTGAAGGAGCCCAGGAGATTGGCATCCACATAGGCACGGGGGTTCTCAAGGCTGTAGCGGACGCCGGCCTGGGCGGCGAGATGAACAATGACATCGGGCTCAGCCTCAGCGGCCGCGCGCTCCAGCGCTGCCATGTCCTCAAGCATGGCGACATGGGCGCGGAAGCCATTCGAACGCTCGAGAATGGCATGACGCGCCTGCTTGAGCCTGACATCGTAATAGGGCGTAAGCCCGTCGAAGCCGGTCACGAAATGTCCATCGTCCAACAGCCGGCGGGCAACATGAAATCCGATGAAGCCGGCCGTTCCAGTGATGAGGAAACGCATGTCCGTATCCGGGCCTGAGTTGAAGCGCTCCGGTATAGGCAGACATAAGGCTGCCGCACAAGAGGAGGTGGGCGGCTGCCAGCCGCAATCCTGCCCAGAGCAAGGTCAGTCCGGCCGAGATGGCCTGAAAATCCCCGCGCGGGTTAGTGATCATTGCGGCTAGAATACGACTGCGCAACACCGATGCCCAAGATCGCCGCATAGGTCACCGCCACACCGGCCATCTGCAAGCTGAAATCAACGAGGGCGTGCAAGCCGACCAGCACCGAGACGCATAGGGCGATGACCGGCATATGACGGCCTCGGCGGCGGTTGAAAGCCCCAATACCACAGAGGGCGACCAGCCAGATGACCGCCGCAATCAGCGCGGCTCCCGCAGGAACGCCAAGGCCGAGCAGCAGTTCGAGATAGGTATTGTGGGCCTTGTCCCATAGACCATCGGCGCTGATGCTGTCATCGCGGTAGAGGGGGAACATGTCGCTGAAGGTACCATGGCCGCTGCCTGCCCAGAAATGGTCGCCGATGGCGCGCAAGGTGGCGAGATAGACGTTGATCCTGGTTTCGGTCGCACTGTTCACATCGGCAAAGCGCGACAGCAGGGCATCGCCGCCCAGGACGATCCAGTAGCCGGTCACGACCACGAAAATGGCAAGGCCCAGCATGCCGATGACGAAGCCACGATGCTGGCGGAACTGCCAGATGGCATAGGCGATCGCCATGGCAATGAAGGTTGCCCCGAATCCGGCGCGGGAATGGGTGAGCAGCAGGGCGCTGAGGGTTGCGAGAAACGGCAGGGCATACCAGACGAGGCCGTTGCTGCTGCGCAGGAAGCTCGCCACCCGCTTGAGAAAGGGTCGGTCCTTCTGGTCGGCGTTCTCCATCATGATCCGGCGCAGCAGGAGAACCAGGAACAGGAGAGCACCGCAGCCCACATAGGTGGCGAAACTGTTGCGATTGATGAAGGTCGAGGTCAGATCGCCGCGATAGGCCTCCTTGGGATACCAGAGGACGAGCTCAGCGCCAGATGCCCACACCAGCAGGCCATAGGCGGCATAGGCCGCAATGATCCAGGCGATGGCCTTGATGAGGAACTCGCCGGTTGACCGGTCGCGGGCGAGCTGGAGGCTCAGCCAGAAGATGGTGGCATAGGTCAGAAGGCGCATGAGGCCAGTAATGGTGGCATCGGGGTTGACCGAGACGGTATCGCGGCCATCGCTGCCAAGGGCCTCGGGCACGAGGGTCCATAGCGGATGGGCCATGGACGCCGGCAACAGCGGGAGCGCCTGCAAGGCCATCCAGATCACCGCGGCAGCAACGAGGAGAGCCGGTGCGGCAATGCGATGAAGGGGGACGGGAAAAGCCGTGCGGGTCTTCAGGGCAGACGCGACATAGACGATAGCGAGAACGGCGGCCAGGACGGCGTAGAGCGCCCAGGCCCAGGGAACATTCCCACCGAAGGGAAGCGGACTGATCGCGATCAGGCCTATGAGACCGTAGAGAACGAGCTTTTCCGACAATCAATCCCTCATGGCATCAATAGGCGCGGGCATTGACGAACCCCCTGATTACCGTCTTGGCGAGCACTTCCAGATCGAGCAGCAGCGACCAGCGCTCGATATATTCGAGGTCATATTCGACCCGCTTGCGCATGAGCTCCGGGTCCTCGGTATTGCCGCGATAGCCATTGACCTGGGCCCAGCCGGTCATGCCGGGCTTGACCTTGTGCCGGTTGGCATAGGCCTCGATCATGGCACCGTAATACTCATTGTGGACGAGCGCATGCGGCCGCGGCCCTACCAGAGACATCTCCCCGCGCAGCACATTCCAGAGCTGAGGCAACTCATCCAGGCTGGTGCGGCGCAGAAAGGACCCGATGCGCGTCACCCGGGGATCGTTGCGGGTAGCCTGTGCAATCTCGGGACCATCCTCTGCCACGCGCATGGTGCGGAACTTCCAGACATTGATGATGCGATGATTGAGCCCATGGCGTCGCTGGCAGAAGAACACCGGACCGGGGCTGTCGCAGCGGATGGCCAGGGCGATCAGGGCGAAGATCGGCGCCAGCATGAGCAACAGGACGGCGCTGCCGCAGCGGTCGAAGGCGCTCTTGGCTATGCGGCCCCAGTCATCAAGAGGGCGCGACTGCAGGACAAGCAGTTTCATGTTGCCGAGCTGGCGCAGGCCACGAGGAAAATGCATGCCGGCAAAGTCGCCGCCATAGACCGAGATGTGCACCGGCAACTGGGCAAGACGGTTGACCGCGGTGACAATACCGTCTTCCGCCGACAGCGGCAGGGCAATCACGACCTCGTCGATACGCTCGCGGCGGGCGCGGTCGATGAGAGCAGCGAGGCCCTCCTCTTTCCAGCGCCCTGCCCCATCCATGGAGAAATGGTAGATTCCGGCAATCGCAATCCCGGGGGCGTTTCTCGCCCGGCTCATGAGGTCCGCGAGCCGGTCGCCGGAGCCGACCAGGGCAAGCCGGCGCTTGAAGACGCCATATTCCAGCAGACGGCCAAAGAGACTGACTGCAATCTTGCGCTCAAGGAACAGCAGGGCGAAGGCTACAGAGAACCAGGTGAGAGCCCAGCCGCGGGAATAGTCCGCGGAAACCTTGACCAGGTAGCCAACAGCGCCAAGCACCAGGAAGGCGGCAAGCAGCGCGACCAGCAGGCGGCGGGCATTGCCCGCGCGTGTGCGGAAATACTCATAATCATAGAGCCGCTGCCAGCGCATGGCGGCGGCGCTGAGGACGGCACCGATAATGCCGGCGCCCAGATAGGTCCAGACGGGATTGCCCGGCTCCCGAAGGTAGAACTCCAGATAGAGGATCTTGGCGATGACGGCCGCCGCGGCAACGATGGTCATTTCCACCACCAGGCCGAGATCCATGAGAACCTGGCGCGTCACGCCATGGTCGGTCAGAAAGCGGAGCACGCGTTCAATCCTGAGATCCTGCCGCGTGGCCGCCGTCACCGGGCCTTGTGCCATGCTCATGCCACTACCCCATTCGATTGGCTGACCGCCATGACGCGATCGCAGAGCCCAATCCGTTGGAAAGTCCGCATCACAGGACTCCCTTGTCGATGCGCCGGCGCGCCCGCTCGAAGTCCTTGCGGACGGGCTCCGGGCGCGTTGCAATCTCTTCCTTGATCATGTCGACGACCAGAGGCGAGCGTCCGAGCGCCAGGCGGGCGAGGCCTTCCGCGGTCTGATCGCTCAATTCACGCCGGACGGCGTCCTGAATGGCGGGCGTCAGCCGATCCCAGTGGCTGAGGGCAAAGGGCAGCCGTTGCGGCGACATCCAGCTTTCGCGCGGGCCCGTCAGATAGGAATTGGCCATATAGCGCATGGCCTGGATATCCGGCGGTGCCGAGAGGGATCTGAGACGGGCGAGGCTCAGCCACATATCCGGGGCGGCGGGCGCCTGGCTGAGGCCGGCAATCAGTGCCTGCTCGGCGAGATGCAGGGTGGGGAGCGCCTCCTCGAGATTCCGGGCATCCACCTGCTGCTGGAAGCGGACGAGCAGCATGTCGGCCAGGGCGCGATGATTGTCGCGTGAACCGGCGTGCAGGGCGGAGGCCCATTCGGCAGCAGAAATCGCCCGCCCGACGGCATCGGCCGTCACGGCTTCAGGCTCTTTGCCCGCCGGGATCATGCCGGCTGCGAGCGGCGCCTGGGCCAGGAGCCGCGGGAGAGCCACGACGAGAAGGATCACGGCGGTCGTGGCGATGGCTAATGCCTGCAGATAGAAGGATGGCTGCCGGCTGGTCATGGTCAGTCGTCTCTGCCGCAATAACTGTGATACTTGCCGTAGGCCGCGCCATAGCCGTAAGGCGCGTAGGTCGACATCTTGCGGATGTTCACCTTGTTGAGTGCAACGCCGGCGATCTTTCCGGCATTCGGCCCAAGATTGCGGATGGCCGTCTGAACCAGCTCCCGGGGGGTGCGATCCCATTCCACGGTCAGGAGAATTGCATCCACGTCCTTGGCGAGAACGCGTGAGTCCACCACGGGGGTGACGGGCGAGCTGTCGATGACGACCAGATCGTACTGGGTGCGGGCGATGCGCAGCCAGTCCCGCATCTTGGCGGATTCGAGCACCTCGGCCGTGTTCTGGACCTTCTGCGAGGCTGGAATGAAATGGAGTTGCGTTGCTGGATCAGACAGCATGACGGCGTCGCGCGGAGCGTCGCCCAACAGGAATTCGACCAGACCGGGACGCGACTTCGCCTCCTCGCCCAGCCAGCGATTGGTGAGGGCCGGCGACCTGAGATCGGCATCGATGAGAAGTACGCGAAGGCCGGTATGAGCAGAGAAGGTGGCAAGATTGGAGGACAGGGTAGTCTTGCCCTCGCCGGGTATGGCGGAAGTGACCATCACTACCCGCGGCGGCTGATCGATATTGGACAGCAGGATTTCCATCTTGAGGGCGCGGATCGCCTCGGCATAGGTGGAAAGCGGCTTGTGGATCGCGAAACGCTCGATGGGGATCTGGCGCGTCTCGCCCCTGAGCTGGGTCGGGTTGATGATAGGGACGGTCGCCAGTGCCGGCAGCTTGAGATGTTCCTCAACCTGGGCAGCCGTCTTGAAGCTGTCGTCGATATATTCCATCAGAAAGGCAAGTCCGACGCCCACGCCCGAAAAGGCGACGAATGCGATTGCCAGGATCAGCTTCTTGTTGGGAAAGCTCGGCGCCGGCGGCGGCGCCGCCTCGGCAATGATGCGGGCGGACGAGGCCTGCAGGGTTTCCTGCTGCGAAACTTCCTTGAAGCGACCGAGGAAGGCCTCATAGAGGGCGCGATTGGCATTGGCCTCGCGCTCGAGCTCGCGCAGGCGGACGCTCGCCGCCTTGTTCTCCTGTACACCGCCCTGCAGTTCCTCAAGGCTCTTGAGCAGCGACTGCTCGCGGGTCACCGCCACTTCGTAGTCGTTGCGGATATTGGCGACAATGCGGTTGATCTCGAGATTGATCTGCCGCTCGATATCAGCGCGCTGGGCGCGGACATTGATCACCTGTGGGTGACGCGCGCCATAACGGGTCGAGAGTTCCGCCTCGCGGCCGGCGATCAGCGACTGCTGGGTGCGAAGCTGGCCAATCACATCGGAGCGCAACACCGACTGGAGCGCTTCAAGGCGATTGGTCCCCT
>Ga0182746_1003384_pt1 | contig 10842 bp, 9 predicted proteins | sample eDN3rd30CBELigOP_FD_128881 | JGI IMG/M metagenome (GOLD analysis project Ga0182746, IMG submission 128881) | Enriched Organic Plus compost microbial communities from Emeryville, California, USA - eDNA 3rd pass 30_C BE-Lig OP (version 2) (version 2) ... | reverse complement strand
GTGCGAATGTGGCCGGCCTTTTCCTCGGCTAGCCCGCGCGTCCAATTGCGGTCGGCGATGCGCATCCATTCGACGTGCCAGCTTTCGTAGTCGCCGGGGATCATGCGGCTCGCGGCTTGGAACACTTCGCTGACGGCGCCGCCGCCCTCTTGCGTCTCGCCGAGGCCGCGGCGGAACTGGTAGGCGAGCCAGGGATGCTCCGGCCAGTGATGCCAGCCGAAGGGCTCGTAATGCGCCGAGCGGTCGGCGGTGATTTGCTCGATGGTGTCGTCGGCGGAATCTTCAACGAGGGCCACGGGAGATACCTTTTTACTGTCGGTCGATGTCACCACGGCCGCTCGGCGACCGAGGTGATGTGTTCCAGGTCGGGTGAGGTGAGGCAGAGCCCGATGCAGGTGTAAGCGAGCTCCGGATGCGGATTGTGGCCGCGGTGGAATTTGCCGATGGGCTCGGAATAGACGTCGCCGGCCTTTGCGTTGACCAAAGTGCCTTCCTCGAAATGCGCTTCGAACAGGCCCTGTGTGCAGACGAAAAAGGTCGCGCCGTTGTGCCGGTGCCAGTTGGTGTAGCCGAGCGGCGCGATCTCGGCGTGGAACATGAACACCTTCGCCTCCGGCTCCTTGGGGAGGAAGGCGTACATGGTGTCAAGCAACACCCCGCGCTTGTGCTGCTCGCCGGCGCCGAGGATGCCGTCGAGCTTGAGCTTGAGGCCACCATAGTCGCGGGCATCCAACATCGCGATTTGCTCCGCGTTCAGGGGGCGCCGCCATTGCCGCGCGTCGCCCACCCGGTCACGCGCGACTCGATGGCACCGGCGATGGCGTACATGGCGATGCCCATGGCGCCCGTCACCAAGAGGCAGGCGAAGGCGAGCGGCACTTCGAAACGCGAGGACGCAATCAGCATCAGATTGCCGATGCCTTTGTTGGAACCGACCGTCTCGGCGATGATGGAACCGACGAAGGCCACGGTGATGGCGACTTTCAGCGAGGCGAAGAAGTAGGGCATGGCGCGCGGCAGGCCGACCTTGCGGATGGTCTGCCATTTGCTTGCGCCGAGGGCGCGCAGCACGTCCTGAAGCTCCGGCTCGACCGTGGCGATGCCGGTGGCGACATTCACCAGGATCGGGAAGAACGACAGCAGGAAGGCGGTGATGATCGCCGGGATCGAGCCGACGCCGAACCAGATGATCAGGATGGGCACCACCGCCACTTTCGGGATGGTGTTGAAGCCGACCAGCGCCGGATAGAAGCCGTCATAAATGAGTGACGAGGAGCCGATGGCGATGCCGAAGAAAAGGCCGATGACGATGGCGAAGGCAAAACCGATGGCGGTTGTGATGAAGGTCTGCCAGGCGTTTTCGAAGATCGGTGCGTGCCATTGCCAGCCGGCGGCGAAGATCGCGCTCGGCGAGGGCAGGACGAAGGGCTCGATGCGCAGACCGACGACCAGCGCTTCCCAGATGAAGAAGATGGCGGCGACCACCAGCCATGGCAGCACGCGCCGGAAGACCTTGTTGCGCGAGAGCTTGCGGCGCCGGACGCGGGGCGTGGATGCGGGGACGACGATCTCGCTCATGCGGCCTCCCGGGCGGCGCTGATGTGGTCGCGGAGTTCTTGCACGAGGGCGACGGAGTAGGGCTCATAGGTCATCGACAGCGCGCGGGGGCGTGGCAATTCGACCGTGCGCTCGGCGATCATACGGCCAGGCCGCGCGCTCATCACGAAGATGCGGTCGGCGAGGAATACGGCTTCGCGCAGATCGTGAGTGACGAGGATCACGGTCGGGCGACGGGCCAGCCAAAGATCCTGCATGGCGAGCCACAATTCCTCGCGCGTGAACATGTCGAGGGCGCCGAACGGCTCGTCGAGCATCAAGAGCGACGGATCGTGGATCAGCGCGCGGCAGATCGAGGCGCGCTGCTGCATGCCGCCGGACAATTGCCAGGGGAACTTGTCTTCGAAACCTTTGAGCCCGACCAGCGCCAGCAGGTCACGCGCCTTGGTCTCGTAGGCGGCGCGTTCGCGCCGGAATTTCGGCGCATGCGGTTGCACGATCTCCAGCGGCAGCATGACGTTGTCGAGCGTGGTGCGCCAGGGCAGCAATGTCGGGTTCTGAAACGCCATGCCGGTGATGGACAGCGGCCGGTCGACCTCCTTGCCACCGACGATGACGCCGCCTTTTGTCGGCGGCCACAGGCCGGTGATGACCTTCATCAGGGTCGACTTGCCGCAGCCCGACGGTCCGACCACGGCGACGAACTCGCCGCTGTCCACCCGCATCGTGGCGTTCTGCAAGGCGAGCGTCCCATCGCCATCCTCGCCATAGCGTAGCGAGACCTCATACATGTCGACGAAGTTCTTCATGCCTTGGTGTCTCGCTAGGCCGGCTTGCGCAGGATCGACTTGGCGATCATAGCGTGGACGCCTTTGACGTTGTTCACGGTCTGCGTGACGTGCAGATCGCAGGCGAAGCTGCACAGCGCGTAGGCTTCATCCTTGGAGATGTCGGTCAGCATCATGATCCAGTCGATCATCTGCTTCAGCGCCATCTTGGCGGCATCGTCGAGATCGGTGTCGAGGCCGAAGGCGATGAGATGGGTCGGCGTCTCGGCCCGGGGCAGTTTCCAGCCGAGGTCCTTGCGGACCTTGAATTGAAAGGTGCCCTTGAGCGAGGTCTCGATGGCGGTGCCGTCGACTTCGCCATGGCCTTGCGCGGCGTGGCCGTCACCGGTCGAGAACAGAGCGCCGTCGTTCCAGACCGGCAAATAAATAGTGGTGCCGGCGACGAGATCCTTGCAGTCGAGGTTGCCGCCGAACTCCCTCGGCTCCTTGCTGTTCTGCTTGCCGAAAGCCTTCGGCGGGGCGACCGCGAGTTGGCCGAAGAAGGGCGAAAGCGGCACCTTCAAACCCGACGGCATGGTCCCGAGCATCGCGGCGCGGTCGAGGCCGACGTGGATGATGCGGTAATAGTTGAACTCCTCCGGCAGCGTGCCGCCATAGGAGCGGAACAGGTTGAAACCCCAGTCCTGGCGCATCTCGATGTCGAGAATGTTCACCTCGAGCACGTCGCCGACTTCCGCGCCCTTCACATAAATGGGTCCGGTGAGGATGTGGTTGCCGCTGCCGCGCTTGGCCTTCTCGTGGATGAGCTTGAGGTCGTCGAGCGGCTTGAAGGGTGAGCCTTCGGGCGGCATCCACTCCGGGTTGCCGGAGACGCATTCGATCTCGACGCGGTCGCCGGAGTCGATGGTCAGCGCGGGCGGCAGCGAGCCGTCGAAGAAACCCCAATGCACGGTGTCGGGTGTCGACGGCAGAAAGTGCGTCTTCGCTACGGTTTCGACGGGGGTGACAGGTTTGTTCATTGTGGCGCTTCCTCCCTGCTCACGCTGCGACCGCGGCGACGCTGCCCGGAATGACGCCGGGCTTCATCGCCAGGCAGTAATTCGCGATCTCGCCGGCACGGGTGAACCACACGCGGTCCGCATGTTTGTGCTCGACGCAGTGCTTGATGGCCTGGCGGAGCGCGCGCAGCCGGAACGGCTGGCCGACGATGAAGCCGTGCAACGACAGCGAGAACACCAACGGTTGCTTCTCGCTGGCCTCGAGCAGTTCCTCGAACTGATCGACGATCATGTCGGCAAATTCCCGGCCGGTGTGGTCGCGCGCGACCAATGTGCCGGCGTCGTTGAGCTCGAGCGGGTAGGGCACCGAGAGCAGCGGGCCGGAGCGCGTACGCATCCAGATCGGTTGATCGTCGACCGGCCAGTCGAGCAGATAGGTGTAGCCGGCCTCTTTCAGGATGTCGGGCGTCACCTTGGATTCATTGGCGCCGGGCCCCATCCAACCATAGGGCCGCACGCCGACATACTTCTCGATGACCTCGGTGCACTCCTTGATGACCCGAGCTTCGTCGTGCTCCCAGAAGGACTGCAGTACCTCGGCATTGGTGCGGCCATGGCCGCAGACGTCGTCGCCGCGCTGCCGGATCTTCTCGACGATGTCGGGATATTGGTAACAGACGGAACTGTTGAGCAGGATTGTCGCAGGCAGCTTCAGCTCGTCCAGGATTTCGAACAGACGCCAGTTGCCGACGCGATTGCCATAGTCGCGCCAGGCCCAATTGCGGCTGGTTTGCGGGCCGCCGCGATTGGTGGGATCCATGCCGATCCCTGCGCCGAACGCGAAATGCTCAATGTTCATGGCGATATAGAAGGCGAGGCGCTTGCCGCCGGGCCACGTGTAGTCCGGACGCTGGGTGATGTTGACGTGGTCGTAACGCCCGTGACTCGGAAGCTTCAGCATTCGCACGCTCTCCTGATGAACATCGTGTCGCATTCGTGACGCGCGCCTAGCGCCGGTGCAGTGTGATCATCGATGAGGCAGTCCCCCGATCGATGATGCGCAATGCGGCGACTTGCGCTGCCGGATGCGCGGATGCCTGCAACCATCATGCCAGGGCATGCTTCTTGCAAAGTTGCGCGAAGGCCGGATTTGCAGAGGAGAATCGCGATGCGTGAAAGTCACTTGAATACAGTTCAATGTAATGTAAGCTCTGGAAAATCCGGTGCAGAAGGGTTCCTTCGCGGAATTTCCAGACGCCGGCTCGGCTTCGGGATCGCCACGGCTATGCTGTTGGCGGCAGGTGCCTTTGCGCCCGCGGCTCGTGCCGAGACCAAGAACGTCAAGATCATGATGGACTGGATCATCCAGGGCACGCATGCGCCGTTCTTCATTGCCGAGAAAAAGGGCTACTTCAAAGACGCCGGGGTGACGGTCGACGCCATCGACGCCGGCAAGGGCGCGACCAACGTGGCCGTGAGCGTTGCCGGCGGCGCCTATCAGTTCGGCTGGGTCGACCTGCCGTCGATGATCCGCTTCAACGCCATGAATCCATCCTCGCCGCTGATCGCCGTCTACATCAGCTTCGACGACACGCCGCTGGCGGTGGTCACGCGCGCCGACGCCGGCATCAAGAAGCCGGCCGATCTCGACGGCAAGAAGATCGCGGGCGGTCCGGGCACGGCAGTGCACGACACCATCTCGATTCTGCTGAAGGCTGCCAAGGTGGAGAACGTGAAGGTCGACTGGGTGAATGTGCAGCCGCAGCTTTTCGGCCCCATGCTCAAGCGCGGCGAGGTTGTCGGTACCGGTGGCTTCACAAATTCGAATGTGCCGGCGGCGCTCGAGATCGGCTTCAAGATGAACGAACTGTCGGTGATCAAGTACGCTGACTTCGGCGCGGATATGTACGGCCTTGCCTTGGTGACCACCAAGAAATTCGCCGACGAGAATCCTGAGACCGTGAAGGGGGTGGTCGCCGCGCTCAACAAGGGCACGAAGGACACCATCGCCAATCCGGACGCGGCGCTGGCGGTGATGAAGGATCGTGATCCGATGATGAAGCTCGACATCGAGAAGGTGCGGCTCGGTCTGGCGTTGGAGTTGACCAAGACCAAGTATGTCGAGAAGAACGGCTTGAGCGTCATCGATCCCAAGAAGCTTCAGTTCACCATCGATGCGATCACCGAGGCTTACAAGCTGCCGAGCAAGCCGGAGCCGGCGACCGTGTACACCGAGAAGTTCCTGCCGCCGATCGCCGAGCGCAAGCTCTGAGGCTCGTCAGTACGACGGGCGTGAGGCGGGGCGCAAGACGGTTTGCGCCCCGCCCATTGTGGATCGCGCCCGGGCTTTCGCTTTGCTATTGTCGATGGCCATGTCTATCCCAAACAATCACGAACCACCTGACCGGGATATATGAGCAAACGAAGCGTGCGCCCCGGCCGTCCCAGGACGGCTGCTAAAGCGGCCAGGACTGGCGCAAGAGACAAAGCGCCGACGAAGAGAGCGAACGGCGCCGCCGACCAGCCCGCGGCGCTCGGCATCAAGCTCAAGCACGCGCGCATGGTCCTGGGCATCACGCTCAAGGAACTGGCCGAACGCGCGAAGTGCTCGGAAAGCATGTTGTCGAAGATCGAGAACGACAAGGCCATGCCCTCGTTCGGCACGCTGCATCGGGTGGCCAAGGTGCTCGGCACCAATATCTCGGAGCTTTACTCGGCGCCGAGCGCCGACGACCGGATCGTATCGAAGGCGAGCGAGCGGCCGGTGCTGATGACGGACAACCTGCGCACCGGCAAAGGCATCCAGATGGAGCGGCTGATCCCCTACAGCCGCGAGCACCTGCTGCAGGGCAATATCCACCGCATCGCGCCGGGCGGCGGCAGCGAGGCCATCGTCCACGCCGGCGAGGAGATCGGCTATGTGCTCGAAGGGGAGATCGAGCTGGTGATCGATGGCAGGCGCCACCGCGCCAAAGCCGGCGACTCGTTCCACTTCCGCTCCGAATTGCCGCATTCGTACAAGAATGTCGGATCGAAACCGGCGCGCGTGCTCTGGGTCAGCACCCCGCCGACGTTTTGAGCCAGGTCCATTGACAGGAGTGCTCGCTCGGCGCCCGGCGGCGCGTATTCCGCGCACGCGGAGACACACGGTCTAGTTTGCGAACTAAACGCGGGTGGCGGGGACTTTGCCGGCAAGCGAAAAGGCTCGATTTTCCGTTGCTGCTGCTCTGTCGCTTGTTCGGTCTACGATGCTGCACTTGGTGGCCGCTCGCGATAAGGCCCGGCCTGCTGCGCGTCTCTGTTGCGGCTGCGGATGAACATCATCGCGAGGATGGTGCAGACGGCACCCGACAGAAGATAAGCACCGGCCGAGATCAGCCCGAAATTGGCGGCCAGAAGAAGTGCGGCGAGCGGCGCAAAACCGGCGCCGAACAGCCACGCAAGGTCGGCAGTCAACGCGGACGAGGTGTAGCGATAATTCTTGGAAAACTGCGAGGCGACGGCCCCTGACGATTGCCCGAATGAAAGGCCGAGCAGAATGAATCCCACGATCATGTAGATGCTCTCGCCGACGATGCCGGCGTCGAGCAATTGCGGCGCAAACCCGCTGTAAGCGGCAATCGCGATCGCGGAAGACAAGAGAAGGGAGCGGCGCCCCACGCGGTCGGCGATCAGGCCCGATGCGACGATCGCCGCCGTGCCGAATACCGCGCCGACGGCTTCGATGATCAGGAAGCGGGCCGGGTTCTCCCGCGTGTAGAGAAACACCCACGATAGCGGAAACACCGTGACCATGTGAAAGAGTGCAAAGCTTGCCAGCGGCGCAAAAGCGCCGATTGCGATGTTTTTGCCCTCGTGCCGGATGGATTTGATAACCGGAGCGGGATGAAGGTCGCGCGTGTCGAACAATCTCGCGTAATCCGGCGTCACCACGATCCGCAGACGTGCAAACAGCGCCACCACGTTGATCGCGAATGCGACGAAGAACGGATAACGCCAACCCCAACTGAAAAAATCGTCAGCGGAGAGGTTGCCGGCGAAGAAAGCAAAAAGCCCGGCGGCAACCATCAACCCGAGCGGGGCGCCGAGCTGCGGAATCATCGCATACCAGCCGCGCCTGTGAGGCGGCGAATTGATCGCCAGCAGGGAGGCGAGGCCATCCCATGCGCCGCCCCAGGCAAGGCCCTGTCCAATGCGAGCGGCGGCGAGAAAGGCCGCGGAGAAAACCCCGATATCTTCGTACCCCGGCAAGAATGCGATGGCGACCGTCGATGTTCCAAGAAGGAACAGCGCGATGATCAGCTTCACACCCTTGCCGTGGCGGCGATCCACGGCTGTGAAAATCGCCGTTCCAAAGGGCCGCGCGATGAAGGCGAGCGCAAAGATCGAAAATGAAAGAAGCGTCGCCGTAAGCGCGTCGTGGTGTGGGAACACGAGGCGAGGAAACACGATGACCGAGGCGATGGCATAGACGAAAAAGTCGAAGAACTCGGACGTACGGCCGATGACGACGCCAATGGAGATTTCAGCCGGATTGGCTTGGTCGTGACGGCTGTGGAATTGGCCGACGTCTTGGTCGGCCGTGGCGGCGGCGTGAGGCATGTTCTTCCAGCGCTGGGAAACCGGGCGTTTTCGTAATGCGCCCACTGTAATTTGCCTCCGTTTCGCGAACAGTGGGCATTGGACAAATTGTCCAATACCGCCCTTGCTGCACTGCATCTAGTGGTTGGCCCATCGAGAGAATTTTCGGTGGACCGCCCGTGAGACTGCTTAAAATTTGTGCGCTGCTTTGCCTTTGCGTAGCGGTCAGCGGTTGCAAATTCGTTGTCCTCAATCCATCCGGCGACGTGGCCGGGCAGCAGCGCGATCTTGTGCTGATTTCGACCGTGCTGATGCTCCTCATCATCGTGCCGGTCATGGCGATGACGGTGTACTTCGCATGGCGCTATCGGCAGACGAACACCTCGGCCCGTTACGAGCCCGAGTGGCATCATTCGACGCGGCTCGAACTCGTGATCTGGGCGGCGCCGTTGCTGATCATCATCTGTCTCGGCGCGCTGACCTGGATGGGAACGCACCTCCTCGATCCCTACCGCACGCTAGGCCGGATCGATGCGGGCCGGGCGGTGCCCGCGAACGCCAAGCCTCTCGTCGTAAACGTCGTCGCGCTGGACTGGAAGTGGCTGTTCATTCTGCCGGAGCAGGGAATTGCCACCGTCAACGAATTGGCCGCGCCGGTCGACCGTCCCATCAGCTTCCGCATCACGTCGGCTTCCGTGATGAACTCTTTCTACATCCCGGCGCTGGCGGGCCAGGTCTACGCTATGGCCGGCATGGAAACGAAGCTCCACGCCGTCATCAACAAGCCGGGTGTTTATGAAGGCTTCTCCGCCAACTACAGCGGAGCGGGCTTCTCGCACATGCGTTTCGAGTTTCATGGCATGACCGCCGGCGATTTCGATGCGTGGGTCGCTTCGGCGAGGGCACATGGCGGGACTCTGAACCGAGCGCAGTATCTCGAGCTCGAGCGCCCTTCCGAGAAAGAGCCGGTCCAACGTTACGCCAATGTCGACCCTGATCTTTACAAGGCGATCCTCAATATGTGCGTTCAGCCGGGCAAGATGTGCATGAGCGAAATGATGGCCATCGATGCCAAGGGCGGCTTGGGGTTGGCTGGAGTCAACAACACCTTGCCCCTCATGTATGACAAATACGGACGCCATCCCGCCGCCTTTGCGTCGCTTCCATCCTATGTTGCGGGGATTTGCAACATCGAAGACCTGGATATCCGGATGCCGGGCGCGCTTGCCGCGCCGCGTAAAATGACGCCCGTCTTTGGCGCCGGGCTTAAGGCACCCGCCTTGTTGCCGGCGTGGCCGCCGCGACGGTCGACCCTGGCGGACACGCGATCTTCATCCTAGGCAGCCCATGTTTGACAGTTCTCATCTGATTAGATCGATCTTCGGCCGCTTGTCGTGGGAATCGCTGCCGCTGCAAGAGCCTATCGTGGTGGCCACGTTCGTGGTCGTGGCGCTGGGTGGCGTGGCCCTGCTCAGCGCGATCACTTATTTCCGCCTTTGGGGCTATCTGTGGCGCGAGTGGTTTACATCCGTCGATCACAAGCGCATCGGCATCATGTATATGATCCTCGGGATTGTGATGCTGTTGCGCGGGTTCTCTGACGCAATCATGATGCGCATCCAACAGGCCATCGCGTTCAACGGCTCTGAAGGCTATCTCAACGCCCATCATTACGACCAGATTTTCACCGCGCACGGCGTGATCATGATCTTCTTCGTCGCCATGCCGTTGGTGACGGGATTGATGAATTTCGTCATGCCGCTGCAAATCGGTGCGCGGGACGTGTCTTTTCCGTTCCTGAACAATTTCAGCTTCTGGATGACCGTCGGCGGCGCGGTTCTTGTGATGATGTCGCTGTTCGTCGGCGAATTCGCGCGCACCGGCTGGCTGGCCTATCCGCCGCTTTCCAATATCGGCTACAGCCCCGATGTCGGCGTCGATTACTACATCTGGGCGCTGCAGGTGGCGGGCGTGGGCACGACGCTGTCGGGCATCAATCTGATATGCACGATCGTGAAGATGCGCGCTCCCGGCATGACGATGATGAAGATGCCCGTGTTCACCTGGACGGCATTGTGCACGAACATCCTTATCGTCGCCTCGTTTCCCGTGCTGACGGCGGTGCTCGCCCTGCTGTCGTTGGATCGTTACGTGGGGACGAACTTCTTTACGAACGACTTCGGCGGCAATCCGATGTTTTACGTGAACCTGATCTGGATATGGGGGCATCCGGAGGTCTACATCCTCATCCTGCCGGCGTTTGGTATCTTCTCGGAAGTCGTGTCGACGTTTTGTGGCAAGAGGCTGTTCGGCTACACATCGATGGTCTATGCGACGGTCGTGATCACGATCCTGTCCTATCTCGTGTGGCTCCATCACTTCTTCACGATGGGATCCGGCGCGAGCGTGAACTCGTTCTTCGGTATCACGACGATGATCATATCGATCCCGACGGGCGCCAAGATATTCAACTGGCTGTTCACGATGTATCGGGGGCGCATCCGTTTCGAGCTGCCGATGATGTGGACGCTGGCGTTCATGTTGACGTTCGTCGTTGGTGGCATGACCGGCGTGTTGCTTGCGGTGCCGCCGGCCGATTTCGTGCTGCACAACAGCCTCTTCCTGGTGGCGCACTTCCACAATGTCATTATCGGCGGCGTGCTATTCGGACTGTTCGCCGGTATCGCCTATTGGTGGCCGAAAGCGTTCGGTTTCAGGCTCGATCCGTTCTGGGGGAAGATGTCCTTCTGGTTCTGGGTGTCGGGATTCTGGTTCGCCTTCATGCCGCTCTACGTTCTCGGCTTGATGGGCGTCACCCGTCGGCTGCGCGTGTTCGAGGACCCGTCGCTGCAGATCTGGTTCATCATTGCCGGCTTTGGCGCGTTCCTGATCCTGCTCGGCATCATCTTCTTTCTTGT
>Ga0182746_1003381_pt1 | contig 10845 bp, 6 predicted proteins | sample eDN3rd30CBELigOP_FD_128881 | JGI IMG/M metagenome (GOLD analysis project Ga0182746, IMG submission 128881) | Enriched Organic Plus compost microbial communities from Emeryville, California, USA - eDNA 3rd pass 30_C BE-Lig OP (version 2) (version 2) ... | reverse complement strand
CTGCTGGCGGGTGAAGCTGGTCTGGCCGGCCGAGGGCAGGTCCTTCTGCAATTCGCGCAGCGCGTCAGTCTTGCCGCGGATTTCGAGCGTATGCTCGAGCTCGTACTGGCGGTCGAAGTGGTCCTCGATGACGCCCTTGTTGCGGCCGGTCACGAAGACCAGGTGCTCGATTCCGGCCTCGCGGGCCTCGTCGACCGCGTACTGGATCAGCGGGCGGTCGACGACCGTCAGCATTTCCTTGGGCATGGCTTTGGTGGCCGGCAGGAAGCGGGTGCCAAGGCCGGCTACGGGGAAAACGGCCGTACGAACGCGGTTCGGCAAATCTCAAACTCCGTGCTAGAGGATGACGACGTAAGGCTATTTCAACGGCAGTTGGCTAGCTTATCGTCACATTGGTTATTCAGAGGCAGTAATGGCGGTTTTGGTTACGGGCGGCGCTGGCTACATCGGCAGTCATATGGTGCTTCGGCTGGCCGATGCCGGCCATGAGGTTGTCGTTCTGGACAATCTCGTGACCGGTTTCGACTGGGCCGTCGATCCCCGCGCCACCCTTGTGGAAGGCAATATCGGCGATATGGGGGTTGTGGGCGATATCATCGCCAAACACAAGATCACCGAAATCGTGCACTTCGCCGGATCGATCGTGGTACCGGAATCGGTCAGCGACCCCCTCAAGTACTACGGCAACAACACCGCCGCCTCGCGAAACCTCATTGAGGCGGCCGTCAGGGGTGGGGTCAAGCACTTCATCTTCTCCTCTACGGCGGCAGTCTACGGCATGACTGGGCTCGAGCCGGTGGGCGAGGACTATCCCCTCAATCCCATGTCGCCCTATGGGCGCTCCAAGCTCATGACCGAGTGGATGCTCAAGGACGTCGCGGCCGCCCACCCGATCACCTACGGGGTGCTGCGTTACTTCAACGTTGCGGGCGCCGATCCCAAGAAGCGCACCGGGCAGTCGACCCCGCTCGCCACCCATCTCATCAAGGTTGCCTGCCAGACTGCCTTGGGCCAGCGCGACAAGATGGACATCTTCGGCACCGATTATCCGACGCCCGACGGCACGTGCGTGCGTGACTACATCCACGTGACCGATCTGGTCGAGGCTCATGCTCTGCTTCTGGAGCACCTGCGCAAGGGCGGGGACAGCACCACCCTCAATTGCGGCTATGGCCGGGGCTATTCGGTCCGCCAGGTTGTCGATACCGTCAAACAGGTCTCGGGCATCGATTTTCGCGTGGACGAGGGCCCGCGCCGCGCCGGCGATCCGCCGGCGATCGTGGCCGGCGCCGACAAGGTGCGCCGCCTTCTCGGCTGGAAGCCGGCGCATGATGACCTCGAGGGCATCGTGCAGTCGGCACTCGATTGGGAACGGTATCTGATGACGCGCAACCGCTGAAGGGCGGGCGGCGGAACGTTGTTCAGAATCAGTTAATCGAGCTGGCCAAACTGTGGCGGCCCGGTGCGGAGGCCGACCGCTGAAACGTCGCCAAGCGACTGATCTAAAGACGGAAAGTGCCGCGCTCCCTGTCCGGGTTCCGATTCTGCTATGATGCGGGAATTCGAGGAGACCAGCATGGCCAATACCGACCACCGGGCCCCCTTCCGTATCCTGCTGGCCATGGCGCTGGCGCTAGTCGCCGGCCCCGCCCTGGCCCAGCCGACCGAGAGTTTCGGCTCCTTCCTGCGTTCCTTCGAGCCCAAGGCCCTCGCGGCCGGGGTGACGCGGGAAACCTACCGGCGGGCAACCGACGGGCTGACGCAGGATCCCAACGTCCCCAACCTGGTCTCGAGCCAACCCGAGTTCACGACGCCCGTCTGGGACTATATCGACCGGCGCGTTTCGAACAAGCGGATCGCGCATGGGCAGAAATCCATGAGCGAAACTAAGGCGCTTTTCGCCGCCGCCGGTCGGCAATACGGGGTCGATCCCTATCTTCTGGGCGCCATCTGGGGGATCGAAACCAATTACGGCACGATCCTTTCCAACACCAAGTACATCAAGCCGATCGTGCGCTCGCTGGCCACGGTCGTCCATCAACGCCGCTCGCGCCTCAAGGAGGACGAGAAGGATTTCATCGCCGCGCTGCTGCTCGTGCAGCGCGGGCCGCTCGACGCGCGTCATCTCGTGGGCTCGTGGGCGGGCGCCATCGGCCATCTGCAGGTCAACCCGACCAATGTCCTCAAATACGGCGCCGATGGCGACGGGGACGGAAAGATCGACCTCCACGACTCGCTCGCCGATGCCCTGGCCACCACGTCGCGCTTCCTGCTCGGCCTGGGCTACCAACCGGGCATGGATTGGGGCTACGAGGTGCAGCTTCCTGCGGGGTTCGACTACACGCTGGCGGGCCGCGAGGGCTATCGCACCATCGGCTTTTTCGCCGATCGCGGCGTGACGCGCGTCGGCAATCGCAAGTTCCCCGATCCGGGGACGCCGGTCTTCCTCTACGTGCCGGGCGGCAAGAGCGGCCCCAAATTCCTCATGACCCCCAACTACCTCGTTCTGAAGGGCTACAACTTCTCAGACAGCTACGCGCTGGCCGTCGCCCACCTGACCGATCGGCTCAAGGGGGCGGGTGATTTCGTGCAACCCTGGCCGCGGCAGGCCAAGTTCCCGAACCTGGCGCAGCGCAAGGCCATCCAGTCGGCTCTCGTCCGGCTCGGCTATCTCGACGGAACCTCGGATGGCCGTATCGGCCCGGTGACGCAGCAGGCCTATGCCAGGTTCCAGGCTGCTCGCGGCGAAGTCGCAGACGGATTCGTCACCATCGAGGCCTATAACGAGCTGATGGCAGCGACGCGCTGACGGCGTGTTCATTGGCTGCCGGAGTGCAAATCTGCTAGAAGCTGGCTCATGAACAGGAAGTCGCTAAAGCTCTGGATTATCGGGCTGATCGTCGCCGCACTCGTGCTGGCCGATCTGGCCCCGATGTTCGTGCAGGCCCAGGAGGCGGGAGCGGCCATCCAGGTCGCTCAACAGCAGCCGCGCCAGCGCCGCACCCTGATGGACCTGCTCTTCGGGCCCCGCGAGCCGCAAGTCGTCCAGCAGGCGCCGGTCGAGCAGCCGCGCCGCAAACCCGCGCCGGTGGCGGCCGCCGCGCCGGCCAAGCCGACGGTCGAAAAGGCGGCCAATGCCACCCGGCTCATGGTGTTCGGGGATTCACTCGGCATCGATCTCGCCAAGGCCCTCGATCGGTTCTACGCGGAAGACCCCAACCTCGTCGTCATCAACAAGAGCAAGGCGTCCACGGGGTTCGTGCGGCACGACTATTACGATTGGAACAAGGTCATCGGCGAGGAGATCGCCGCCAACAGTTTCGACCTCGCCGTCATTTTCCTGGGCGTCAACGACATGCAGGTGCTTGATGAGGACGGGCAGAGCTTCGACCCGCTCACCGACCAGTGGGACAAGCATTATACGGCCCGCCTCAACGACGTGTTGTCGCGTCTACGCGCCGCCAACAAGCCAGTGGTGTGGATCGGCCTGCCGCCGGTGGCCGATGCCAGTTTTTCGGCCGATCTCAGCCAGATCACCTCGCTCCAACGCATGGCGAGCTTTTCGGGCGGTGCCGAGTTCCTCGACATCTACGAGAAGTTCGCCGACGAGGACGGCAAGTTCACGAGCGTCGGTCCGGACCTCAAGGGCCAGAACGTGCGCATGCGTAAGGATGACGGTATCCACTTCTCGACGGCGGGTTCGGACAAGCTCGCCTTCTATCTCAGCCAGGCCATCCGTGCCTTCTATCGCGGCGGCGGCGTGAGCATCGCGGTCGCCGATCCGCTGCTTGGCACCGATGCCCAACCCATGCTGCGTCCGCCCTATCAGGGGCTGGGGCAGATCAGGTTGCTCGAGGTCGCGGGCGCCGTGATCCCACTCTCCAAAACCCCGCCGCGCGCGACTGACCTCCTCACGGCATCGAATGCGCCGGCAGCCGCGCCTATCGACCTCGATGCGCTGATGAAGGCACCGGTCGGGCGCGTCGATGCCTTCGGCGTCGGCATCGTCCCTGAGCCACCGGAAGACGGGGTCGAGGCTCAGTGACGTGCTCTTCCCTGGCGCGGGGCCAGGAAAGAAGAGATGAGGCCTGGGGCGGCTAGGCCGCTACCCGGTCGGCTCGCTTCTGCACTTCCGCCATGATTGCGAGGCCCTCGGGCGGCGGAAGCTGTTCGATGCGCCGGTAGATTCGGCCGTCCGGTGTCCGGGCGAGGAGGCCTTCATCGACCATCGAGCGGCGCAGGATGGCGTAGTCGCCGAAGGTGTGGCCCTCGGTAATGGCGGCGTTGACCTCGCGTTCGGTGAGGCGCTGGCCCGATGGTATGTAGGTCCAGATGCCCCAGAGGCAGAGCATCTGGTGGTTGGTCTTGCCCGGCCAGCGCATCATGCGGCCCTTGTCGTCAAAATGCCTGAGCACCTGCTCGACCTTGGCCCGATCGAGGGGCGGCGTGGCCTGGCCAGATGTGATCGGGGCCGTGGATGGCGCCAGGGCCTCGCTTCGCAGATGCTGGAAATTGCTGTGGCCGCCGGCTCGCGCCAGCATGTTGAGCAACTCGACGTGGCTGGGCAGGCCGTCGTGGCTGGCCAAGTGGGCGCGCAGGGACTTGGCGAAGGCCGATAGATCGGCGACGGCGAAAGGGATATGGGGTCTCGACATGACAATCCTCGTCAGGTGCCAATACGAAAGTTCGGTCGATGGTCGCCGGCTTACGACTTGGCACCCGAAAGGGGTCAATGTCCTTTGGAAGAATGCAGGTTTAGCTCCCCAGATGGGGCGGCGACGCCTCGGTGAACTGCAGACCGGAACGTCCATTTAGCGTGTTCGGGGCCGGCGGGCAAGCCGGCCCCGATTTTGGATCAGGCAGGCAGGTCGGTCTTGCCCATCAGGTCGAGGTCGATGGCGCGGGCCGCCTGGCGGCCTTCGCGGATCGCCCAGACGACGAGCGACTGACCGCGGCGCATGTCGCCGGCGGCGTAAACGCCCTTCTTGGAGGTCTGGTAGGAGAAGGTGTCTGCGAACAGATTGCCGCGCTTGTCGAGCGTGGCGTCCAAGTCGGCCAGCATGCCTTCATGCACCGGATGGGCGAAACCGATGGCCATGAGCACCAGGTCCGCCTTGATGACGAATTCGGTGCCGGCAATCGGCTGGCGCTTGCGGTCGACGCGGGCCACCTTGACGCCGATGACCTGGCCGGCGCTGTTGCCGATGATCTCCATCGTTCCGGCCGAGAACTCGCGGATGGCGCCTTCAGCCTGGCTCGAGGAGGTCCGCATCTTGACCGCCCAGTTGGGCCAGTTGGTGAGCTTGTCTTCGAGTTCGGGCGGCTGGGGACGCACATCGAGCTGGGTCACCGCGATGGCGCCCTGGCGGAAGGCCGTGCCGATGCAGTCCGAGGCGGTGTCGCCGCCGCCGACGACAACGACATGCTTGCCCGCCGCGACGAGCTGCTGCTCGCCCGACACGTCCTCGCCGCCGAGGCGACGGTTCTGCTGGACGAGATAGGGCATGGCGTAGTGGACGCCGGCGAAATCGGTGCCCTTGGCATCGACGGCGCGCGGTGCTTCCGAACCGCCGCAGAGCAGCACCGCATCGTGGGCCGCCTGCAGGTCCGATAGCGGGCGGGTGACGCCGATATTCTCGCCATAGTGGAAAGTAACGCCCTCGGCTTCCATCTGCGAGACGCGGAAGTCGATGTGGTCCTTTTCCATCTTGAAGTCGGGGATGCCGTAGCGCATCAGCCCGCCGGCCTTGGGCTCGCGTTCATAGACATGGACGTCATGGCCGGCGCGGGCCAGCTGCTGGGCGGCGGCCATGCCGGCCGGGCCCGAGCCGACGATGGCCACGGACTTGCCGGTCTTGGCCTGCGGCAGCTGCGGCTTGATCCAACCCGAGCGGATGGCGCGGTCGGCAATAGCCTGTTCCACCGTCTTGATGGCGACCGGGGTGTCTTCCAGGTTCAGCGTGCACGCTTCCTCGCAGGGGGCGGGGCAGATGCGGCCGGTGAACTCGGGGAAGTTGTTGGTCGAGTGGAGGTTGCGCGCGGCCTCCTCCCAGTCCCCGTTATAGACCAGGTCGTTCCAGTCCGGGATCTGGTTGTGAACCGGGCAGCCGGTATCGCCGTGGCAATAGGGGATGCCGCAATCCATGCAGCGGGCTGCCTGGTCGATGACCCGGCCCTCCGAGAGCGGAATGGTGAATTCGCCGAAGTGGCGGACGCGATCGGAGGCCGGCTCGTAGCGCGGTTCCTCACGTTCGATCTCGAGAAAGCCTGTAACCTTACCCATGCTTTCCTCCTAATGCGCTGCTGCCGAAACGGCAGGAAGTCCGAGTTCTTGTTCGCAGGTGGCTATCCAGCGCAGGAGCGCGGGCCGCCCGGATAAATCGAAGCCGCCCTCGTGAGCCTGGCGCGTATAGGCCAGCAGGGCGATATCGGCGATGGTCATGGTCTCCCCGACCAGGAAGTCGCGGCCGGTAAGGGCTTCCTCGAGGCGATCGAGTGCCTTGTTGCCGCGGCTGACCAGATTTGGATCGAGGTCGGCAATGGCCATCTTGTCATAGACCACCCGGGCGCGGGCCACCGCGACGGTCGGCTCGTGGCTGTACTGTTCCCAGAACAGCCATTCATCGACCTTGGCCGCCTCGTAGCGGTCGCTCGGCAGGAAGCGCGAGCCCTGCGCCAGGTAGCGCAGGATGGCGTTGGACTGGGCCAGCGGGCGGCCGTCGTCGAGGACGACGACCGGCATCTCGCCTGCCGGGTTGAGCTTGAGGAACTCGGGGGTCTTGGTGGCTCCCGAGCGCAACCCGATTTCGTGCAGGACATAGGGCGTGCCGGTGGCGTCGGCTATGTACTTGACCTTGAGGCAGTTGCCCGACCCAAAGTTGCCGTAGATCTGCAACGTCATTCGGCAGCCACCTGGTCGGCAGAGCCGCGCTTCTTTTCCATCTCGCGGATGGCGCGGCGGTACTCGACCGGCATGACCTTGACGAACTTGGGACGCATGGCCTCCCAGTTCTCCAGGATCATCCGGGCGCGGCTCGAGCCGGTATAGTGCAGGTGGTTGGCGATGAGCTGGTGCAGGCGCTCGTCGTCGTGCTTGGTCATGTCGCCGGAGATGTCGACGCGGCCATGCCACTCCAGGTCCCCACCATGGTGGTGGATCTTCTGCATCAGGTTCTCTTCCTCGGGCACCGGCTCGAGGTCGACCATGGCCAGGTTGCAGCGCGAGCGGAACGTCTCGTCTTCATCGAGCACATAGGCCACGCCGCCCGACATGCCGGCGGCGAAGTTGCGGCCGGTCTCGCCGATCACGACCACCACGCCGCCCGTCATGTATTCGCAGCCGTGGTCGCCGGTGCCTTCGACGACGGCGACGGCACCCGAGTTGCGCACGGCGAAGCGTTCGCCGGCGACACCACGGAAGTAGCACTCACCCTCGATGGCGCCGTAGAGCACGGTGTTGCCCACGATGATCGACTCTTCGGGGACGATCTTGGCGTTGGGCGCCGGGCGCACCACGATTCGGCCACCCGAAAGACCCTTGCCGACATAGTCGTTGGCATCGCCCTGGAGGTCGAAGGTCACGCCGCGGGTCAGGAAGGCGCCGAAGCTCTGGCCGGCCGTGCCGTGCAGGTTGACCGTGATGGTATCGTCAGCCAGCCCTTCATGGCCGAAGACCTCGGCGACGCGGCCCGAGAGCATGGCGCCGGCCGAGCGGTCGCGCGAGCGGATCGGAATGTCGATCTGCACGGGCGTGCGGTCCGTGAGGGCGGGTTCGGCCAGCTCGATGAGCTTGCGGTCGAGCACTTCCTCGAGGTGATGGTTCTGGAACTCGGTCTGGTAGATCGAATCCCCGCCCAGCGGCTCCGGCTTGTAGAAGAGCTTGGAGTAGTCGAGACCCCGGGCCTTCCAGTGGTTGACCAGACGCTTCTGGTCGAGCAGGTCCGAGCGGCCGATGAGCTCGTTGAGGGTGCGGGCACCCAGTGAGGCCATGAGGCCTCGCAGCTCTTCGGCGACATAGAAGAAGTAGTTGATGACGTGCTCGGGCGTACCCTTGAAGCGCTTGCGCAGCACCGGGTCCTGGGTGGCGATGCCGACCGGACAGGTATTGAGGTGGCACTTGCGCATCATGACGCAGCCGGCTGCGATCAGCGGAGCCGTGGAGAAACCGAATTCGTCGGCGCCCAGAAGCGCCCCGATCAGGACGTCGCGGCCGGTCTTGAGGCCGCCATCGACCTGAAGCTTCACACGCGAACGCAGGCGGTTGAGCACAAGGGTCTGGTGGGTTTCGGCAAGGCCGATTTCCCACGGGCCACCGGCGTGCTTGAGCGACGTCAGGGGCGAAGCGCCCGTGCCACCGTCATAGCCCGAGATGGTGATGTGGTCGGCGCGCGCCTTGGCAACGCCGGCCGCAACCGTGCCGACACCCATCTCGGACACGAGCTTGACCGAGACGTCGGCCTTCTCGTTGACGTTCTTGAGGTCGTAGATGAGCTGGGCCAGATCCTCGATCGAATAGATGTCGTGGTGCGGCGGGGGCGAGATCAGGCCCACGCCAGGCGTCGAGTGCCGGGTCTTGGCGATGATCCAGTCCACCTTGTGGCCGGGTAGCTGACCGCCCTCACCGGGCTTGGCGCCCTGGGCGACCTTGATCTGGAGCATGTCGGCGTTGACCAGGTATTCGGTCGTGACGCCGAAGCGGCCGGAGGCCACCTGCTTGATCGAGGAGCGCAGCGGATTGCGCGAGCCGTCGGGCAGGGGCTTGTAGCGGTCGGCTTCCTCGCCGCCTTCGCCGGTGTTCGACTTGCCGCCGATCTGGTTCATGGCGATGGCGAGCGTGGTGTGCGCCTCGCGGCTGATCGAGCCGAAGCTCATCGCCCCGGTGACGAAGCGCTTGACCAGATCCTGGGCCGACTCGACTTCCTCGAGCGGCACGGCTTCGCCGAGCGGCTTGATGTCGAAGAGCGTGCGAATGGAGAGGTGCCGGTTCTCGCCCTCGTTGATCGCCTTGGCGAAAGCGTCATAGCGCGCCTGGGCGCCTTCCTTGGAAAGGTCGGAATTGCGCACTGCGTGCTGGAGGTCCGAGACGACGTCCGGCGACCAGGCATGGGCCTCCCCTCGCATGCGGTACATATATTCCCCGCCCACATCGAGTGCGCGGCGCAGCACGGCGTCGTTGCTGAAGGCGAGGCGGTGGCGACGGACGGTTTCCTCGGCGATCTCGGCCAGGCCGACGCCTTCGATGGCGTTAGCGGTGCCGAAGAAATAGCGTGCTACGAAGTCGGACTTGAGGCCGACCGCATCGAAGATCTGGGCGCCGCAATAGGACTGGTAGGTCGAAATGCCCATCTTGGACATGATCTTGAGCAGGCCCTTGCCCACCGACTTGATGTAGCGGTGGACGACTTCCTCGGCATCGACCTCGGGCGGATACTCGCCCTCGGCGTGCAGCGCGGCCAGCGTCTCGAAAGCCAGGTAGGGGTTGATCGCTTCGGCGCCGTACCCGGCGAGCATGGCGAAATGGTGCATCTCGCGCGCTTCGCCGGTTTCCACCACCAGGCCCGAGGAGGTGCGCAGGCCCTTGCGGATGAGGTGATGGTGCACAGCCGCGGTCGCCAGCAGCGCGGGAATGGCGATGCGGTCGGCCGAGATCAGGCGGTCCGAAAGGATGATGATGTTGTATTCGCCGCGCACCGCCACTTCCGCCGCTTCGCAGATGGCGTTGAGCGCCGCTTCCATCCCGATCGCGCCCATGTCGGCGGGATAGGTGATGTCGAGCGTTTCGGTCTTGAACGGGTTGTCCGCGATATCGCCGATGCCGCGGATCTTTTCGAGGTCCTCGTTGGTCAGGATCGGCTGGCGCACTTCGAGGCGCTTGACGGTCGAGAGGCCCTCAAGGTCGAAGAGGTTGGGGCGCGGGCCGATGAACGAGACCAGGCTCATCACCGATTCCTCGCGGATCGGGTCGATCGGCGGGTTGGTGACCTGGGCGAAGTTCTGCTTGAAATAGGTGTAGAGGAGCTTGGACTTGTCCGAGAGCGCCGAAAGTGGCGTGTCGGTGCCCATCGAGCCCACGGCTTCCTGGCCGGTGGTCGCCATCGGCGCCATCAGCAGCTTGATGTCTTCGCTGGTGTAGCCGAAGGCCTGGGCGCGATCGAGCAGGCTCGAGGACGGCTCGGGAGCCTGGGGGGCAACCGCCGGCAGGTCTTCGAGCACGATCTGGGTGCGGGCGAGCCACTGCGCATAGGGGTTGGCGGTGGCGAGCTGGGTCTTGATCTCCTCGTCCGAGACGATGCGGCCTTCCTCGAGATCGACCAGCAGCATGCGGCCGGGCTGGAGACGCCACTTCTCGACAATGTCTTCCTCGGGAATGTTGAGCACGCCCGATTCGGAAGCGAGGACGACGTGGCCTTCGCGCGTCACGAGGTAACGGGCGGGGCGCAGGCCGTTGCGGTCAAGCGTTGCCACGACGTAGCGGCCGTCCGAGATCGACATGGCGGCCGGGCCGTCCCAGGGCTCCATCAGCGAAGCGTGGTATTCGTAGAAGGCGCGGCGCTTCTCATCCATGAGCGGGTTGCCGGCCCAGGCTTCCGGGATCAGCATCATGGCCGCATGCGGCAGCGGATAGCCGCCGCGCACGAGGAATTCGAGCGCGTTGTCAAAGCATGCGGTGTCCGATTGCCCTTCATAGGAGATCGGCCAGAGCTTGGAGATTTCCTCGCCGAAAAGCTCGGACTTCACCGAGGCCTGGCGGGCCGCCATCCAGTTGACGTTGCCGCGGATGGTGTTGATCTCACCATTATGCGTGGTCATGCGGTAGGGGTGGGCCAGCTTCCAGGACGGGAAGGT
>Ga0182746_1003370_pt1 | contig 10879 bp, 8 predicted proteins | sample eDN3rd30CBELigOP_FD_128881 | JGI IMG/M metagenome (GOLD analysis project Ga0182746, IMG submission 128881) | Enriched Organic Plus compost microbial communities from Emeryville, California, USA - eDNA 3rd pass 30_C BE-Lig OP (version 2) (version 2) ... | reverse complement strand
GACCGTGATGTCGAATCTCGGGCTCGAGCGGTACCTCGCGGGCCTCGGCATTGCGATGGCGCGGGTCCCGGTGGGTGACCGTTATGTCGTCGAGCATATGCGGGAACACGGCCTCAACGTCGGCGGCGAGCAGTCGGGACATATCATCCTCTCGGACTACGCCACCACCGGCGACGGCTTTGTCGCCGCGCTGCAGGTGCTGGCCGTGGTCCGCAAGGCCGGGCTGCCGGTGTCGAAGATCTGTCACCGGTTCGATCCGCTGCCCCAGGTGATGAAGAACGTCCGGTACCGGGACGGCCAGCCGCTGGAAAATGCGAAGGTCCGGACCGCGATCAAGTCGGCGGAAAAGCGCCTGAACGGTCACGGCCGGCTGATCATCCGCCCGTCGGGGACCGAGCCAGTCATCCGAGTGATGGGGGAGGGGGACGACCGCAGCTTCGTCGAAGAAATCGTCGACGGCATCGTGGAAGCATTGAATCACGCCACGGTGTGATTCGGGTCAGTTGCGACCCTATCGCAACTGATAAACTTCAAGTCATGCTCAGAATATCTCTGCCCGATTTGTCCGCAATCTGCGCCTATACTCGCGCATCTTGCGGATAGTCGGAGGATTTTAAGGGATGAGCCTGTTTTTGCGAAGCAGCATACAGATAAACTACTTTGAGGGCGTGGTTTCAATCCAACGGGATGCTTGGCTTTTACCCCGGCAAGCCTTTTTAGAATCAATTTAATCTCGCTTTTTATTTTGCCAGCTCTTGAGGGATGGGTTACTGATCGTCAACTCGGTACCACTCGCCTCAGATCTGGTTCCCATGATCGTCTGCTCCTGCAATGTTCTGTCTGACAAGGACGTGCGTTCGGCTGTGCAAAGCCCGGAGACGGGCGCCCGCCGCACCAGCCAGGTTTATGGCTGCCTGGGGTGCAATGCGCAGTGCGGACGCTGCGCGCGGACCATCAAGCGGATCATGGATGAGGCCCTGAGCGCCTGCGGCGACAATCCGCCCTGCAAGGCCAAAGCCTGACCGTCCGCCCTCTGTAAGGGCCAAAGGCCCGACATCTGATCCCCCTGCCGGAACTTTGCGGAAACCAGCGCCTTCCGCTTCCGGGGTGTATTGCGTCTCCTCACAGATTAGAATAATTCAAAAGATAGACGGGCGGCGGATCTCCCGTGATTGGAAAGAAAGGGTGCGCGACATGCAGGGCGACGCAAGGGTCATCGAATATCTCAATCGGGGACTTCGTCACGAACTGACGTCGATCAACCAATACTGGCTCCACTACCGGCTGCTCGAGAACTGGGGCTTCAAGGCGCTGGCCAAGCAGTGGCGCAAGGAGTCCATCGAAGAGATGGAGCATGCCGACAAACTGACAGCGAGGATCATTTTCCTGGACGGCTTCCCGAACATGCAGGTGCTGGACCCGTTGCATATTGGTCAGAACATCAAGGAAGTTCTCGACTGCGATCTAGCAACCGAGATGTCAGCGCGCTCCCTCTATGTCGAGGCTGCGACCCACTGTCACAGCGTCAAGGATTACGCGACGCGTGATCTCTTCGAGGACCTCGTCAAATCCGAGGAACACCACATCGACTTCCTGGAGACGCAGCTGTCGCTGGTTGCCACGCTGGGTGTGGAACTTTATGCCCAGCATCACATCGGCGAGGTTGATGATTGAACGAGCGGTTGGGACGAGCCGGTTCCGGCATCGTCGCAAAATGCGCTAGCGCCATCCCAACAAACCGCGTTGTCCGCGCCGCGTTCCTGATGAAGGGACGCGGCGTTTTGTTTGTACGAGCGGCTTCCTTAAGGGCGGAGGTCTTCTTGCGTGTTTCATGATTAACAAGCGCCGTTAAAATTCGTGGTTAAGGAGCGCTTAAGTTTTTGGTGCCATGTTTCGTCGTGATCATTCCGGGGGCGTGTCGTGTTGGGTTCCCTGCGGAAAGCGAAGGACGATGTCATGATACGCACACAGACTTGGCTCCTCTCCGGCATAGCCGCGCTGTCTGGCGCAGCCATCTACGGATTGAGCACCTCTGCAGAAGCTGCGGATTTCTCGCCCCCCTGTGTTCCGCCGCCGGTTTGTGAGGCGCAGGAACCTGCCAACATGGCCAGCCCGTTTCCGCATTGCGCCAAGCCATTTGGACCGCTCTGTGCCGTTCCCGTCGTGCCGGTCGAGAAGGGTTTCGGCGGCTGGTATCTCCGTGGCGATATCGGCTTCAGCTCCCAGCGCGTGGGACGGCTGGATAACGTGCTCTACAACAACCCGGGGCAGACCATTGTGCCCAAAGGCATGGGCTTTGATTCAGCCGGCATCTTCGGACTTGGCGTCGGCTATCAGGTGAACAACTGGCTGCGCTTCGATGTCACCGGTGAATATCGCGCCGCCGCCAATTTCAAGGGCTCGGATGCGGTGACCTTCAACGGAGGATTCCTCTCCGACAACTATACGGGCACCAAGTCGGAATGGGTCGCGATGATCAACGGCTATGTTGATCTTGGGACCTGGCATGGCATCACGCCGTTCGTCGGCGCCGGCATCGGTGCAGCGAATGTGACGATCAGCGGCTTCCGCGATGATGGCCTCGGCTTCAGCGGGAATGGGCCGATCGTGAGTACAGCCTATGCCGCGACGCGCTCGAAATGGAATTTCGCCTGGGCTCTGCATGCCGGTCTCGCGTATCAGGTCACCGACTGCCTCACGCTGGAACTGGCCTACCGCTACATCAATCTTGGCGACGGCGTCACCGGCGACATCGTCGCTGGCGATGGGACGAACAACGTCAACAATCCGATGCACTTCAAGAACATCACCTCCAACGATGTGAAGATCGGTCTGCGCTGGTATCTCGATGGCGCCCCCTCAGCCGCAAAATTTGCGGGGCCCTCGAAGTCGTTCGTGGTGCCGGCTGCGCCGCCGCCGCCGGTGATCTATGACGAGCCGGTCCGCGGGCCGCTGATGCGCCGCGGCTGATCCAGCTGGCAGCTCCAAACACAATAATCTCGCGGCCCGATCCGTCGGGCCGCGAGTTTCTTTTTGTGGCAGAGGCGTCTCGATCGTGCCGGCATCTGTCAAAATATTTGTCCTAACAAACATGGCTAATTTTCATGGTTAAATCACCCTTAACCTTCAACTGGCATGATTCCCGGGACTGAGAGTGGCCGAGTGCGCGTAGACGGCTCCGGCGTAACGAAGGGACCTGATAATGGCCAAGTTGAAAATCGTTGTCGCAGCAGTTGCGAGTCTTGCCTGCTCGTATGCCCATGCCGCGGATATGCAGTTGCCGATGCCGGAGCCGATGATCCCGGCGCCTGTCGTCGAGGATGTCGTGTCAGGCTGGTATCTGCGCGGCGATATCGGTTACCGCTTCAACAGCGTCGGCAAGGCCAATTACTCGCCTGCCGGCCTCGCTGATCTGAGCAACAACACGCTCAAGGACGGCGGCGCCTATGGTGGCGGTATCGGCTACAAGGCCGGATGGATCCGCGGCGACATCACGTTCGACTACGCGACGCCGCAACGATATTCCGGAGACGTGCTTCTGAATAACGTCCTTCATCGCGGCGATGCTCGCGTCGACGTGTCGTCGGTCACCGGATTGTTCAACCTCTATTTCGACCTTGGGACCTGGGGCGGCCTGACGCCGTATATCGGCGCCGGCGTTGGCGCGACGCAGTTTAATGTCTCCAACTACCGCGCCAATTATGCGATTGCGACCGGCCGGGTGCCTGAGAACCAGAAGTGGAATTTCGCCTGGGCCGCGATGGCCGGCGTGAGTTATTCGCTCACCGACAGCTTCCTGATCGATGTCGGCTATCGCTATCTGAGCATGGGTGATGCCCGCACCGGAAGCGACAGCCTCGGCCGCTACATGAACCTGAGGGATATCTCGGCCCAGGAGGTCCGCATCGGCGTCCGTTGGATGCTGGGCGACTACGGATTCTTCTGATCGCGTGCTGAAAGGCAGGAAAGGCCGGCCGCCTCCGGGCGCGCCGGCTCTTTTTGTTTTGAAAGGAGCAGCCAAAGAAGCATGCAACACGCCAGAGGGTCGCAACACGCCGTTGTGATGCGTTGTGCGGCCGGCCACCATAAAGCTGATTGACTGCCAAACGCGTTTCGCGTATCCGGGCCGTGGGACACCCCTCCCCACCGAGGGGCGCCTATCTGAGAGGATAGAGGATATGACGAACGTGATGCCCGGCGTGCGGCCGGTAACTCCGCATTTTTCATCCGGCCCCTGTGCCAAGCGCCCTGGCTGGAACCTCCAAACACTTACGGACGCGGCGCTCGGCCGCTCTCACCGCGCCAAGATTGGCAAGGCCAAGCTCAAGCGCGCGATCGATCTCACCCGCGAGATTCTCCAGGTTCCGGCGGACTATCGCATCGGCATCGTTCCGGCGTCGGACACCGGCGCTGTCGAGATGGCGATGTGGTCGCTGCTCGGCGCCCGTCCGGTGACGATGCTGACCTGGGAGTCCTTCGGTGAAGGCTGGGTCACCGACGTCGAAAAGCAGCTCAAGCTCAAGGATGTGACCGTGCTGAAGGCCGGTTACGGCGAGCTGCCGGACCTCTCCAAGGTCGATCCTGCAAGCGACGTGGTTTTCACCTGGAACGGCACCACCTCCGGTGTGCGCGTCCCCAATGCCGACTGGATCGCGGCCGACCGCGAAGGCCTGACCATCTGCGACGCAACGTCTGCGGCATTCGCGCAGCCGCTCGACTGGCCGAAACTCGATGTGGTGACCTTCTCGTGGCAGAAGGCGCTGGGCGGCGAAGCCGGTCATGGCATGCTGATCCTGTCGCCGCGCGCCGTCGCCCGTCTCGAGAGCTACAAGCCGGCCTGGCCGCTGCCGAAGATCTTCCGCATGACCAAGGGCGGCAAGCTGATCGAAGGCATCTTCGAGGGCGAGACGATCAACACGCCGTCCATGCTGTGCGTGGAGGATTATCTCGATGCGCTGAACTGGGCGAAGTCGATCGGCGGTCTCAATGCGCTGATCGCCAAGGCGGACGCCAACACCAGGGTGATTGCGGACTGGGTGGCGCGCACCGGTTGGGTCGATTTCCTCGCTGCCGAGCCGTCACAGCGGTCCAACACATCCGTGTGCCTGAAGGTTGTTGATCCGGCGATCACGTCGCTGCCGGCGGACGCCCAGGCGACATTCGCAAAGAACCTCGCAGCCGCCGTCGAGAAGGAAGGCGCAGGCTACGACCTCGGCCACTATCGTGACGCTCCCCCCGGTCTGCGGATCTGGTGTGGCGCGACGGTCGAGGCCGACGACGTCGAGGTTCTGACCCAGTGGCTCGATTGGGCCTTCGCGCAAACCAAGGCGGCGTTGCCAAAGGCGGCGTGACATCGCGTGATCCGGGCGCATCACGCGGCCGGACACCACAGCAGCAATCGTCATATTCGCAGTCCATTCCGCCTGGCGCTGAACGCGCGGCCGAATGGCGAACACATAGGATATACCCTCATGCCCAAGGTCCTCATCTCTGATGCCTTGTCTCCCGCCGCCGTGCAGATCTTCAAGGATCGCGGCGTCGAGGTGGATTTCCAGCCGACCCTCGGCAAGGACAAGGACAAGCTGGCCGAAATCATCGGCAATTACGATGGCCTCGCGATCCGCTCGGCCACCAAGGTGACCGCGAAGATTCTCGAGAAAGCCAAGAATCTCCGCGTCATCGGCCGTGCCGGCATCGGCGTCGACAATGTCGATATTCCTGCGGCGACCGCCAAGGGCGTGATCGTGATGAACACGCCGTTCGGCAATTCCATCACCACCGCCGAACATGCGATCACGCTGATGCTGGCGCTGGCCCGGCAGATTCCCCAGGCCGATGCCTCGACCCAGGCCGGTAAGTGGGAGAAGAACCGCTTCATGGGCATCGAGATCACCGGCAAGACGCTGGGCGTGATCGGTTGCGGCAACATCGGCTCGATCGTCGCCAACCGCGGTATCGGCCTGCACATGAAGGTCATCGCCTATGACCCGTTCCTGTCGCCGGAGCGCGCACTCGATCTCGGCGTCGAAAAGGTCGAACTGGCCGATCTGTTCAAGCGCGCGGATTTCATCACGCTGCATACGCCGCTGACGGAGAAGACCAAGAACGTCATCGATGCGAAAGCGATCGCGACCATGAAGAAGGGCGTGCGCATCATCAATTGCGCCCGCGGCGGATTGGTCGATGAGCGGGCGCTGCGCGAGGCGCTCGATTCCGGTCAGGTCGCAGGCGCTGCTTTCGACGTCTTCATCGAAGAGCCGGCAACGGAGAATCCGCTGTTTGGTCATCCGAACGTCGTCTGCACGCCGCATCTCGGAGCCTCCACCACCGAGGCGCAGGAGAATGTCGCGCTGCAGATTGCCGAACAGATGTCCGACTATCTGCTGCAGGGCGCGATCTCGAACGCGGTGAACTTCCCGTCCATCACTGCGGAAGAGGCGCCGAAGCTCAGCCCGTTCATTGCGCTCGCGGAAAAGCTCGGCTCGTTCTCCGGACAGTTGACCGAGGGCGACGTCAAGATGGTGCAGATCGCCTATGAAGGCGCCGTCGCGCAGATGAAGACCAAGGCGCTGACCTCCGCGGCGGTTGCGGGTTTCCTGCGGCCGATGCTGCAGGACATCAACATCGTCTCGGCGCCATCGATCGCCCGGGAGCGCGGCATCGTGGTCGAGGAAGTGACGCGGGAGGCGGCGGGCGATTATGAAAGCCTGATCACGGTGACGGTGACCAACGAGAAGCAGACGCGCTCGGTCTCCGGAACGGTGTTCGCGGATGGCCGTCCGCGCATCGTCAACATCAAGGGCATCCGCATGGACGCGGAATTCGGCCCGACGATGATCTACATCACCAACCTCGACAAGCCGGGCTTCATCGGCCGCTTCTCGTCGACCCTGGGCGATGCGGGCATCAACATCGCGACCTTCCATGTCGGCCGCGAGGCGCCTGGCGGCAACGCGGTGGCGCTGATCGAGGTCGATGGCGAAGTGCCGCATGACGTGCTGGCCAAGGTGCAGGCCCTGCCGCAGGTGCAGTCGGCCAAGCCGCTGCGGTTCTGATCTACCGGTCATTGAGCCAAAAGGCCTCCGGCGCTTTGTCGCCGGAGGCTTTTTTGTGGCCAAAGACGAAGATGGCCGGTGGTCTGCGACCTTGCCTCTTGATGCGGCATCCGGTATCCGAAGCCGTTCGGACAGACGGACAACACCCTGTAGCGTCGTCTCATTTTGAGGACCCGGCCGTAGGACGGGCCAAGGATTTTCGATGGCGAATGTGGTCGTGGTCGGCGCCCAGTGGGGCGACGAAGGCAAAGGCAAGATCGTCGACTGGCTCTCGGAGCAGGCGGACATCGTCGTCCGCTTCCAGGGCGGTCACAATGCCGGGCACACGCTGGTCATTGACGGCGCGGTCTACAAGCTGTCGCTGCTGCCCTCCGGCGTGGTGCGGCCGAACAAGCTCTCGGTCATCGGCAATGGCGTGGTGCTCGATCCGCGCGCGCTGGTCGAAGAGATCGGCCGGCTGGAAAGCCAGGGCATCAAGGTCACGCCGGACAGCCTGCGCATCGCCGAGAATGCGACGCTGATCCTGCCGCTGCACCAGGAACTCGATGCTTTCCGCGAGTCGTCGAATTCGGGAACCCGGATCGGGACGACCAAGCGCGGCATCGGCCCGGCCTATGAAGACAAGGTCGGCCGCCGCGCCATCCGCGTGATGGACCTCGCCGACCTGCCGTCGCTGTCGCGCAAGATCGAGCGGCTGCTGTCGCATCATAACGCCTTGCGGCGCGGGATGGGCATCGACCCGGTCGATCCGCAGGCGCTGTATGACCAGCTGGCGGAGATCGCGCCGCGGGTTCTGCCGTTCATGGACTCGGTCTGGTCGCTGCTGGACCACAAGCGCCGCGAGGGCAAGCGCATCCTGTTCGAAGGCGCGCAGGGGGCGTTGCTGGACATCGACCACGGCACCTATCCGTTCGTCACCAGTTCGAACACCGTGTCCGCGCAGGCCGCGACCGGATCCGGCGTGGGGCCGTCGGCTGTCGGCTACGTCCTGGGGATCTGCAAGGCCTATACGACCCGCGTGGGTGAGGGACCGTTCCCGACCGAGCAGGACAATGCCATCGGCCATCTGATCGGGGATCGTGGCCGGGAGTTTGGCACGGTGACCGGCCGCCGCCGCCGTTGCGGCTGGTTCGATGCGGTGCTGGTGCGGCAAACCGTGCGGACCAGCGGAATCAACGGCCTTGCTCTGACCAAACTCGACATTCTTGATGGCTTCGATGAGATCAAGGTCTGCGTGGGGTATCGTCTGGACGGGCGCGAAATCGACTATCTGCCGGCGAGCGAGCATGCCCAGGCAGCGGTCGAGCCGATTTATGAAACGATTGCAGGATGGCATGACCTGACGGCCGGCGCCCGCTCATGGGCGGACCTCCCGGCGCAGGCGATCAAATACGTGCGTCGCGTCGAGGAACTGGTTGGATGTCCGGTGGCGCTTTTATCCACCAGTCCCGAACGGGAAGACACGATTCTGGTTCAGAATCCATTCGAAAGCTGAGAGGTTAGGTTCCGGGGGCTCCGGGAGTGTAAACTGAGAGTCGATGGCTGATTATTATCCACTGATTGCCCGGGCGGTCGCTGCCGCCGAAAAAAACAATGGTGAAACGCGCCGCGCGATTTACGAGCGGGCGCGTACGGCGTTGCTGTCGCAGTTGCGCGGCACCACGCCGCCGCTGAGTGAAGCCGACATTACCCGCGAGCGGCTGGCCCTCGAGGAGGCCATCCGCAAGGTCGAGGCGGATATGGTCCGCCAGGCGCGCGCCCAGACGAGCGCCGACGCGACGTCTTTCCCATCTTCAGGCAGCGGCCCCGCCGCGCCGCCGGCTGAACGGCGTTCGCTGGCGGACGAAGCCCTGAGGAGTTTCCGCGACGAGGTCGGGCTGGCGCCTCGCCCGGGTGGACCGCCGGCAAAGCCGCCGCGGACCGGGGATGAGTCAGGCGGTCCCGTTCCGCCACGCAAGGCCGAGTCCGGCACGCAGCCGCTGCCGCCACTGCCACCGCCCCCGGCGATCCTGCGTCCTGATCCGCCTCAGCAGCCCAGGCCGCCGGTTGAAGAGAACGAGTCCGACGCATCGGAGCCGACGGACGGCAAGCAGGCGCTGACACGGGAAGAGCGCCGCGCCCAGCGGCAGGCGCGACGGCAGGCGCGGCTGGAGGCGGAGCTTGGCGGCGCCGCAGCCTCATCCTCTCCAGCCCCCGTTCCTCCTGCGCGGCCGATTTTTCCGCCGCCGCCCGCGCCGCCCCAACCGCCTGTTTCCGAAGCTCCGCCGCCGTTTCCGCTGGCTCCGGAGGAGCCGGAGGAATTTCCCGAAACCGACCAGGCCGCAGACACGCCGGAGGAAGAACCTCGCGTTCTCGATTCCGGCCGGTCCTATCGCGGACTGATCATGGCGGTGATCGTGTTGCTGGTGCTCGGCGCGGCTGGCGCCGCCGCCTATTGGCAGTGGCCGGCGATCCAATCGATGATTCAGTCGGCACGCGCGCCGACGGCGCCGAAGCAGGCGCAGAAGGAAACGCCGTCGACAACCCAGCCGAAGATCACCGATCGTCTGGAATCCGGCCAGACGCCGGGGCAGGCCCAGCCCAATGCTGGTCCGGTCGCCGCGGTCGCGCAGCGCGTGGTGCTTTACGAGGAGGATCCCGCCGATCCGCAGGGCAAGCGCTATGTCGGCTCGGCGATCTGGCGGACGGAAACGGTGGCCGGAGGTCCGGGGCAGCCGCCCGACGTCGTCGTGAAGGCGGATGTCGAAGTGCCCGAGCAGAAGATGGCCATGACATGGACCTTCCGCCGCAACACCGATCCGGCCTTGCCGGCCAGCCACACGATCGAGGTGATGTTCAAGCTTCCGCCGGACTTCCCAAGCGGCGGCATTTCCAACGTGCCGGGCGTGCTGATGAAGCAGGGCGAGCAGGAGCGTGGCGTGCCGCTGGCCGGCGTCGCGGTGAAAGTGACCAACGGCTACTTCCTGATCGCGCTGTATTCGGTCGAGACCGAGAAGCAGCGCAATCTGAAGCTCCTCAAGGAGCGGAGCTGGTTCGACATCCCGATCGTCTACACCAACAACCGCCGCGCGATCCTGGCGATGGAAAAGGGAACGCCGGGCGAACGCGCCTTTGCGGAGGCCTTTGCCGCGTGGGGCGAGTGAAGCTGAGCAGAGCTTCACTTCAAATATAACCAGGCGTGAGATCCGATAAGTCCGAGCGAGGGTAGCCAGGCCGCAGACCTTTGCTCGCTGGGGCGTTTTCCGGCGAAGTGGAAGCCGGTTCGCGACAGAAAGCGCGCCGCATGAGGGAAACGAGAGCATGACTCGATTCCCTCAGACGGGTCATGCTCCAGCCTGTGAGTGTGAGTCGTCGCGACCCGCGCAGCTTTACACCCGGGCATGCGCTCAATATCGTTTGCCCTCTCAATGGCGGCCGCCAGAGCGCGGGATTCTTGAGCGTCACCGATTCCATCGGAATGGATCACGCGCCAAGCATCAGCAGGGGGAGCATCGATGACGACTTCATCGACACGCGAGCTGTCGGCCGGCCTCGCGCTTCGCCCCCATTTCATTCCCTCGACCGTGCCCGCAGCGTTGACGGCCCTTGGCCTGTGCGTCGCGCTCTATTCGCTCGTCGTGACGCCGGACCTTGATGCTCCGCTGATCGCACGGCTGTTCACCGTGATGTGGCTCGCGATATCGCTGGCCTTCACCCTGATCGTCGCGCCACGCAATTTCATCATCGGCTATCTCGGCGGTCTCTTCGCGCTGCTGGCCGGGTGGCGCATTCCGGGTTTGCTAGGCGTCAACCTCGTGGCGTGGTCGGTCCTGCCGGCGTTTGTC
>Ga0182746_1003367_pt1 | contig 10881 bp, 11 predicted proteins | sample eDN3rd30CBELigOP_FD_128881 | JGI IMG/M metagenome (GOLD analysis project Ga0182746, IMG submission 128881) | Enriched Organic Plus compost microbial communities from Emeryville, California, USA - eDNA 3rd pass 30_C BE-Lig OP (version 2) (version 2) ... | reverse complement strand
CTGTCCGGCGCCTATGACAATGGCAGCGACGGTACAGTGGCTTTTGCTCGGACGTTCTGTCCTATCCTGGCGAGAGAGGGTTTGCTCGTGCCGCACTGGCCTGTCGAGTACGGCGGCCAGGGACTGGACGCCTATTACCACTGGATTTTGAATGAAGAAATGTGGGCAGCCGGGGAGCCGCGCGGCTACCAGTACATGAACGTCAACTGGGTCGGCCCTGCCCTGATCCGGTTCGGGTCGGAAGACCAGAAACGCGAACATCTTCCGCGGATCACCGCCGGCGCCGTCACCTACTGCCAGGGCTTCTCCGAACCCGGCGCCGGATCCGATCTCGCCGCGCTTAAGACGCGCGCAGACAAGATTTCCGACGGCTATGTCGTTAACGGCCAGAAAATCTGGACGTCTGCGGCTAGCTTCGCCGACTATTGTTTCCTTCTCGTCCGGACGAGCGGCGAACGACGCCAGGGGATTACGGTTCTGATCGTGCCGCTGGACACGCCGGGGATCACGGTCCGCATCATCCCCGGCCTGCAGGGCAAACGGGCGATCCACGAGGTCTTTTTCGACAACGTTGTCGTGCCTGACAGCGCACGCCTGGGCCCCGAAGACGAAGGCTGGTCCGTGACCATGCAGATTCTCGCCAACGAACGTATCGGCATCCCCCGCTATGCGCTGTCCTGGCGCGGTTTCAACGAGGCGGTGAATATTCTACGCGATCAGGGTCGGTTCGGGGACGCGGTCGCGGTGAGAGCTGCCCGCTGTGAGGCGGGCCTCAGGGCCGCCCGGCTGCTCGCCCTCGGAGTCATAGACGATCGCGCCAAAGGTCGCCCCGCGAGCGCCAAGACGAGCGTGGCGCGATATGCAGCCATCACCGCCGAACGCACGGTCTGCGACTTCCTCGCCGATTGCGCTCCGGATCTCATCTTCCCCGAAGAACACCCCGTCATCGCCGCCGCCTACAAGCGCGCGGCATCGATAGGGATCGCTGCGGGCGCCGCTGAAATCCAATTGAACCTGATTTCCCGCGACCTTTTACAGATGCCCAAAGTCTAGCGAGTCCGACGATGAATTTCGATTTCACCGAAGACCAGGAGCTGGTCCGCTCTTCTCTTGAAAGCCTCCTGGCCCGCCATCCCGCCCAGCTTCATGGGGAGCCCGCATTCTGGCTGGCCGGCGAAGCTATCGGCAATGAATTGGCGGAGAACGGGTTCATGAACTTGGTGCGGGACGCTGACCAACCGCTTCTCAGCGCCGTGTTGATGATTGAGACCGTAGCCAAGGCGCCTCACGCCGTCGAGATCACGGCTTCAGCCCTGATCGCGCCCCTCATCTCCTCGACCCCCATGGCCGGTCCGATCGCCCTGACGACCCAGAATACTGGTGCGCCGATCCGGTTTCTGCCCCAGGCTCGAACTCTCCTGGTGGACGCCGGCGATGTCATTCGCGTCGTCGATGTCACGGAGGAGCCCGTTACGATGGTCGCCTCTCCCTATGGCTATCCTCTGGGTCGGATGAATTCCGCGACGCTCACGGGCGGCGGCGCTGTTCTCGACGATGTCGATCCCGAACGTGTCCGAATGCTCTGGCGCCTGGGGCTGGCGGCGGAAATCCTCGGCGCGATGGCGGCCGCTTTGGAACTGACAACCGATTACGTTCGAACTCGGACCCAGTTTGGACGACCGATCGGGACCTTCCAAGTCATCCAGCACCGGCTTTCCGAATGCCTGACGTTGGTGGAATCGACAAGACTTTTGGTCAGAGACGCCGCGGCCCGGTCCGACATCGCCGGCGCCGCGCTCGCGGTGGGTTTCGCCCAGGAGGCGGCGGCGCGACTGATCTATGAAACTCACCAGTTCCATGGCGCCATCGGTCTGACGCTGGAGTATCCACTGCATTTCTGGACCTACAAACTGCGTCTCCTGCAGGGCGAACTGGGCGGAGTTATCGGCCAAGGCCGATGCGCCGCCGCTCAACTCTGGGCCCCTGGCCGGACCATCGTGGAAGGATTTCGGTCATGACCATCTTGAAGGACGTGTATCCGCTCTATCTGGCCAATGAGGCGAAACAGCCCAATGCCGACCTGAGCGTCACCGACAAATACACCGGAGAGGTCGCTTTCAGGGTGGCGGTCGCGGATGTGGCCACCATCAGCGCGGGCATCGCAGCCGCCGTAGAGGCCGCTGGACCGATGGCTCGCATGGCGAGCTATGAGCGCCAGGCTGTGTTGCACCACTGTGTCGAGCGCTTTCGCGAGCGGGCCGACGAACTGTCCCATGCCCTTTGCGTCGAGGCGGGAAAGCCGATCCGGGACGCCGAAGGCGAGGTCGGGCGGCTGATCGATACGTTCCGTATCGCGGCAGAAGAAGCGGTTCGGATGACGGGAGAGGTGCAGCCGCTCGACATCAGCCCTCGCGCCAAGGGCTATCAAGGCATGTGGAAGCGCGTGCCGATCGGCCCGTGCAGCTTCATTTCGCCCTTCAATTTTCCGCTCAATCTTGCCGCTCACAAGATCGCACCTGCTATTGCCGTCGGTTGTCCGTTCGTGATGAAACCGGCCAGCCGCACGCCCCTCGGGGCGATCCTGATGGGGGAGATTCTGGCCGAGACCGACCTTCCCCGAGGGGCGTTCTCGATCCTGCCCGCCCACCGCGACGGCGCTGATCTATTCACCAGCGACGAACGTTTAAAACTTCTGTCATTCACGGGATCCCCGGAAGTCGGTTGGGATCTCAAGGCGAAAAGCGGAAAGAAGAAGGTCATCCTGGAACTTGGCGGGAACGCGGCCGTGGTGGTCGATCGGGATGCGGATCTCGATGACGCCGTCGAACGGATCGTCTTCGGCGCCTTCTACCAGTCGGGTCAAAGCTGCATCGGCGTGCAGCGCGTCATCGCTCATGCCGAGGTCTATGCCGAGATTCGTGAGCGCCTCGTCGCTCGAACGCGCCAATTGGTCACGGGCGATCCCCATGACCGCGCCACATTCGTCGGCCCCATGATCAGCGTGTCCGAAGCCACGCGTCTGGAGAGGTGGATCCAGGCCGCTGTTGCTCAGGGCGCGAAGCTTCTGTGCGGCGGACAGCGGCAGGGCGCCATGCTTGAGGCCACCCTGCTCGAGGATGTCGAGCGGACAAGCGATCTCTATCGGGAAGAAGCATTCGGGCCGGTCGCCATCCTGTCCCGCTTCACCGATTTCCAGGCGGCGCTGGATGAGGTCAACGATTCCAGGTTCGGGCTGCAGGCCGGCCTGTTCACCCGAGATATCTTCAAGATCTTGGCGGCATGGGATCAGTTGGACGTGGGCGGCATCGTCATCAATGACGTGCCCAGCTATCGTGTCGACAACATGCCCTATGGCGGCGTGAAGGACTCAGGCTTGGGGCGCGAGGGCGTGCGCTTCGCAATGGAAGACATGACCGAGATCCGGAATCTGGTGATCCGCCGCCGCGACATCGACCTTGGCATCCGATAGGCGCTTCCGACGTGCGACCAGGACGTGCTCCCTTCGGCGCGGTTCGACGGCTGGCGGCTTCGGTTTCCCGGACGAGTTGAACCGTCGTTGGCGACGGCGTGACGTCAGCTCAGGACCTGATCGTCACACCTTATCGATCGCGCCGGCCACCGGCTCGATTAAGTCCATGTCTTCCACCTCGATCACCAGACCCTTGTCGGCGGTCCGAACAGGATCAGGTTCAAGGCCGGTCATTCGCTTGGATTCTGACGCCTTTAGCGATCTCAGCGAATCTCGAAGGTCTTGGCCCGGCTCATCACGTCGGCGCGATCAACTTGAGCCGTCCCCGCGGCATTGCCGAGAAGAGGGTACTTCAGGCCGTTCTGGAGAGCCGCGGAGCGGGTCAGGTCGAGGGATTCCCAGATGGCTCGGACCGTCCCCTGCACCGCGATCGACGGCTTCTCAGCAATCTTGGCGGCGAGTTCATGAGCCCGTGTCCACAAGCTTGAGAAGGGAACCACCTCGGTCACCAAGCCGATTCGCAGGGCAGTCTGGGCGCCTATTCTCTCATCATTTCCCAGCAACGCCATCCGCAGCACGTCGCCTAGCGGCAGCCGGTACGAAAGGCCGATCGGCTCCAGCGCCGCAGTCATCCCGTAGGTGACATGGGGTTCGAAGAAGGTGGCGTCGTCCGAGCAGATGACGATGTCCGCTTCGTTGACCCAGTAGAAGGCGCCGGCGGCGCACATGCCATGAACAGCGCAGACCACCGGCTTCCAACACCGATTGAACTTCGGGCCGAGCCCCTCCCCTGGGTCTGTGCGGTTCCACAACGCATCAGACCGCATGACATTGCCGCCGTTTCGCACATCCACGCCCGCTGAGAACGCCCGACCTTCCGCCGCCCTCAACACCACAGCATGGATCTCGTCGTCCGCAGCGATGAGGCTCCATAGCGCCTCGAATTCATCGACCATCTCGCGATTGAAGGTGTTCATCGCTTCGGGACGATTGATGGTCACCACCGCGACCTTGTCGGGATGCTTCTGGAAGGTCAGCGTTTGGAAGGTTGAGATGTCCATCAAAGAGCGCTTTCAGAAAGGGGGGCAGATCGCTGCGGCCCGCGTCGTAAAGCTGAAGTCTTACCTTTAGCGAGCCGACGTAGTTATATAATTGAAGGCGTTTACTGGGCGATGGCCGCAGCATTGAAAGGGGTCGTCCTGTCGGAACGGATTTCCCCCGGCATGCCAAGAACTCGCTCGGCGATCTGGTTCTTGAGAACCTCGTCCGCGCCGCCCGCCACCCTCAACCCCGCCGCCCAGAGATAGTTGTCGAAGACCACGGCCTGAAGGCTGTCGGCCTCCGCAGTAATTCCTTCATAGCCTAGCATTTCCATCGCATAGGCCGCCGTCTGTTGCAGCTTGTTGGTGAACAACAGCTTGGATACGCCACTCTCGGCCCCGGGCCTCTGGCCGCGTGAAAGCTGTGTCAAAAGCCTTGCGCGAAAGTATTTCACGCCCTGTTCCTGAATGTACCAGTCGGCCAACCGTTGCTGGATGTCGGGTCTATCGATCAGCCTTGCACCGTCGGCGCCCGCGCGCCGGGCGCGGTCGATCAGGAGCCGTACGCTATGTCCCTCGACATCCTTGCCCGAGCCGAGCCTCTCGCTCATCAACACCGTCATCGCACAAGCCCAGCCCTCCCCTTCGGCGCCGACCCGGCAGCTGTCGGGGACGACCACGTCGGTGAAGAAGGTCTCGTTGAAATCCGACTTTCCGGAGATTTGACGAATGGGACGGATATCGATCCCCGGCGTCCTCATATCGACGAGAAAGAAGGTTAAACCCTTGTGCTTGGGGACGGTCGCGTCCGTGCGGGCGATGAGGATGCCCCAGTCGGCGTGATGAGCCCAACTGGACCAGACCTTCTGGCCGTTGATCACCCAATTGTCGCCCTGCCGCTCTGCTCTCGTCGACAAGGCGGCGAGATCGGAGCCCGCGCCGGGCTCCGAGAACAGTTGGCACCAGATCATGTCCCCCCGCAACGTCGGTTCACCGAACCGCGTCAACTGCTCCGGCGTGCCATGTTTGATGATCGTCGGCACAGCGAAATTGAGGCCAATGCTGATCGGGATGATGTTGTTGACGTTGTAGCGGGCCTCTTCCTCGGCGAAGATGACGGCTTCAATGGACGACCCTCCGCGAAGGCCGATGTCGCGAGGCCACAGAATGGCGCCGAATCCGCCCGATGCCTTGGCCGCTTGCCAGGCTCGTCCGCGCCGGATCTCCTCCTCTTCGCTCATGACATGGCCGAGGGGCAGCTCGTGAGCCGGGGCATGGTCCGCGAGCCAAGCCTTCGCCTCGGCCCGGAATTCAGCTTGCTCGGGCGTGTCGTTGAAATCCATCGGTTCTCTCGGGTCTAGTTCAGGCAGTCACACGCTTAGGCAGCCTGCTCCGGCAGAGCCGAAATCAGCTGCTCGCGCCAGAAGCCGCGCCCTCCTAGGACGACGGACAGCAAACGTTCGCGACGGTAGTGAAAATGGCAATTAGCCTCGAAGGTGTAGCCGATGCCGCCATGGAGTTGCAGATTGTCGCGCGCGGCCAGTTCGAACGCGTCGCTCGCCGCCAAGTGCGCCGCCGCCGCCGCGGATTCCAAATCCGATGTCTCATTCACGGCCGCCCAAGCAGCGAACAGGGCGTTAGACCTGGCGAGCTCCGTCAGCACATAGATGTCAGCCAGCTTGTGCTTTACCGCCTGATACGACGCCAGCGGGCGACCGAAGACGCCACGTCCGAGCGTGTAGTCGCGCGCCATGTATAGGCAGGCCTCGGCGCCGCCGATCTGCTCAAAAGACGTCAGGACCGCCGCCTGGTTCTTTACCAGCTCCAGCGTCAAGGCGACGTCGGTCGAATCCAGCAACTCGAACGGAACCTCGTCGAGCACCAGCCTGCCTTGCGGCTTAAGGGGGTCGAAACTCACCAGGGGCGAACGCGAGACCCTGGGGTGGGCGAGATCCACCACGGCGAGGGACAGATCGCCGTCCCGAACGCAGGAGACGACGGCGATATCGGCGATGCTCAGATCAGCCACCGGCAGCTTCGTTCCGCTCAACAGGTTGTTCCTGACGCCCACCCCAGGATGAGACTGCCAGGCGCCCAGACCCGGTTCAGCATAGGCGAAGGTCCCAATCAGTTCGCCGGTCGCGAGACCCGGAAGCCATCGGGCCTTCTGATCCTCGCTACCGGCCCTGCGGATGAGTTCCGCGGCGAGCCCAATCGAGGGCATAAACGGCGTCGAGGCCGCCGCCCGTCCTAGAGCCTGGACGATCACCGCGAGTTCGAGGGTCGAGAGGCCGAGCCCGCCGAATTCTTCCGGAATCGTCGTGCCGAGGATGCCGAGACCGGCCAATTCCCGCCATAGGGGCTCGTCCCACGAGGCCTGCGTCTCGATCAACTGACGCAACCGATCGGGGGGAGACCGTTCCACCAGCAGACGCGACACCTGGTCTGAGAGCATTTTCTGCTCATCGCTGAGATCAAAATTCATCGATCCAACATTCCTCTTGGTTCTGCCGACGACATCCGCTGCGGGCCGAGACGCTCCGAACGCTTGCCTGTCGCGCCATTACAGCGCGCGCCGCAGGCGGCCCATCTCAGTGGCGTGGAGATCATCGGGTTTTCGTCATCGAGGGGTCATGAACGTGCAATGGAGCGCCTTAAGATTGAGCATGGCTCGCGTCACTCATCGAAGATGCTGGACGACCTGCTCTTCCTTGATACCGGGTCGAGAACCTGGCGAACAAAGAACCGGTCTCGCCGGCTGAGGCTAAACACAAACCAGCGCATCGCGAGCGCTCATTGCCAGCCTCTCCTGGGGGCCTGTCCAATCGCTCATGGCATGAAAGCGTCAGTATTCGGCACAGCCGCGCCTTGACCATTCCCGTTCTTCGCAGGTTGTTCGTCGGACTTCTCGGACGCCATCTTCTCGTTAATGTGGTGAAGATAGCTCAATACCCCGATCGGAATACGGCTGCCGCCGGTCACTTGGACAACAGTGCCCGAAACCCAGGCGGATTCGTCCGACGCGAAGTACACCGCCAGTGGACCGATATCATCAACGCTTCCGAGACGACGCAAGGGCACGGTCTCGATCTGGCGGCGCCGACGGCTTTCTGACCGCATCGAGCCCGAAGCGACATTCCGTTCTGTAAGGACGACCCCGGGGGCGATCGCATTCACCCTGATCTGCCTGTGACCCCATTCGACAGCCATGGTCGAGGTCAAGCTCTCGACCCCCGCCTTGGCCGCGCCATAGTGACCTGTCATCGGACTGGGTTGGGAGCCGGTTCGCGAACTAATGTTGACGATCGATCCTCCGTTCGTCATCACTCGCGCCGCCGCCTGGGCGGCGAAAAAGGTCCACTTTAAGTTGAGATCGACGACCCGATCCCATTGGTCTTCCCCAATATCCAGAAGTGGGCCGACATCCTCCGGATTGGCGCTGCCGGCGTTGTTGACCCAGCAGTCGATGTAACCAAATTCGGCAAGTGCGGCATCGACGAGGCGCTTCAGCGCCTCTGGACGGGTCAGGTCGGCGGCCACCACCAGCGCTCTGACGCCCAAGGCGCGAACCTCCTGGGCCACCTGCTCAAGGGGTTCGACGGACCGGCCGCAGAGCACGACATTGGCTTGCGCCTTCGCCATAGCGAGGCTGATACCGCGTCCAATGCCTCGACCGCCGCCCGTCACGACGGTAGTCTTTCCAGCCAGAGAAAACATTCGCTACACAACCCTAAGTCGCCGCACCTATCGTCGGCCGCGCTCGAACTTAGCCGACGCCATCTCGATAGACAACCAAGTTGACTTATATCACTATGATTATCAACGCCCGGCCGCTTGGGCGACCTGCACCCTCATGGGCGCCTGAACGGGCGACCGGCGATCGATTGCTGGATGGATAAGACCTTACTGCACTCGATCTTCGCCGAATGGCTGTGGTTTAGGCCGGATGACTGTACCAACTCACCGCAAGCTCCTCCGCATCGATCCACTGAATGGTCGTCGGGTTCTGGAGATTAAAAGTCAGAGCGGACGCCCGTCGCGATCGCTGCACATGTCTGCTGCCATGCAGCATTCATTTTGCGACGCGACCCAAGGCATATTTAGGCACGGCCCCGGCGGTGGATCAGCTCATCCCGCGCGAGGACTTTTGACGACCAAGAGGTCTAGGCTCAGGACCTATTAACGTCTTCTGATTCCAGGTGGGATCAGCGAGGTGTCGATGAGCGATCTTTTGTGGTTGTCGGACAGGCAGATGGCGGTGATCGAGCCGTTCTTCCGCTGGCGCACGGCGTGCCGCGTGTGGATGATCGGCGGGTGCTTTCCGGGATCGTGTTCGTGATCAGGAACGGCCTGCGGTGGCGCGACGCGCCAGCGGCCTATGGTCCGCATAAGACCCTGTATAATCGATTCGTGCGCTGGAGCCGCCTGGGCGTGTTCGACCGGATCTTCGCGGCCCTGGCCGGTCAGGCGGGCGAACCGGACGCCGTCATGATCGACAGCACCCATCTGAAGGCGCACCGCACGGCGGCGTCCTTGCTCAAAAAGGGGATGTTCCCCGCCGTATCGGGCGCACGAAGGGCGGCCTGAACTCCAAGCTGCACACGGTCTGCGACGACCGGGGACGGCCCTTGGCGATGCTCCTCACCGAAGGCCAGATGAGCGACCACAAGGGCGCATCCCTCATGCTGGACGCCCTGCCGCGCGCCCGTGTCCTCATCGGCGACAGGGGCTATGACAGCTGCGCCTTCCGCGACGCCCTCGCCGCACGCGGAACCGCCGCCTGCATCCCTTCAAGCCACAGCCGCCAAATCCCCATCCCCACGATCCCGCCGCCTATCGCCGTCGCCACAGGATCGAAAACCTCTTCGCCCGCCTGAAAGACTGGAGACGCATCACAACACGCTACGACCGATGCGCCCACCGCCCACGCCGTGATCTACAACACCGTCGCCCTACCCTTTGGCGCTTCCGCGCCGAAGCGGATACGGCTTGGGCGGCAGCGACCGCCTAAATCGCGAGGACTGCCCGAGCTTCATGGTGACGTCGTTAAGCTGACAGCACCTGTTAGACTGACGGCACCTACGTCCGGGGATGAGCCTTGCTATGCTGCTTCCGATTCGACCACGACTTACTGCTTCCGTGGATCGGCTTGCGGCCTGCAGGATTGGACATCGAGGCGGTGGAGGAGTTGCATTAGCTTGCTTTCCTCGGCCTCTAGCGCGGACAGCCGCTTGCGCACTCTTTGTAGAAGTTCGGCCGAGACGCGATCAGGTTCCGCCGCGCGATATGAGGCGACGATATCCGCTAGACCGATCCCTGCGGCTCGCATGAGGACGATGGTCTCAATGCGCCGGGTGACAGCAGAGGAGTAGAGCCGCGCATTTCCCGGCGTGCGATCCGGCGCTATGAGCCCAATGTCCTCATAGTGCCGGAGAGCCCTGACGGTGACGCCATAGGTCTGGGCGACTTCGGTGATGGTGAGGCCTGGGCGTTGCATTCGTCTGGTCACTTGCCTGCAAACCTCGGCTTCCTGCGCTGGATGAACGCAGCCACGCCTTCAGCGTGATCGTCGCTGGCGAAGGCTTCGGCCTGAGATCGGGCTTCCAAATCCAGATAATCGGCCGCCGTGAGATGTCGCCCGCCGTCGATCAGGGCCTTGGAGAGCGCGAGCGCCTTGGTCGGACCAGCCGCCAGCCTGCGAGCCTGATCCAAGGCTGCCGGCAACAGATCCTCTGTGGGATAAACGGCGATGGCTAGGCCCAGATCGGTCGCATCCGCTGCGGAAAGACGCTCATTATTGAAGATGAGCTTCTTCGTCCGCATCGGCCCCATCAATCGCGGCAATATCTGGCCGAGCCCATAGTCGGGAACCAGGCCGACGGCGGTGAAGCCGGGCTGGAAAAAGGCTTCGTCCGAGACCATGACGAGGTCCGCGAGCATGGCCAAGCCGAACCCGGCCCCGACAGCGGGCCCGTTGACGGCGGCGATGACGGGCTTCGCGCCTGTCAGGAGCAGACTCACCCAGCCGTGCGACAGATTCCTGATGCGATCATAGGCTTCCTGCCAGGTCTGACGTTGCCGGAAATTTTTCAAATCGCCGCCGGCGCAGAAGGCGTTATCGACTCCCGTAAGGACGAGGCAGCGGGCGTCGTCGTCCGAAAAGAATTCAGTCACCGCCGCCCCCAGGGCATCCCTGATTTCGCCTGTCAACGCATTGCGGCTCTCGGGGCGGTTGATCCTGAGAAGCGTCACCGCGCCCTGTCGCTCGATCAAAACCGGGGCGCCGCGGGAAGAGGCAGGCGGACTCGTCTCTGTGCTCATGAGGGTCTCCATCAGAATTCCGTGCCGAACAAGCGACCGGCGAGTGATGCG
>Ga0182746_1003355_pt1 | contig 10929 bp, 8 predicted proteins | sample eDN3rd30CBELigOP_FD_128881 | JGI IMG/M metagenome (GOLD analysis project Ga0182746, IMG submission 128881) | Enriched Organic Plus compost microbial communities from Emeryville, California, USA - eDNA 3rd pass 30_C BE-Lig OP (version 2) (version 2) ... | reverse complement strand
TGGCGAGGTTCAGGGTCAGGTCCGCAGCGCCGGCGATCTGCAGGATGGCGAGGCCGAGAACGATCTCGGGAATGAAGAGCGGCCCTATCAGGGCGGTCGCGACAGCGTGGCGTCCGGGAAAGGTGGAACGGCTGAGCGCATAGGCGGCGAGAAAGGCGATAACCGATGCAACGCTCGCCGACAGCAGCGCCACGACCAGGCTGTTGCGGGCAGCTTCAAACAGCTCTGGCCGGCCCGCGACGGCTGCGTACCAGCGCAGCGTGAATTGTTCGAACGGGCTGGGAAAGCTCGTCGCCGAATTGACGGAATCGAAAACGACCACCGCCGCCGGACCGAGCGCGAAGATGATGACGGCCACGAGATAGACCTGGCCAAGCCTCTGCCACGCGCCCGTCATCCGCGCATCTTCCACGAGAGTACGATGGTCAGGGTGAAAATCGCAGCGCTCATCACCGCCAGCAGAAGAATGGAGACGGTCGCCGCAAGCTGGCCGTTGAAGGTCGCCATCACGAACTGGGATATCAGCGTCGCCAGTGTCAGGTCACCCGGACCGCCCAGATAATGCGGCGCAACGAAAGCACCCGTCGCCAGCGAGAAGCCGATGATCAGCGCGGACAGAATGCCGGGCAGGCTGAGCGGCAGAATGATACGCAGGAAGCGCCGCACGGGGCCGGCGCCGAGGCTACGCGCCGCGTCCAGCAATTCATCGGGAATGCCGTGCAGGACATTCACCAGGGACAGCACCACGAACGGCAGCAGGAAATGCACCTGCGCGACCACGATGCCCCATTCGCTGCCGAGCAGTTGCAGGTCGCCGACCAGTGATCCCAGCGGGCCGCCGCGCGACAGCAGGATCATCCAGCCGAGAATGACGACGAGCGGCCCGCAAAGCACCGGCAGGGTGACCGCAAGAACGAAAGCATTCGAGAGAGCCGGAGGCACATAACGCAAGGCGAGGGCCGCGGGATAGCCAAGCAGAAAAGCGATGGAGCTTGTTTCCGCGGCGATGCGGACCGTGCGCCACAGGACCTGGATGTAATAGGAGCGGCCGAACACATAGGTATAGTTGGCGAATGTATGCCCCTGGAATTTGACCAGCACATTGGGCGAGAGGCTCATCCAGACCGTGACGCTGAGCGGGATGATGAGGAACACCACGAGCAGCAGCGCAGCCGGCATGAGAAACAGCGTCGTCAGCACGCCGGGCCGCTGTATGAATGGCTTGCGGGACACGCCTTGCGGCGATGATACCAGCGCCACGTCCGCTTCGACGGCGCTCATGCGGATACTCTTCCGCCAATCGTGACGCGTTCAAACATACCTTGAGATCTATTTCGCGTGCTCGAATTCCTTCACCTTGTCCGGCTGCCCCTTGATGCCACCTGCGCCATGCACGTTCATCGCGGGAGAAACCGGCCTCAGATCCGGAACAGAAAGCCAGAGGCGCAGCAGATGTCTGTGCTTCTCCTCCTCGGGAAAGTCCTCGAATGCCGTGCGCGCGTGCAATACGACATGGTTGTTCATGAAGACCATCTCGCCCTCCTCCATCGTGAAGGCGATGCGCATATCCTCACGGCTGGTCAGGGCATCGAAGGCGTCGAGCGAACGCTTCAGATCAGCCGGCACTTTGCCGTCCGGCTCGAGTTCCCGGGCCGCCATGTCGATAAAGCCGCGCAGGTAATAAACCGACAGCGCCCCCTCATAATAAGCGAAAATCGGAATGCGCGTCGGCGTGATGGGCGCTTCGTGGGGAAGCTGCTCGCCGGAGCGATGGAAATAATAGCCGGCGTAAAGCGCGGGCAGCAGATCAGGATGGTTTGCGAGCAGCTCGTTGTGAATCGCAAGCCCGCTGACGAACTGGCTCACACCGCCGGCCTTGGCGGAGCGCAGGCACAGCAGGCCCGCGATATCAGTGCTGTCGGTATGAGGAAAGAGTTCGCGATCGCTCCGATAGCCGCGATTGTTCGGATTGGCCGGCGCTTTGCGGACGTGGCCGACTTTGTCGCCGAGAATGCTCTGCGACTCCGGCTCGCCAAGGTGGCGGCCGATCCCCCAGAAGATACGCGTCAGCATGTCGTCCGAAAAGCGCGCCCGCGAAAGCCCGCTGAGGAGCGCGACGCCATGCCTGTCGCGCACACGCGCCAGAATGTCTTTCGCAAGATCGGCAATGACGGGATCGTCGACATCGGCGCGCGTCAAATCCAGCGCCTCCTTGCCGACACTCCGCGCCGCCATGTCCTCCAGCCGCTCGATCTGTGCCGGCGTGAGAACGAGAGTCATATCGGCCTTGGTGGTCGTCGACGATGTCCAGGCGCCGTCTCCCGTGACAGGCTGTGTCAGCATATCCATCGAACCGTCACCTCTTCTTGCATGGTGCAGGGCCGGGCCTTGGGGTCTCTCGATCAACCGCAACATCAGGCCGCAAGCACACTCAAGGACGTGCTTGCGCGGAAGCAAGCATCAGGCCACGGCCTGATCGCAACGTTGCAAACTGCCCGTTTCAACATCACGCCCATCGAAGCATTGCCCGCGTCTCGCGGGATGCAGCGGGGGCTGATGGATTTTTGGGCGGCCTTTGCGCAAACCGACAGCGTCACTGCAGCGATGCGGGGGCCGCTCTGCCAGCGCAGGCGTCATGGGATGAGCCTCGCCGCTGGCATACGACTTGCTGGCTCGCCCACCACGCATCCTGGAAGCTGGCCAATCGAAAGAGTCGCGCAATGTCCGATCGTATTCGTCCAATCCTCACGCGCCGTTCCGTTGTGACGGGCCTCGCCGCGGCCGGCGGAGCGGCTGCGATGGGCATCCCGTCTCGCGCGCGGGCCCAGGTTGCCGCGCCGGCGATCGGCAAGGGGCAGACCCTGACCGTCTCGCTCTGGGGCGGCATCACCGAAGACAGCGTGCGCCGGCTGGTCCAGCCTGAATTCGAGCGCCAGACCGGCGCCAAGATGGCCTACGATATCGGCTCGCAGGGCGCGCGCGTGAACAAGGTTCTGGCGCAGCGTTCGACTCCGCCCTGCGATGTCATCTTCACGACCGACGAAGCCGTCATCACCGGATACTCGGAAGGCGTGTTCACTCCGGTCCGGAAGAAGAACGTCCCCAATCTCGCCAGCGTCTTCGACTGGGCCTTCACGGTGAAAGGCTACGACACGGAGGATGCCGTCGCGGCCGTGCCCTATACGGTGATTTCAAGCGTCATCGCCTACAACCCCGAACTCGTGAAGACTCCGCCGACCAGCTATGCCGATTTCTGGCGGCCGGAACTGAAAGGCAAGATCTCGCTGACCGCGCCGACCGGTTCGAGCGCGCCCGCCTTCATCATCAACACCGCGGAACTGTTCGGCGGCAGCATGACCAACCCCGACCCCGCATTCAAGAAACTCGCGGAGTTGCGGCCGGCCCGGCTGACGCTGTTCTGGACGGACTGGGCGCCGCTCGCCAAGACCGGAGAGGTCGTGATGTCGACCGAACTGGATTACTACGTCGAAGCGATGAAGACGCAGGGCTATCCGATCGATTACGTCGTGCCGAAGGAACGCTCGCCGGCTTTGTCCGAATTCATGAGCATGGTGAAGGGCACCAAAAATCCGGAACTTGCCGAAGCCTTCATGAACCTCATGCTCGACCCGAAGCCACAGGAAGGTTTCGCTGTCGAGACGTATCAAGGCTCGGTCAACAAGACGGTCAAGATGACTCCGGCGGTCGCAGCCCGATGCGCCTGCGGGCCGAAAGTCGAAACGCTGCGTTTCTTCGACCCGAAGTTCATCATGTCTGTCCGCCCCGAATGGGTCGAGCGGATGAATGCGGAAGTCCTGCCGAACTGGAGCGTCCGCAAGTAACGCGCGGGCGCCGGCCTGTCTGTCAGCATGTCGATGACGCAGCAGCTCGTGGAAAATCGCTCGCTCGTTGAGCGCGCGGCGGCATTCTGGGCCGCGGCGGACTTCGCCGATATGCCGTCCGACGGCGTGCATGCCGCCAAGCGCCATCTGCTCGATACCCTGGCGGCCGCGATCGCCGGCGCGCGGAGCGCCGCGGTCGATTCCGTGCTCCGCGCCTTTCACCATGGCATGCCGGCGGGCGGCGGCGCGGGCATCCTCTGGGGTCGCGATGAATGCGTCGCGCCGACTGTCGCTGCGCTCGTCAACGGCACAGCCGCGCACGCCCTTGAACTCGACGATTTCGGCGGCTGCGGACATTCGGGCGCAGCCGTGATTCCGGCAGTCCTAGCCGCTGCGGCCCTGCGGCCCGCCCCGGGCCGCGATCTGCTGCTTGCGATCATCGCCGGCTACGACATCGCGAGCCGCACGCTGGAGGCTGCCGGCGGCTATGCGGCGCATAACCAGCGCGGCTGGCACTCCACCGCAACCTGCGGAACATTCGGCGCCGCCGCCGGCGCCGCGGTGGCCTTGCGCCTCGATGAAACACAGTTCGCGGATGCGCTTGGCGTCGGCGGGACATTCGTCGGCGGTGTCTGGGCGTTTCTGGCGGATGGCGCACTCACCAAACGGATCCATGGCGGCAAGGCTGCGGAAAGCGGGCTGGCGGCGGCGCTGATGGCGCGCGAGGGACTCACGGGCCCGCATCACATTTTTGAAGCGCCGTGGGGCGGTTTCCTCGATTGCTATGCGCGCGAGACGCGCTGCGAGGCGGCGTTCCAGGAGGGGCTGGGCGAGGAGTTTCACATCCTGCGCTCAGGGCTCAAGCCATATCCGTGCTGCCGCGGCATCCACAGCGTCCTCGACGGACTGACGGACATCATGTCCTCGGATCATCTGAGCGCGGAGGATATCGAAGGCTTCATCGTCCATGGTGACGCGCATACCATCCGCCAGCTTGGAAAGGCCGACGTCGCGACGCTGTTCGAGGCGCAGTTCAGCATTCCCTATTGCCTGGCGGTGACGGCGGTGGATGGCGCGCTGACGTTGCCGGCGCTCGAAGCCGTTCGCGTCAGCGAACCCAAGGTTCGGCGATTGATCGCAGCGACGCAGATCAAGCCCGACCGGGACCTCGGACGGAATGGACATCCGGATCTCACCGTGATCCTGCGCAACGGCGCAGAGTTGTCCCGCGCGACGCCTTTCCCGAAAGGCGATCCGCGCAATCCCCTGAGCGACGGCGAACTCCTCGCCAAGGCGCAGGGCCTGATCGGCCCCGTTCTCGGCACCGATCACGCTGGCCGGCTGATCGATACGATCATGTCGCTCGACACGCTGCCGGATTGCACGCGGCTGTTCGATCTTCTTCAGGCCGGGCCGGCATCCGCGAACCGCATCTGATCTCACAAGCCTCAAAAAAAATCCCATGACAAAAAAGCAGATGAAACTGGGCGCCTATATTTCGCCGGGCGGGCATCACGCCGGCTGGCGGCATCCCGAGGCGCATCCCAATCCCTTCATGCATTTCGAGGTGCTGCTGGAACAGACGCAGGCGGCCGAGCGCGGCAAGATGGACGCCGTGTTTTTTCCCGACACGATCGGCATGGGCGGCAGCACGGCGCTGGCGAACGGAGACGCGCGTCGCGCCTTCCAGGGCCGCTGCGTCTATCTCGAGCCGCTGCTTGTGCTGCCGGCCCTTGCGACCCTGACGACCAATATCGGCCTGATCTCGACAGTCACGACGACCTACAACGAACCCTACCATGTGGCGCGGCATTTCTCGACGATCGACCACATCAGCAAGGGGCGCGCCGGCTGGAACCTGGTCACATCACAGATCGAGGATGAATCCTGGAATTTCGGCCGCGAACAGCATCTCGCCCACGAACTCCGCTATGATCGCGCGACCGAATTCTATGATGTCGTCGCCGGCCTGTGGGACAGCTGGGAGGATGGTGCGCTGCTGCTCGACAAGGACAGCGGCCATTACTTCGACGCGGACAAGCTGCATTTCCTCAATCACGACGGCAAGCATTTCAGGGTTCGCGGTCCCCTCAACCTGACGCGCGCGCCGCAAGGGCGGCCGGTCGTGGCGCAGGCGGGTTCCTCCAACACCGGACGCGAGCTCGCCGCCCGCACGGCCGATATCGTCTTCACCGCGCAACTCGTCGTCGACGAGGCCCAGTCTTTCTACAAGGACATCAAATCACGCGCCGCCGGATATGGCCGCGCGGCCGACAGCATTCTCGTCATGCCCGGCCTGCTGCCGATCGTCGGCGAGACGGAGGCTGTCGCGCAACGCAAATTTCAGGATCTGCAGGACATGCTCAGCGACGAGATCGCGCTCTCGTCCCTCAAACTCCTGAGCGGCGGCGTCGATCTGTCGCGTTATCCGATCGAGGGACCGCTGCCCGAGCTGCCAGTCACCAACGCCGCGCGCAGCCGCCAGGCGATGCTCATCGACATGGCGCGCAAAGGCATGACGATCCGTCAACTGGCGAGATACTTCGCCGTCGGCAGCGGGCACAATGTGGTGGTGGGGACGCCCGAGCAGATCGCCGCGCATATGGAGCACTGGATCAGCGAAGGAGCGGCGGACGGCTTCAACATCATGTCACCGTTCATGCCGACGCCGCTGAACGCCTTCGTCGATCTGGTGATTCCGGAGCTTCAACGCCGCGGCAGTTTCCGTCGCGACTACGAGGCTTCAACGCTTCGCGGCAATCTCGGCCTTCCCACGCCCAGGAATATCTTTGAGAGATAGCATCGCTGCCGCGAATGCGCAGGCTACACCTTGCCGAGCGCACGCAGGATCCGCTCCGGCGTCAGCGGAATTTCCGTGAGAAATGCGCCAAGCGGCGCAAGCGCGTCATTGACGGCGTTCAGCACCGCGCCGGATGCACCGGCGACGCCGGCCTCACCGGCACCTTTCGCACCGAGCTGAGACGTCCTCGTCGGCGTTTCAACATGATGGACATCGATGTCCGGCATCTCGCCGGCCATCGGCACCAGATATTCGGCGAGACTGCAATTTCCGAGCTGTCCTTCGGGCGTGTAAAGGCATTCCTCATAGAGGGCGGCCCCGATCCCCTGCACCACCCCGCCGCGAATTTGCTCATCCACCAGCATCGGATTGATGATGGTGCCGCAATCCTCGACGACCCAGTGACGCAGCAGCTTGATCGTGCCCCTCACCGGATCGACTTCCACATGGCTTGCCTGAATCCCGTTGGTGCAAAGGCCGCCATAGCTGCGCTGGGCATAGCTTCGGGTGACCATCAGCTCCGGTGTGAAATGCGGAGGCAGCCGGTCCGGCAGGAAATAAGCGAGGCGCGCCAGGTCCTCCAGGCTCATCCGTGGCGCATCGTCGCTGCGATTGCAGACCTCGCCACCGCGCAGGCTAAGCGTCGCCGGATCGCACTGGAGCAGGCGCGCCGCGAAATCGAGAACATTGTCGCGCAACGCACGGCTTGCAAGCAGCACGGCCTCACCGGCAATGCCGGTTCCGCGCGATCCCCAATTGCCGCCGCCATAAGGCATGGTGTCAGTATCGCCGAGCATCACCCGCACGCGCTCGATTGGAATGCCGAACTCGCCAGCGGCCACCTGGGCGACCATCATGGCGGCCCCCTGCCCGGTATCGGTGATGCCGACCGAGCACGACAGCGTGCCGCCGGCATTCAGGCGGACCATGCACGCATCCTGGGATGCGATCGGCGCACCGCCTGCGCCATAGACCGCCGCGGAGGGCGCCGTCATCTCAATGAAGCTCGCCAGTCCGATGCCGCGGAAGATGCCTTTCGCGCGAAGCTGACGCTGTTCTTCCCGCAGCGCGTCGTAGTTGATGACCGACACCAGCTTCTCAAGCGCGGCCTGCTGCGAGAGCTGCTCGATGACAGCGCCGGTGGCGAGCTTCCAGTCGCGCGCCTCGTCTGACACGTAATTGCGCCGGCGCATCTCGACCGGATCGATATTCAACTGCCGCGCCGCCTGCTCGATCAGCGTCTCGGTGACGAGACATGCAACCGGATGACCCACGGCGCGGTAGGGTCCACAGAGCCCCTTGTTCTGAAAGACCACGCGCAGCCGCGCATTGTAGTTGGGATTGCGATACGGGCCGCCGATCAGATTGATGACCTGCCGTCCCTCGCCGACACCCGCGCGCGGAAAGCTGCCGAACGGGCCGAAGCTCTGAATGTCATCCACCTCGATGCCGACGACATGGCCGGATGCATCGGCCGCCATGCGCGCGCGAATGGCGTGCCCGCGCGCATGAACATCGCTCTGAAAGGATTCCAGCCGATCCGCAACGAACTTGACCGGCCGGCCGAGCGTGAGCGCCGCGGCGACGGCGGCCATCTCGTCACCGAAGATCTGGATCTTGAGGCCGAAGCTGCCACCGACATCCGGAACGACGATGCGCACGCTGGATTCAGGTAGGTCGAAATGCCGGGCGATGAGCCACTGCATCATGTGCGGCGACTGCCCGGGATGCCATACCGTGAGCTGACGATCGGCCGGGTTGAAATCCGCGAGAATGCCGCGCGGCTCCAGCGAGACGTGGGTATGACGCCCGGTGCGGAAGGCCGCTTCGACAACCGTCGATGCCGCGGCGAAGCCTGCCGCCGGATCGCCGCTCGTGACGCGCTGCTCATAGCAGATGTTGCTGCCGTATTCCGGATGGATGAGCGGCGCGCCGGGCTCGAGCGCCGCTTCTTCCTCCGCGACCGCTGCAAGCTCCTGCCACGTGATCTCGACCAGCTCGGCCGCGTCTTCCGCCTCCGCCCGCGTCCGCGCCGCGATGGCGACAACCGGCTCGCCCTGCCAGCGCACCCGGCCGACGGCCAGAGGATATTGCGGCGGCGACCGCATGCCCGGCGCTGTGTCCAGTACGCCGACCCAGGACTTGCAGAGCCTGGCGATGTCCTCGCCGGTGAGCACGCACAGGACGCCGGGCGCAGCTTTCGCCGCGCTCACATCGATCGACAGAATCTCGGCATGGGCATAGGGGCTTCGGAGAACAACAAGATGGGCCAGACGCGCCGGCTTGATATCGTCGAGATACCGCGCCCGCCCCTGCAGGACGCGCTCCAGCCCGACGCGCGGCAGCGCTTCGCCAACGGGTTGCCCGATTGCTCGCATCGTCACGACAGGTCACCCCGGGCCTTGGCGGCGCAGACCGCTTCAACGGCATCGACGATCGACTGATAGCCGGTGCAGCGGCAGAAGTTTCCCGACAGATGGTCGCGGATGTCCTCCCGCGTGGGAGCGCCAGCATGCTGCACGAGATCGGCGGCGGTGATCAGCATGCCCGGCGTGCAGAAGCCGCATTGAGCGGCATTTCGCCGGTGAAATTCGCGCTGAAGCCATTGCACCGCATCGTGCCGGCCGGCGCCTTCGATCGTCTCGACCTCGCAACCATGCGCCTGGGCCGCAAGAACGAGACAGCCGCGGACAGGCTTTCCATTCAGATTGATGGTGCAGGCGCCGCAAACACCATGCTCGCATCCAAGATGGGTGCCGGTCAGCCCCAGCACGTCGCGCAGGAAGTCGGCAAGATGCTGGCGGACGGCCACCGTGTGTTCGACAACCTCGCCATTGACAGTGAGCCGGATCGGAACGGCTGTTGCAGGATCTTCCATGTCAGGCCGCCAGACGCCGCAACACGTCATCAAGCTGGACGCCGGCAAGGTAGCGCTTGGCTGCAGCCGACATGTGAATGTCGTCCATCGGGCTGATGTCCTGGTTGAGCATCTCGCGGGCGTCATCAAGCGCGGCACGATCCAGCGGACGGTTCTCAAGGGCCCGGGCCGTGGCCCGCGCGAGGATCGGCGCGGAGCCGACGCCAAACATTGCGATCCGCACGGTCGTCGATCCATCCGGCGCAGTCCGGATCCGGGCGCCCGTGCCGACGATGGCATAGTCGCCCCGCCGGCGCGCCAGTTCCTCGAAGGCGCAGCGCTGGGGTCCGTCGCTGACCGGAATGATTGCCGCAACAAGAATTTCGTCCGGCTCCAGCATGGTGGTGTAGAGATCGAGAAAGAACTCCGCAGCCGGCACGCGGCGCGTTCCGCGTTTCGAACGAAGCTCGAAGACAGCATCGAGCGCGAGGCATATCGCTGGAATCTCGGCAGCCGGATCGGCCAGGGCGAGACTGCCCCCGAACGTCCCCCGGTTGCGGATGGCGGGATGCGCCACATGCGGCATCGCCTCCGACAGAAGCGGCGCCACGCGCGCCACATCAGCCGAAGCAAGCACCTCGCAGTGACGGGTCAAGGCGCCGATCCGCAGTCCGTCCGCCGATGATTCAATACCGCCCAGAGACGCGATGCCGTTGATATCAATCAGCACCGCCGGCTTCGCGAGCCGCATGTTGAGCACAGGCAGCAGGCTCTGCCCTCCCGCCAGCACCCTTGCGTCCTCGCCAAAGTCGGCGAGGAGATCAAGGGCATGATCGAGAGAGTCCGCGCGGATATACTTGAATGATGGCGCCTTCATCAGCGTCAGTTTTCGGCCACGAATCCGGTCGCCTTGATGACCGGCCCCCATCGCTCGAAATCCTGCTTCTGCGCCGCCGCCAATGTCTCGGGTCCCGTTCCGGTCATGTTCAGTCCCGCCTTGGTTGCCCAGGCCTGGATCTCCGGCGAGCGGACCGCCTCGGACAGTGCCGTATTCAGCTTCGCCACCACGTCCTTCGGCGTTCCGGCCGGAACATAGGCACCGTACCAGAAGCTGCCCTCGATATCATAGCCAAGCTCTTTGAAGGTCGGCACGTCGGGCAGCGACGGCTCGCGTTGAGCTCCGGACGTGGCCAGCGCGCGAAACTTGCCGGCGGCATGTTGGGGCGCGATGTCAGCCACGGTCAAAATTCCTGCGCCGATATGTCCGCCGAGCAGATTGTTGACGACCTCGGCGCTGCCCTTGTGCGGCACATGCTGAAGCTGAATGCCGGCCGATTTCTCGAACATCGCGATGAAGAAATGCGACGGCGTGCCGACGCCGGTCGAGCCATAGGTCCCGGCGGCGGGATCCTTGCGCACGAGTTCGATAT
>Ga0182746_1003352_pt1 | contig 10935 bp, 8 predicted proteins | sample eDN3rd30CBELigOP_FD_128881 | JGI IMG/M metagenome (GOLD analysis project Ga0182746, IMG submission 128881) | Enriched Organic Plus compost microbial communities from Emeryville, California, USA - eDNA 3rd pass 30_C BE-Lig OP (version 2) (version 2) ... | reverse complement strand
CAGGCGCGTCGGGCTCTCAGATCGCGGAAGAGCTGCGTCAGGCAGGTAAAAGGGTTTATCTGTCGGTCGGCGAACACTATCGTCCGCCGCGGTCCTATCGGCAGCGTGACTACGTATGGTGGCTGGCTGCGCTGGGGATGTGGGACGAGGTGAAAACCAAGCCGAAACGAGCCCATGTGGCTTTTGCGGTCAGTGGCTACGAGGGAGGGAAAACCGTTGATTTCCGTCGGCTGGCGCAGATGGGTATCACTCTGGTCGGCATTACCAAAGGCTATGAGAATGGCGTCGTGAGCTTTGAAGAAGGCCTGGGACGCAACATTGCACAAGGCGACGAGGATTATTTTGAAGTGCTGCGAGAGGCCGACGCGTTTATCGAACGCAATGGCCTGGATCTGCCGCCGGAGCCCGAGGCCTGGAAACTGCTGGAAGATCCAGAGTGCCTGAAGAACCCGTTGCTTGAATTGAACCTGGCTGAGGCGGGCATCAAGACCGTGCTTTGGGCGACGGGGTTCAAGTTTGATTTCAGTTGGCTGGAGGTCGATGCTTTTAATGACAAGGGCGAGCCTTTGCATAAGCGTGGCATCTCGGCAGAAACGGGTATTTACTTTTTGGGGTTGCCGAATCTCACCAACCGGTCTTCATCATTTATCTGGGGGGTTTGGCATGATGCCAAGTTCATCGCCGACCACATTTCGGTGCGTATGGAATATCTGGCGTATACAAAAGAATAAGTTGGCTTGATCTGTAGGCTAAATAATCAGGGCTCCAAGTCGTGTGATTGGAGCCCTGATGGCGTGAGGCGTTTGTCAACGCTAACCGTACATTCGTACGGCTTACGAGGATGCGAAGCCGCAGGAACTGCCTGTGTAAACCAAGGTTAAATCAGGCAAGTCTCAATCCGCCGTGATATTTGCATCTTTAATGACCTTGGCCCATTTCGTGAATTCCCCATCCAGGAATTGACCGAACTGCTTGGACGTGCCGCCAACCGGTTCGACGCTTTGTGCTGCAAAGACTTTGCGTACGTCTTCTTCTTTCAGGATGGCATTCAACGTTGTGTTGAGTTTCTCGACAATCTCAGCCGGTGTGCCAGAGCGCACGACCAGCCCATACCAGGCCGTCATGGCATAGCCCGGGACGCCCGCCTGCGCAACAGTAGGAACACCGGGCGCATACGGCGAGGGTTCGGCGCTGGTGACCGCCAACGCACGCATCTTGCCCGACGTGACGTACGGCATGAGGTTGGGCGTGTTATCGAACATGATGTCGACTTGGCCGCCCAACAGGTCGGTGGCCATGGGAGCACCGCCTTTATAGGGGATATGCACGAGGTCTACTTTCGCCATGGATTTCAGCATTTCCATCGATAGGTGAGGTGACGAGCCGACGCCGGACGAGGCGTAGCTGAGTTTGCCTGGATGTTTGCGCACATAGTCCAGCACCTCTGCCAGCGATTTGTACGGCGATGCGCTGTTGACCACGAGCAGGTTCGGCGTCTGGCCCAGGAAAATCAACGGTGTGAAATCACGGGCGGTATCGTAAGGCAGATTGCTACGCAGCGCCGGGTTGGTGCCATAGGCAAAGGAGACAACCAGAATGGTGTAGCCGTCCGCAGGCGATCGTGCGGCATTGGTGGTGCCCAGTTGCGATCCTGCGCCGGGTTGGTTTTCAACCAAGACAGGCTGTCCCATGGCGTCCGACATTTTCTTGGCGAGCAAACGGCCCACGGTATCGTTGAACCCGCCCGGTGGTTGCGGAACGATCATACGGATGGGCTTGTCTGGGTACGCTGCCTGGGTGGCCGGTATGGAAAAGGGGCTCAGCAGTAGGGCCGCCAACCCGGAAACTTGTACCAGGCGGCGTACGCCGCGGGTGCAGCCCGCAAATGAAATGGTCATGGTGTCTCCTGAATATCAGATAAATCGTTAGCGCAGGACTTTGCCTGGATTGAATAAGCGTGCCGGATCCCAGGCATTGCGCAGGCGTTGCATGAGTTCGAGTTCCAGTGGAGGGCGCAGTCGTTCAAGCTCGTCGATCAGAACGGACCCCACACCATGTTCGGCGCTGAATGTCCCGTTGAACTGACTGGCGGCATCGTGCACCAGGGCGCGTACGGCATCGGCGGTTTCTGCTTGATGGGGCAGCGCGTTCCAGTCGTCGAAACTGAAGCGAGGAATGAAATGTACATTCCCATCGCCCATATGAGATACCAATACGATGGTGGCCTGCGGGTAGCGCGCTGTGACGGCACGCGAAGCGGTTTCGATGAATGCGGCCAGATCTCTGACAGGGACTGCAACATCGGTGGATAGCCCCATGCCGGCTTTTCGATTGGCCTCTGAAATGCCGTGGCGCAGGTGCCAGAACGCGTGGCGTTGCGCGAGCGAACCGGCAATGGCGGCATCTCTCAGCCAGCCCTTTTCGCTTAGTTGCGGCAGAACGTCTTCCAGCATGCCGTCCAGATTCGCCTGTGCATAGGTGTCGCTCAGTTCCAGCAACACGGCATAGGGCGCCTCCGGATCCGTGGGCAGGCGAGCCTCGGGAAAATGCGCGAGTACGGTGCGCAGCTGTTCCTGATTAAGCAATTCAAACGCCGCTATACGGTCGCCTGCGATGGATTGCAACGCGGCCAGGCATTGTTGTGCGTGGTCGACGCTGTCCATGGTCAGCCACGCCGCAGCCATGACCGCGGGCTTGGGATGCAGGCGCAGGGCAACGGCCGTCACGATACCCAACGTTCCCTCGGCGCCCACGAACAGATGGCGTAAGGCATAGCCTGTGTTGTCTTTGCGCAAAGTGCGCAAGCCGTTCCAGACACGGCCGTCTGGCAACACTACCTCCAGGCCGAGCACCTGATCCCTGGTGGAACCGTATTTCAACACGCCGGTACCGCCCGCATTGGTCGAGACGTTGCCGCCGATCTGGCATGATCCCTGCGCACCAAAGGTCACGCCATAGAGGCGATCGTGCTGTGCGGCGGCCTCTTGTATTGTTTGCAAAATGCAGCCGGCTTCGGCGATGAGGGTGTTGCCGACGCTATCGACATCGCGTATGCGATTCATGCGCCGCAGATTGATAATGACAGGCGCGGTGCCGTCAGCGAACGATGTTCCGACCGGAGTGCCGCCTCCGACGAGGCCTGTGTGTCCTCCCTGAGGCAAGATGGGAACGCCGGCGCGTACGCAAGCGCTGACCAGCGCGCTGGTCTGTTCGGTGTTGGCGGGAAAAGCGACACCATGGACCTGTCCACGATAACGCCCGCGCCAATCCTCGGTATAGGGGTGGATGTCGGCAGCGTCTGTGAGGACATGATCCGCACCGACGATTCCGCGCAGTTCATTGAGCAGCATGGCGGTGTCTGGCATCACTTCAGGATTTTCCGCAGATTCAGTTGTGCAATCACGTTGGTTTCGTTGCGATAGGAGTCTTCAATGTACGCACGGTATTCGGGCGCGTCTTGATACATGACCGTCATGTCATATTGATCCAGGGCTGCCTGAAACTGAGGGCTCAGTGTCGCGGTGCGGAACGCCGCGCGCAGGCGTTCCTGGATGACGGACGGCAGGCCTGCGGGTGCGCCGACACCGCCGGGCGCGCTCATGACGAGCTTGTATCCCAGTTCCTGTAGAGTGGGTGTATCGGGGAATCGCTTGAGCCGCGTTTCTCCCCAGGTGGACAGCAGCCGCAGACGGCCGTCGAGCACGAGAGGCGCCCAGGTGCTGGAGTCCGCCACCAGATCGACATGCCCGCCCATAAGCGCCTGTACGGCTTCGTTACCCCCTTTGTAGGGCACATGGACCATGTCGATTTTTTCGTCTTGCAGTAAGACTTCCATGCCGATGTGGGTCTGGTTGCCCACGCCCGGGGATCCATAGGTCAGTTTGCCGGGATTCGCCCGGGCATACTCCATGAGCGATTTCAAATCCCTATAAGGCGAATCGCTGCGCACGACGATGCCAAAGGCCAGCCCTGCAGCACGTGCGATGTAGTCGATGTCCTTTAAGGCGTCGATTTTGATGGTGCCCAATTGCGAAAAACGGGTGACTGAGAGCGGGACCTGTCCAATCGTGTAGCCATCGGGCGGCGCGGAGATCATTTGCTTCAGGCCCAGCATGCCCGACGCGCCGGGGCGGTTCTCCACGACGAGCGGCTGGCCCAGCGCATCGCCGGCGGCTTTGGCGAGGACCCGCATGGTGTTGTCAGAGACACTGCCTGCCGGCCACGGCACGATGAAAGTGATGGGGCGGACGGGATAGGCGTCGCTAGCGGTTTGTGCCAGCGCGGTTTTCCGGATGTCCAGCACAGAGGCCAGGGCGAGCGCGCCGGTGCCGAGCAATAGTCGTCGGCGAGTCGCCGATGGTGGGGTCGATGACGTCATGGTGTCTCCTCGTAAAGCCGGTGCATGCGCCTATGGATGGCGCTTTGAGCAGTGCAGGCCGGCGTTGTGATTAATAGGCTGCGGCAGGTGAGTGCTTGGCCCGGGCTTGGTCCAATTGGGCGAACAATTGTTGTTGCGCGATAGCGAGCAGGCGGCCGTCATTGGAGACGGTCAGCATCTCGAATTTTTTGTCCGCCATGTACACGGCGTATTCGATGGGCGAGCAATGCATGACAGCGAATTTGCCGGCCTGTTGTGCGCGCGTGCGGATATCCTCGATGACCGCTAATACCTCGGGCGTGCTTTGGTCATCGACGGGATCAAAACCCAGCGACAGGCTTAGATCAGCGGGCCCGATGTAGACGCCATTCAAGTCAGGTACGGCCAGGATGCCATCCAGGTTTTCGAGTGCCTGTTTGGTTTCGATCATGGCGATGGTCAGCACGTTGTCGTTGGCGCCTTTCCAGTAGTCCGCTCCCGCATATAAGGGCGCGCGCGTGGGCCCGAAACTGCGTGCGCCCGCCGGGGCGTACCGGCAATAGCTGACGAACTCCCGGCATTGCTCGGGCGTGTTCACCATGGGGCAGATGATGCCGTAGGCGCCCGCGTCGAGGATTTTCATGATGATGCCGGGCTCCAGCCACGGTACACGCACGATAGGGGTGACTTTGGTCGTAGAGATGGCGCGCAACATCTGCACTGTGGTTTCGTAATCCGACAATCCATGCTGCATGTCGATGGTCAGGCTGTCCCAAGGCTGATGAGCCATGGCCTCGGCGACAGCGACGCTGCCTAATGTCAGCCAGCCATTGAGGGCCGGTACGCCCGTTTTCAATCGGGCGATCAGGGGATTGGTGCGCATGTGATTGTCTCGTTGGGAGGAAAGTTTTATGATAACAATTAAACCAGTAAAGAATTAAACCATAAGACAAAAAGGATACGAGTATGGGTTTACCCCAATTCCGCAAGGATTCACGCCGAGTAGGTTTTATTGGTGTGGGCCTGATGGGCCACGGTCTGGCAAAGCACGCGCTGGCGCGCGGCTATCCCGTGTCGTTGTTGTTGCGCAGTCCGGCGGCGCGCGAGCGCAATAGCGACCTGTTGGAGGCGGGGGCGGCCGTGCTGGATACCGCGGGCAGTTTGGCCGCGCAATGTGATGTCGTGATCATTTGCGTCACGGGGTCGCCCCAGGTGGAAGAAGTCGTATTCGGTCCGTCTGGCCTGCTGTCACAGGTGCGTGCAGGCACGGTAGTGGTGGACTGCTCGACCTCCTTGCCGGAGTCCTCTCGGCGTATCGCTGCGGCTCTGGAAACCGCCGGGGCTTTTTTTCTGGATGCCGCGCTGACGGGGACGCCGAAGGAAGCCGAAGAAGGGCAAGTGAATCTGTTGGTGGGTGGGAGTCCCGTCGTGTTGAATCAGGTACGCGATGTGTTGTCTTCGTTTTCGCGCCACATATACGAGTGTGGCGGTGTGGGTGCGGGCCACAGTGTGAAGCTGTTGCATCAGTTTGTGGTGTTGAGCAACGCGGCAGTGCTGGCCGAGGCGTTTTCTTGCGCGCAAAAGACGGGCGTGAATCTGCAGACGCTATGTGGTGTGATTGGATCAGGCGGCGCGAATAGTACGGCGTTTCAGCGCTTGAGCGCATTCGTGGCCGAAGGCAACGATCAGTTATTCCGCTTTTCCCTGGCAAACGCGTTAAAGGATATGCAGTACTACACGCGCATGGCGAGCGATGCGCAGGTGGTATCCGCCGTGGCGGGTGTCGTGCATAACAGCTATGCCGTGGCCAATAATGTGGGCCTAGGTGAACGCTATGTGCCGCACCTGATTCAAAGTCTGAATAAAATGAACGGCAATAAATCTGCTTAAAACCCTGAAACCTAGGCAATCCATGACCCTACGCGAGCCCGGCATCGGCACTGAACTGAGCAAAGGCAGCACGCTGACCGACAAGCTCAGCAAGGCGCTGCTGGACGTGATCAACGCGGGCGAATTTCAGCCCGGCGAAAAGCTGCCCACGGGGCAAGAACTGGCGCGCCGATTCGGTGTCAGCTTGACAGTGGTGCGTGAATCGATCTCCACGCTAAAGGCCGATGGCATCGTGGAAACGCGCCAGGGTGCCGGCGCATTCGTCAGCAAGTCAGCGCACTTGAGGCCGTTTCGGATTACGCCCTCGGGCGCTTCGGAGGACCAGCCGGCTATCGGGCCAGAGCAGATTTTCGAGTTGCGCACTGGCGTGGAAATGCAGGCGGCGGCCTTGGCTGCTGAACGGGGCAGCGATGCGCAACTGGCGGCGATTCGCGATGCTTATGCAGCAATGCAGGCCGATATCGCAGCCGGCGGTGATGGGGTGAGTGCGGATATCCTGTTTCACCGCGCGATCGCGGAGGCTGCAGGGAACGCCCTGTTTGGATCGTTCCTCGATTTCCTGGGCGGCTATATCCGGGAAAGCATCAAAGGATCCCGGCAGGACCAGGCATGGGCAGAGCATCAGGATGCGGTTATGCAGGAACATCACGCCATTATGGAAGCGATTTGCCGGCGTGATGGGCAGGCTGCTCGCGATGCCGCCCACGCGCATATGGCGAACTGTCTGCAACGCTGCCTGCCGTAGCGGGCAGCGTTGGGTAGCAGGCGTCCCTCTTACATCCGCAGGCCCAGCGACAACATGAAATTACGCGGATCACCGTAGTAATTGCTGATGCCTGTCGCATCGACCTTGCGGTAGTACTCCTTGTCGAAGACGTTGTTGACGTTTAACTGCAGACGCACATTCTCGTTGAAATCATACGCGGCCATCAGGTTGTAGACAGCATAGCCGCCTTGGCGGGCTTCGATGCCGCGGCTGGTGGCGTAAGTGCTGCTTTGCGCCTGCACGCCGCCGCCGATGGTCAGGCCGTGCAAGGCGCCGGGGAAGCGATAGGTGGTGAACAGGCGCAGCAGGTGGCGGGGATCCAGGGTGCGAATGGGTTGCCCGATGTTTGTGTCGGACGCATCACGCACATATTTGGTCTGCGTGTTGGTGTAGCCGGCCATGATGTGCCAGTTCGGCGTGATCTCGCCGGTCAGTTCCAGTTCCCAGCCTTGGCTGCGCGTTTTGCCACCCGCGACTTTGCAATAGCCGTTGGGGTAGTTTGGCAGGCAAGGATTGGCGCTGTTGGCATCGTCCATCGCGCGGCCCGTGTTGTTGATGCGGAATACCGACGCGCTGAAATTCAAGCGGCCATCAAGGAATTCGCCTTTTAAGCCGGCCTCGTAGTCTTCGCCGGTGATGGGGTCCAGCAGATTGCCGGTCGAATCGTAGGCGTCTTGCGGGACAAAGATCTCGCTGTAGCTGCTGTAGAGACTGAAGTTGTCGTTCAGGTCATAGACCAGGCCGACGTAGGGGGTGATCTCGCGATCGATGCTGTAGTTGCTGTCGGAATCGCCAGGGACTTTGTAATCCCACCATGTGGCGCGTGCGCCCAGCAGAACAGTCAAGGGATCCGTGACTGAGATACGGCCTACGGCATAGGCGGCTTGTTGTTTGACGATGTTGTTGGTGGCTTCGTAATAGGTGCCTGCGGTTTCATCGGTGGGCTCGGGGTAGCTGGTATAGGGATCCCAGTTGCGGATGTCGACGTTGTTCAGGGGGCCGAGATTGAAGTAACCGCTTGAACCGGTGGTGCGGGTGTAGTTGCTTTCCAGTCCGACCGTCAGGTGATGTTTGCGGCCGAGCACTGTCAACGGACCATCGGCCACGAGCGCTAGGGCATTTTGATCGCTCGCCGAGTCGGGATAGACCGATGTCGTCACGTTGTATAGATACGGGTTTGTCGTGCTGGCGCGCGTGATGTAACTCTGCTTGAAGCCGCCATCGAAATAGCGGAATCGTGTATTCGCGGCACTGGCTTTGACTTTCCAGTCGTTGTCAAAGCGGTGTTCCAGTTCTAGCGAGGCTTGCTGGTTGTAGCGGTTCCAATGATTCCACGCCGCGCCCAGGTACGTGTCGCGCGAGAAATGCAGCGAGCTGCCATCGAAATCCCGGGGTAGTCCTCCCCACGCGCCGGTCGCTTTGAGCTCGGTGTGTTGGAAACTCGCGGTGAGGGTGGTGTCGTCCGTCAGATCGGCTTCCAACACGCCATAGAACACGCGGCGTTTTTCTTCGCGCGCGTCCTGGAAAAAATCTTTGTTGTCTAAGACGGCAACGACACGGCCGCGCAGGGTGCCCGATTCGTTCAGCGGGCTTGAGATGTCGGCCTCGACGCGGTTGCGATCCCATGAGCCTGTCATGAGTTTGACGCCGGCCTGGAATTCAGGCGTCGGACGTTTACGGACGAGATTGACAGTAGCCGATGGATTACCCGATCCACGCAGAATGCCGGCGGCGCCGCGCAGTACCTCGACGCGATCGAGAACGGCGGTATCGGGTTGAATAAAGGTCGAGCCCGATTGGTAGACGTTCAACCCATCGATCTGCAGAGAGTCGATCTGAAATCCGCGCGAATAATAGGTCACGCGCTCGCTGTCGGTGTAGTCCACCGTGACGCCCGGCGTATTCTGCATGACGTCGTGCAGATCCGGCATGTCGCGATCATCGATGAACTGACGCGAGATGATGGTGACAGGCTGCGGCGTTTGGCGAATCGACGTTTCTCCTTTGAATACCGAGGTCGTGTGGCCGCCGTAGTTGCCGGAATTTTCGGTTGAGGCCAGGGATGAGGCGGTTACTGTGACGGGGGCCAGCGTGACATCACCGCTGCTGCGAGGCGCAGGCTTTCGTTCAAGCACGTAGGCGCCATTGGTGCTGCGCCGTGCTTGCCAGCTCGAGGCAGCGAGTATCTGTCGCAGGCCTTCGTCCACCGTGTAGCGTCCTTGAACGCCTGGCGAGGTCTCGTTCTGCAGCGCATTGGCGTCGAATGTCAGCGCAATGCCAGCCTCCGACGCAAACTGATTGATTGTGGGCAGCAATGGGCCCGCCGCAATTTGATAGGCCCGCACGGCGACCGATTCCGTCGCCGGCGCAGCATGTGAGGCCAGTGGCGCCAGATTGAACGACATGGCGGCGCTCAGCATGAGCAAGAGCCTGGCTTGTGGGAAAACACGCGGGGATAGAGACGAGAGGGTTGGCTTCGTGGGCAAGTGTCGGAGCGGCATATTGAAACGGACGTTGATCGTCAATGTTCACGGATACCAAGGAGGCCGAATGACGCCGCGATTTCTTGCAAGCTAATTTGTTTCTGATTGAAACCGCGCGACCGCTTGCACCAGAATGCCTTCACGAGGCTCGAAATGTGATGTATGCGAAGGCTCTTCAGATCCGCGGTTCGATCCAGGTGAGATAGCGCGTCAGCCGCCGTACATGGACGGGATAGCTGTTTTCCAGAGCGGCCAGTGCCAACTCCGGTTTGAGCAGGGGGAATACACCGGAGACTTCTACGTTTGCCAGACTGTCATCCAGGAACAGATACCCACGCTGGTAAGCCTGGAATCGCTCGACGAACTGCGACAGACGCATATTGGTAGCCACTAACGAGCCATTGCGCCAAGGCGCAAAATTGTTGGTGGCCAGCGCATCATGCTTCTCTACAGGCCCGGTCTCCAGGTCGCGATCCTCGAAGGTCGCGCGATGGCCCGCCTGGATGATCATCGCGGCGCCCGGCGCACCTCTCGGGCTGACGCGCACTGCATGTTCGTTGACCCAGACCTTGCTGTACGTATCGGTGACGCGAACCATGAATTCGGTGCCCAGTGCTTCGACCTCGCCATGGCGGGTCTGCACAATAAATGGCCGGGATCGGGCGGCGTTGTCGGCATGGGTTTTGGTGTAGAGACGGCCGGCGCGTAAGACAATACGACGGACATCGACAGTGAAATCTACATCTGCCGCACTGTTGGTATCCAGGATGGCCACGGTGCCATCAGTGAGGGGCAGTGGAGCAACCTCGCCGACAGCAGTACGAAAGTCAGCCGTCCACCGGGCGCGGTGAGCATCGTCATTCATCCAGAGTCCCAGCGGCAGCAGCGCACCGCCGGCTGCGGCCCAACTCAGCAGCCGGCGCCGTCCATGATCGACATTTTGCAGGATCGGCAACGCGACATGGCCGGGTACCGCGGCGAACTGTTGCTGCACCGCCTGCACTTTTGACCAGGCATTGCGATTCTCGGGATGGCGCGCCATCCAGGCCGACCAGGCTGCATGTGCAGCCTCATCCGCCTGCGACGCTTGCAAGCGGGCAAACCAGCGAGCCGCTTCTTTGATGGCAGTACGTTGCTCGGCAGAGGAGGAGAGTGAGACCGTCATGATCGTGCTCAATCCAACTCGATCAGCAAGCAGCAACGTTCCATGGCCCGGGCCATATAGTGACTGACGGTCCGCTCGGAGATGCCCAGACGCTGTGCGATGGTGGGGTATGTGGCGCCCTCGATGACCGATAGCAAAAACGCTTGCTTTACTTTGGCTCCCAGGCCGTTGAGCATGCGGTCGAGCCGGATGAGTTGCTCTTGGATCAAGGCTTGTGCTTCTAGCGACGGTTGATGCTCGACGGGCAGTGTTTGCAGGACCTGCAAATAGGCTT
>Ga0182746_1003349_pt1 | contig 10942 bp, 5 predicted proteins | sample eDN3rd30CBELigOP_FD_128881 | JGI IMG/M metagenome (GOLD analysis project Ga0182746, IMG submission 128881) | Enriched Organic Plus compost microbial communities from Emeryville, California, USA - eDNA 3rd pass 30_C BE-Lig OP (version 2) (version 2) ... | reverse complement strand
GTCGGCCCGAACGGCGCCGGCAAGACGACGCTGTTCCGCATGATCACGGGCCAGGAGCAGCCCGACGAGGGCCAGGTGGCCGTCGATCGGGGGGTGACCATCGGCTATTTCAGCCAGGACGTCGGCGAGATGTCCGGCCGCAGCGCCGTGTCCGAGGTGATGGATGGCGCGGGTCCCGTCAGCGTCGTGGCGGCCGAGTTGAAGGAACTCGAAGCCGCCATGGCCGATCCGGACCGGGCGGACGAGATGGACAGCATCGTCGAGCGCTACGGCGAGGTGCAGGGACGCTTCGAGGAACTGGACGGCTATGCCCTGGAGGGCCGCGCCCGGGAAGTCCTCGACGGTCTCGGCTTCAGCCAGGAGATGATGGACGGGGACGTCGGCGCGCTGTCGGGCGGCTGGAAGATGCGCGTGGCGCTCGCCCGCATCCTGCTGATGCGTCCCGATGCCATGCTGCTCGACGAGCCGAGCAACCATCTCGACCTCGAAAGCCTGATCTGGCTGGAGCAGTTCCTGAAAGGTTATGAAGGCACGCTGCTGATGACTTCGCACGACCGCGAGTTCATGAACCGCATCGTCACCAAGATCGTCGAGATCGACGGCGGCGCGCTGACGGCCTATTCGGGTGACTACGAGTTCTACGAGCAGCAGCGCGCCCTGAATGAGAAGCAGCAGCAGGCGCTGTTCGAGCGGCAGCAGGCGATGCTGGCCAAGGAGATCAAGTTCATCGAGCGCTTCAAGGCGCGCGCATCCCATGCCGCGCAGGTGCAGAGCCGGGTGAAGAAGCTCGAGAAGATCGAGCGGGTGGTGCCGCCCAAGCGGCGGCAGACGGTGACGTTTGAATTCCAGCCCGCGCCGCGCTCCGGCGAGGACGTGGTCAGCCTGAAGAACGTGCACAAGGGCTATGGCAGCCGGAGCATCTATCAGGGGCTGGATCTCGTCGTCCGCCGCAAGGAGCGCTGGTGCGTGATGGGCATCAACGGCGCGGGTAAATCCACGCTGCTGAGATTGGTAACCGGCTCAACGGAACCGGATGACGGCCGGGTCGCTCTCGGTGGCAGCGTGAAGATGGGTTACTTCGCCCAGCACACTATGGAGGTGCTCGACGGCGAGCGGACGGTATTCCAGTCGCTGGAAGACACGTTCCCCCAGGCCGGGCAGGGCTCGCTGCGTGCGCTGGCCGGCTGCTTCGGCTTTTCAGGCGATGATGTCGAAAAGAAATGCCGTGTGCTGTCGGGCGGCGAGAAGGCGCGGCTGGTGTTTGCCAAGATGCTGTTCGATCCGCCGAACTTCCTGGTGCTGGATGAGCCGACGAACCATCTCGACATGGCGACGAAGGAGATGCTGATCACGGCATTGTCGGACTATGAAGGCACCATGCTGTTCGTCTCCCACGACCGGCATTTCCTCGCGGCGCTCTCCAATCGGGTGCTGGAGCTGACGCCGGACGGCATTCATCAGTATGGCGGCGGCTACACGGAATATGTCGCGCGCACGGGCCGCGAAGCTCCCGGCCTGCGGAGTTGAGCCGCGAAAACAGCCACGCGGTCATTCCGGGACCGAAAGAAAAATGCCGGACTGCAAATCGCAGCCCGGCATGATCATCACCGTTGATGCTGAATCTCAGCGAATGGTCCTGCTCAGGCTTCCTTGACGACCGGATTGCGCAGGATGCCGATGTTGGTGATCTCCACTTCGGCGGTGTCGCCGTTCTGCATGTAGATCGGGGGCTTGCGCGCATTGCCGACGCCGCCCGGCGTGCCGGTGACGATCACGTCGCCGGGGACCAGTTCGGTGAAGGTCGAGATGTAGTTGATGACCGTCTCGATGTTGAAGATCATCAGGTTGATGCCGGCATCCTGCATCACCTGGCCGTTGAGGCGGGTGGTGAGCTTGAGCGCATACGGATCGGGGATTTCGTCGGCGGTCACCATCCACGGACCGAAGGCGCCGGTGCCGATGAAGTTCTTGCCCGGGGTGTATTGATGGGTGTGGCGCTGCCAGTCGCGCACCGAGCCTTCGTTGTAGATCGAGTAGCCGGCGATGTGGGAGAGCGCCTTGTCGACCGGGATGCGGCGGCCGCCCTTGCCGATGATGGCGACGAGCTCGCCCTCATAGTCGAAGCGCTCGGATTCCTTCGGGCAGATCATCGGCTGCAGATGGCCGACCTGGCTGGAGGCGAAGCGGGTGAAGATCACCGGCTGTTCCTCGTCCTTGCGGCCGGTCTCCTCGATATGCGCCTTGTAGTTGAGGCCGACGCAGAGGATCTTCTCAGGGTTCGGGATCACCGGCAGCCAGGTCACGTCGGCGACCTTGACGTCCGGGGTCGCGCCACTGACGGCGGCCTTGGCGGCGGCCAGGCCGTCGCCGGCGATCAGGCTGCGCAGGTCCGGATACTTGTCGCCGATCTTCTTGCCGAGATCGACAATGCCGTCGCCGACGACAGCGCCGTAGCTCTGCTTGCCGCCGATGGAGTAGGTCGCAAGTTTCATGGTGTTTCCTCGTGAACGGTAACGGTCCCGGATCAGCGGCCGGATGACGTCGGTGGTGGGCACGCCGCCGGGGAAGGGCCGTTGGCGCAGGGGTACGCCTTCATAAAGGGCCGGGCGGCTTCCGACAATCCGGGAGAGGGTCTTGGAGCTTAGACGGGAGAGGGTCTTGGGGCTTGGAGCCTTTGGCGGTCATTCCGGGACGGTCCGCAGGACCGGACCCGGAATCCAGCGACAAACTCTGAGTTTTTGGGCGGATTCCGGGTTTGCGAGCAGCGCTCGCACCCCGGAATGACGGTCTTTCAATACGACCGCGGCATTCCGAGCACGTGCTGGCCGAGATAGGCGAGGATCAGGTTGGTCGAGATCGGCGCGATCCGCATCAGCCGGGCCTCGCGCCATTTCCGTTCGATGTCGAATTCCCGCGCCAGCGCAAAGCCGCCGAAGGTCTGCATGCAGGCCTCGCCGGCATTCCAGGCGGCGTCCGAGGCCAGCAGCTTGGCGGTGTTCGCCTCCTCGCCGCAGGGCCTGCCGGTCTCGAACAGCGCCGCAGCGGCGCGGCAGAGCATGTCGGCCGCCTTCCACTCCGCATAGGCGCGGGCGATCGGGAACTGCACGCCCTGGTTCTGACCGATCGGACGGCCGAACACGACCCGCTCACTGGCATATTGCGAGGCGCGGCGGATGAAGTAGCGGCAGTCGCCGAGGGACTCGGCGGAGAGCAGGATGCGCTCGGCATTCATGCCGTCGAGGATGTAGCGGAAGCCCTGGCCTTCCTCGCCGATCAGATTCTCCGCCGGCACTTCAAGGTCGTCGAAGAACACCTCGTTGGACTGATGATTGATCATCGAGTCGATGCGCCGCATGGTCAGGCCCTTGCCGTCCAGCTTGCGCATGTCGACCAGCAGCACCGACAGGCCATCGGTGCGGCGCTTCACCTCTTCGAGCGGCGTGGTGCGCACCAGCAGCGTCATCAGGTCGGACTTGTGGGCGCGCGAGGTCCAGATCTTCTGGCCGTTGACGATGTAGGTGTCGCCCTTGCGCACGGCGCGGGTCTTGAGCTGCGTGGTGTCAGAGCCGGTGGTGGGCTCGGTCACGCCGAACGCCTGGAAGCGGATCTCGCCGGATGCGATGCCGGGCAGATAGCGGCGCTTCTGGTCCTCGTTGCCATGCCGCAGCAGGGTGCCCATCATGTACATCTGCGCATGGCAGGCGGCGGCATTGCAGCCGCTGGCATGGATTTCCTCGAGGATCACGGAGGCCGCGCGGATCGGCAGGCCGGAGCCGCCATATTCCTCCGGGATCAGCGCGCCGAGATAGCCGGCTGCGCTCAGTTCTTTGACGAATTCTTCCGCATAGTCGTCGTTCTTCTCGAGCTTGCGCCAGTATTCGCCGGGATATTTCGCGCAGATCGCCCGCACCCCTTCGCGGATCTCCGGATAGTCCTCGCCGATCGGCACCATGGTGAGGGTGTCCAGGGCGATAGCGTGATCCTGGCTGTTCATTGCTTCACTCCCGGATAATTTTATGGGCGGCTTCATTCTCAAATATCTGAATGATCGCGACGCCGCGCAGGATGTTCAATGTTGAGAATGATGATTTCTTCAGCCGTGTCATCAATCGTATACTAAATCAAATACGGATATCGGGGCGTTACGAACTTGCGCGCACCCGTAACTTTCTGCCGTCGGCCAACATTCGGAAATAGAAGCAGGTTTTGCAGGCTATTGTAGATCACCCCACATACGCGCAACATCCCCGCCGGGTTGCGAGCGTGAAAGATGGTCGGAAATCTCATTGAGATCGGCGGTGGCGTTTCGAGTAAAGCGAAGCTTCATCGATCAAAGCGTCGGAAGGCGGCCTCAACCTCCGCTTCCGTTGCGAACTCCCCCCGTCTAGCCTGGGCAAGACTTTCCAGCACATCAGCAAGATGAGCCGGGTCGATCTCTTCCGGTTCGCTTTCATCACCGACCAGCGCCAGCATGGCGCGAGCGATTTCATCTTGGCTATCGGCTGGCAGGCGCCGAACCGCTTCAAGAGCTTTATCCAAGAGCCTTGTCATGGCTATAGAATACTCCGCTCGCGCTCGATCTCAAGGAGCGCCATTCACTCCTCAGTCCGTGGTCTGCGTCCCAGGATTGGCTAAACATACCCGCGCATCGGGCTGCAACGCCACAGGTGCGTTTTGCCGCGGTCCCGGCTATCACTGCATGCAGTGACAGACTTTGGGGAGAAGACGCGATGCACTTTGTTGCCATGTACAAGGATCTGCCGGGAACCGGCGAGGCGCGCCAGAAATTCCGGCCGGAGCATGTGGCCTACCGGATGGCGCTGGGCGAGAAGATGGTGAGCGCGGGTCCGCTGCTGTCGCCGGATGGCAGCACGTCGGTCGGCAGCATGATCATCTTCGAGGCGGATGACCATGCCGCAGCCCAGAGCTTTGCCGCCGGTGATCCGCTGGTGCGGGAAGGCGCGCTGGAACTGGTCTCGGTGACCGCCCATCGCATCGTCGCCTTCAACCCGCCGCAGAAGCAGCAGAGCCACTAACTAACAGAACATCAACGGGCTTGGCTTTGCTGACAAGGTGGAGAGAAGCCGCTTGCTCCATCCCTCCCCTGCAGGGGAGGGTGACTTTGCGCTGACGGCGCAAAGTCGGGTGGGGTGTTGCTTATGGCACGGACCCCACCCGGCGCTCCGCGTTGCTCGCGCCACCCTCCTCACGCTTCGCGCGAGGAGGGATAGCGGAGATGCCCCGTCAATCTACTGTCTGTCGCTTTCGCCCCATAAGGACTGACTACGCCGCCGCCAGCCCGGCCTGGCAGGCCTGCCATACGCGCTCCGGGGTTGCCGGCATGTCGAGATTGCTGCCGGCGCCATTCGGGATCGCATCGATGATGGCATTCATGAGCGCGCCGAGCGAGCCGGTGGTGCCGGCCTCGCCGACGCCCTTCACGCCCAGCGGATTGGTCGTGCACGGCACCGCGTGATCCTCGAAGATGATCTGCGGCAGGTGGTGCGCGCGCGGCATGCCGTAGTCCATGAACGACGCCGTGACGATCTGGCCGTCGCCGTCCGAATAGACCGTCCGCTCCAGCAGCACCTGGCCCAGACCCTGGGCGACGCCGCCCATCACCTGGCCTTCGACGATCATGCGGTTGAGCAGCACGCCGGAGTCATCGACGGCCTTGTAGGACACCACGTCGACATGGCCGGTATCCGGGTCGATCTCGACTTCGGCGAGGTGGCAGCCATTGGGGAAGGTGAGACCCGTATCGACCCGCTCTTTGGTGTCGAGCGTTTCGGTGATCTCGCCGCGCGCCTTCATCTCCTTGGCATGCTTCGCGACATCCATCAGCGCGACGCGCCGGTCAGTGCCCATGACCTGGAACTGGCCATCGGCGAATTCGATGTCGGCGTCGGAGGCTTCCAGCATCTGGCCGGCGATCTTCCTGCCCTTGTCCAGCATCACGTCGACCGCGCGGGTGATCGCCGTGCTCACCGATTGACCGGAGCGCGAGCCGACCGCAGGTCCGCCGGCCAGCGCCATGTCGGTGTCGCCGTGGCGGGTCGCCACCTGTGCCGGATCGAGGCCGAGCCGGTCGATCACCAGCCGTGAGAATACGGTGGCATGACCCTGGCCGTTCGACGTCACGCCGAGGCCGACGATCAGCGAGCCGTCATCAGGGAATACGAGCGAAGCCGACTCGAACGGCGTCGCGCCGGAATGTTCGAGGAAACAGGAGATGCCCAGTCCGCGCAGCTTGCCGCGCTTGGCGGACTCGGTCTTGCGTTGTTTGTAGCTGTCATATTGCCCGAGTTCGAGCGCGTGTTTGAACACCGCGGCGAAATCGCCGCTGTCATAGGTCAGCCCCATCGGGGTCTTGTAGGGCATCGACTTTGCCGGGATGAGATTCTGTTTGCGCAGTTCCACCCGATCAATGCCGGTCAGGCGCGCGGCTTCGTCCACCAGCCGCTCCATGAAGTAGTTGGCCTCCGGGCGGCCTGCGCCGCGATAGGCGCCAACCGGCACGGTGTTGGTATGGACGCAGATGCCTTGCACATCGATCAGCGGGATATCGTACATCGCCGGCAGGCAGCGCGACATGCTGGCGGTCTGGATCAGCACGCCGGGCGGCGCGAGGAAGGCGCCAATGTTGGAGATGACGCGAATGCGCAGCGCGAGGAACTTGCCCTTTTCGTCCAGCGCCAGTTCGCAATCCGCAACCGAGTCACGGCCTTCATTGTCGCTGGTGAAGGCCTCCGAGCGGGTCGACATCCAGTGCACCGGCCGGCCGACCTGCTTGGCGGCGACCAGCAGCGCGGGATATTCCGGATAGACGCCGCCCTTGAGACCGAAACCGCCGCCGACATCCTCGGTGATGACGCGGATCTTGTCGGTTCCCATGATGCTGGTGACCACCTCGCGAACCGGGCCGGCGCCCTGCGAGCAGACTCGCAGCAGATAGCTGTCGGTCGCAGCGTCATGGCTTGCCGTTGCACCGCGCGGCTCCATCGGCACGCCGGAAATGCGCTGGTTGAGGATCGACATGCGCACGACCTGTTTTGCGCCGGCGATCGTCTTGTCGACAGCCTGGATGTTGGCCTCGGTGTTGGTTTCGGGGCCCGGCCAGTCGAACGAAAGGTTGTTGGGGATGTCCGGCCACAGCTGCGGCGCGCCGGCGTCGCTGGCTTCGCGCAGATCGGTCACCGAGGGCAGTGCGTCGTAGTCCACGGCAACCAGTTCGGCCGCGTCGACGGCCTGCACGGCGGTCTCGGCGATCACGAGCGCTACCGTCTGGCCGACATGCATCACCCGGTCCTTGGCCAGCGGCAATCGCGGCGGGACGACGAGCTTGGCGCCGCCACGCCCGGCCACCGGCGGATGGCGGGTGATGTTGCCGACATTTGCCGCGTCCATGTCGGCCGCGGTCAATACGGCCAGCACACCGGGGGCCGCCCGCGCCGCTTCCGTATCGATGCCCTTGATGGCCGCATGGGCATAGCTCGACCGCACGAAGGCCGCATAGACCTGTCCCGCCTTGGCATCGTCCGCCATGTAGCGGCCGTGGCCGCGCACCAGATAGTCGTCCTCAACGCGGAGCACGCGGGCAGGGGTCTTGACGGTATCGAGCATGGAGATTCCGAACACTGGAGGGACCGGGAAGCGCGGCAAATACCATGCCGCGGCGCACATTGTCACGGTTCCAGGGCCGGATGAGTGCCATGCGATGAGGCGGCGTCCGTGGCTGCGCAAACGGCAGGCAAGACGCTGGAACGCAGTGGTACACCGCCGCCGTGCCGCCTGCGCCGGACAACGTCCTGCGCTGCAGGACCGGGACCCAGCCCATTTGTTCAAAAGGCCTATGGGTCCCGGGTCTGCAAAGCGTCACTGCGTGCCGCATTGCGCCCGGGACACGAGGCCCCCGTGTGGCTACTTTAGTTCGCGGCCCGTTTCTTGGCGTCGCTGGCCAGATAGTCGAGCGCGGCCTGCACGCCGCCCTTGTTGTGCGGGATGCCGGCCACCTGCAGCGCCATTTCGGTTGCGGCAAGCCCGCCCATCAGCATCGGCTCGTTGATGTCGCCGAGATGGCCGATACGGAAATACTTGCCGATATACGGGCCGAAGCTCATGCCGTAGGAGATGTTGAAGTTGTTGAGCGCCAGCTCGCGGAACTGGTCGGCGTTGTGGCCCTCCGGCAGCAGCACGGCGGTGACCGTCGAGGAATAATACTTCGGATCCCGGCAGAGGATCTCGAGGCCCCAGGTCTTCACCGCGCGGCGGGTCGCCTCGGCCAGCCGGTCATGGCGGGCGAACACATTCTCGAGGCCTTCCTCGTGCAGCATCTCGATCGCCACCACGAGGCCCTGAATGCCGTTGGTGCCGGGAGTGTAGGGGAAGAAGCCGATCTTGTTCATGTTCAGCATGTCCTCCCAGGCGAAGAAGGACTTCGGCAGCTTCGAGGTCTTCGAGGCCGCGATGGCCTTGTCGCTGACGGCGTTGAACGACATGCCGGGCGGCAGCATCAGGCCCTTCTGCGCGCCGCCGATCGAGACGTCCACGCCCCATTCGTCGTGGCGATAGTCGGTCGAGGCGAGCGACGAGATGGTGTCGACCATGTACAGCGCCGGGTGATTGGCATTGTCGATCGCCTTGCGGATCGCGGCGATGTCGGACAGGCAGCCGGTGGCGGTCTCGTTGTGCAGCACGCAGACGGCCTTGATCTCGTGGGTCTTGTCGTCCTTCAAGTGCGCTTCGATGGCGGCCGGGTCAGCGCCGGTGCGCCAGTCGGTCTTGATGAATTCCGGGACGAGCCCGAGGCGCAGCGCCATGTTCTTCCACAGCGTGGCGAACTGGCCGGTCTCGACCATCAGCACCTTGTCGCCGGGCGACAGGGTGTTGGCGAGCGCGGCTTCCCAGGCGCCGGTACCGGTGGCGGTGTAGATGATGACCGGGTTCTTGGTCTTGAAGATCGTCTTGATGCCGTCGAGGGCCTTGCGGGCGATCTGCTGGAATTCAGGACCGCGGTGGTCGATGATCGGCGTATCGATTGCGCGCAGGATGCGGTCTGGCACCGGGGTCGGCCCCGGAATATGCAGGAAGTGGCGCCCGGCGGCGCGGGCGGTGTTGCGTGACATCAGCTTGTCCTCAAGTTTGACCCGGACGTTGCGCTCGTGATCTGGCCTCACGGGCCCGGCGCAACTTGCCGCCATGAATGCCGAATGCGACAGTCAGTCAAGTGTTTGCGGTGGGCATCCGCCCCACAAGAAAAGCAAGGTAAATCAACTCATGGCGGCGATTCTCGCGCCCACCCTCGAGCGTCGGCTGAAGGCCGAAATGCAGGGTGACGTTCTGTTTGATCGGTTTTCGCGTGGCCGCTATGCGACCGACGCATCGCACTATCAGGTCATGCCGCTGGGCGTCGTCGTGCCGCGGACCATGGCAGAGGCGGAGCGGGCGATCGCGATTGCGCACAGCGAGGGAATTCCCGTCACCGCCCGTGGCGGCGGCACGTCGCAATGCGGCCAGACCATCAATCAGTCGCTGATCATCGACGGCTCCAGGCATCTCAACCGCATCCTCGATCTCGACGTGAGCGGCCGCCGCTGCGTGGTCGAGCCGGGCATCGTGCTCGATGAGCTCAACCGCCAGCTCAAGCCGCACGGGCTGTGGTTTCCGGTTGATATCTCGACGGCGTCGCGCGCCACCATTGGCGGCATGACGGCCAACAATTCCTGCGGCGGGCGCTCGTTGCGCTACGGCAACACGCGCGAAAATGTGATCGCCGTCGATGCCCTGCTGGCGGACGGGACCAGGGCCCGGTTCGGGCCCGTGGCGCCGGACCTCTCCGATGCGCCGCCGCAGTTGCGGGGGCTGGCGCAGGATCTGCAGGCGCTGGCGGCGCGCGAGGCGGATGAGATCGCGGCGCGCTTTCCCAAGGTGCAGCGCAGGGTCGGCGGCTACAATATCGACGCGCTGGTGCCCGGCCGCAACGAGCTCAACCTTGCGCATATCCTGGTCGGCTCGGAGGGCACGCTTGGCTATTCGACGCAGATCGAACTGAAGCTGTCGCCGCTGCTCGGCCGCCGTGCGGTCGGAGCGTGCCACTTCCCGAGCTTCCATGCGGCGATGGACGCGGCCCAGCACATCGTGCGGCTGCTGCCGATCGCGGTCGAACTGGTGGACAGCACCATGCTGTCGCTCGCCTATGAGATCGCGATGTTCCGGCCGACCCTGGATGCCTTCGTGCAGGGCAAGCCCGAAGCCATCCTGCTGGTGGAGTTCGCCGAGGAGGGCTGGGACGAGAACGTTCGCCGCCTCAAGCTGCTGCATGAGCTGGTCGGCGATCTCGGCGGCCATGTGGTCGATGTGCTCGATCCGAAGCTGCAGGGCGCGATCAACGATCTGCGCACGGCCGGCCTCAACATCATGATGTCGATGAAGGACGAGGGAAAGCCGGTGTCCTTTGTCGAGGACTGCGCGGTGCCGCTGGAGCATCTCGCCGATTACACGGCGCGGCTTACCGAAGTGTTTGAGAGGAACGGCACGCGCGGCACCTGGTATGCGCATGCGTCGGTGGGCTGCCTGCATGTGCGGCCGATCCTCAACCTGCGGCTCGAGAAAGACGTCAAGGCGATGCGCAACATCGCCGAGGCGGCGTTCTCGTTCGTGCGCGAATACAAGGGCTCGCATTCCGGCGAGCATGGTGACGGCATCGTGCGCTCCGAGTTTCACGAGCCGATGTTTGGTGCGCGGCTGGTGCGCGCCTTCGAGCAGGTGAAGGATCGGTTCGATCCGCAGGGCCTGTTCAACCCCGGCAAGATCGTGCGCGCGCCGAAATTCGATGACCGCTCGCTGCTGCGGTTTCCGCCCGGCTATCGCGGCGAGGACTTTAAGACGCAACTTGACTGGTCGGTGTTCTCCGGCAGCGCGGGTGGTTTCCAGGGCGCAGTCG
>Ga0182746_1003347_pt1 | contig 10945 bp, 10 predicted proteins | sample eDN3rd30CBELigOP_FD_128881 | JGI IMG/M metagenome (GOLD analysis project Ga0182746, IMG submission 128881) | Enriched Organic Plus compost microbial communities from Emeryville, California, USA - eDNA 3rd pass 30_C BE-Lig OP (version 2) (version 2) ... | reverse complement strand
TGATACCGAAGTTCGTGTCATGGGATCGAAATCGGAACTGCTGCGAACGCTTGTGGCCGCTTCCAGTGGGAAATCGGCGGTGTTCGGCGTTCATAGTTCTGTTCTGAAATGGCGCACCCGACAGGATTCGAACCTGTGACCTTCGCCTTCGGAGGGCGACACTCTATCCAGCTGAGCTACGGGTGCAGCGCCCCCGCTGCTTAGCCGCAAAAACGCGGCTCTGCAATGGGGTTCAGGCGAAAAGCTCGCGGCAAAAAACAAGCCCGTCGACCAGCGCATCGACCTCGGCGCGGGTGTTGTAAAGGGCAAAGCTGGCCCGAGCCGTAGCGCTGGCGCCAAAGAAATCCAGCAGCGGCATGGCACAATGAGTCCCCGCGCGAACCGCAATGCCGCGCTTGTCGAGGATGGTCGAAATGTCATGCGCATGCGCGCCCTGCATCGTCATCGAGAAGATGGCGCCCTTGTCCGCCGCGTCGCCCTGAACCGACAGCCAGTTCAGACTGCGCAGCCGTTCGCGCGCATAATCACGCAGGTCACGCTCATGCGCGGCGACATTCTCCATGCCCAGCGACATCAGATATTCCAGCGCCGCACCAAGTCCGATCTGATTGACGATACCGGGCGTTCCCGCCTCGAAGCGCAGAGGTGGGTCGGCATAGTCAACAGCATCCCGGGTCACCGTGCGGATCATGTCACCGCCACCCATAAAGGGCCGCATCTCGGCCTGACGCTCGGCCCGGATCCAGATCGCACCCGAGCCCGAGGGGCCATATAGCTTGTGCCCGGTGATGCAGTAGAAATCAACGCCAAGCAACGAAAGGTCCACCGGCATATGAACGGCCGCCTGGCTGCCATCTACCAGAACCGGAACCGAAGTGCTGCGTGCAATCGCCCCCACATCGACAACGGTACCCGTTACGTTCGACATATGGGTGACGGCGATCAGCCGGGTGCGCGGACCGACCGCGGCCAGCACCTTTTCTGCCGGAAGTGAACCGTCGGCCTCGGGCTCAACCCATTTCAGCTGCACGCCCTGACGTTCGCGCAAAAAATGCCAGGGCACGATATTGGCGTGGTGCTCAAGCACCGAAAGCACAATTTCATCCCCGGCCTGCAGGCGCGGCGCGGCCCAGCCGTAAGAGACAAGGTTGATCGCCTCGGTCGAGCCCGAGGCGAAGATCACCTCATCTTCACGCGGGGCGTTCAGGAAACGGGCGATGATGGCGCGGACACGCTCATAATTCTCGGTCGCGAGGTTCGACAGGAAATGCAGGCCACGATGAACATTCGCATATTCGGCCTCATAGGCACGCGTCACCGCGTCGATCACCACGCGCGGCTTTTGTGCCGAGGCGCCGTTGTCCAGATAGACCAGCGGGCGGCCATTCACCTGCCGCGACAGGATCGGGAAATCGGCACGGACCTTTTCGACGTCGAAGCTCATGGTGTCACCTCGGGGACAATGCCGAATGCAGCCGCAAAAAGCGACAGCACAAAGCCAATCAGAAAGATGCTGCCGATCAGCCCCACCACCACCTTGCCGGTGCTGGTAAACCCGTGCAGCGCCTTGGTCATGGTCACGGCAAGATAAAGGAATAGGCCAAAGGCCAGCATCGAAAGCAGCGTGGCCGTGGCGGGAAACAACGCCATCATCACCACCTGCACCGCTTGCAGGCCGACAAGCATCAGCTCGACCCAGCCGACCACCAGCAGCGCATCGGCAAAGTTGCCATGCCCACCGAAAAGCCGTCCGATCTGGGCCACGCACAGCGCCGACAGCACCATGGCGCCAAGCTGGATACCCGCCAAAGTCATCGGCTCGGAAAGCATGCGAGAGACCGGGTTGTCCACCTCGATCGGAAACAGCATCAGGGACAGCCCGGCCAGCAGCGTCGAAAGCGTCACCGCCAGTAACAGCACCATCCAGCGCGCCACCATCGGCAGATCAAGACTACGCAGTACCCGAAGGGCACTTTCGGGGTCGCGCAGCGTCAGAACCGTCAGATCGCCAAGATCACTGAACCTCATCGCCCGCCCGCCAGACTGCGCAGCCCGGCGCCCCAAATGCAAAGGAACCCAAGCCCTGCAAGCGACTGCGTCAGGGTCAACGCCCTGCCCGGCCCCACCAGACCCGCCGTCAGCCCGGCAAGCAACATGGCGGGAGCAACCGCCAACAGTGCCCAGAACAGCGCCAGCCGCGAATCCTGCGGGGCGACTGGCCATGGCGTCAGCCGCGACAGGGCTGCAACCAGCGCCGCAACGCCATAGGCGACCAGCGGCATGATGAACATGACCGCCAGCAAGGCCCCGCCCATACGCGCACCCAAGGGGACATCGGGCTGCAATTGCGCAGCCCGGGCATGGCCCGGTGCCTGCGCGATCAGAAAGATCAGCATCGCCGTCATCAGCACGACGATCAGCACCCGGTCGGGCATGCCGCGCAAGGAAGCAACCACCCTGCCCGGCGCCCACCAGCTTTGCAGGATGCGCGGGACGATGCCAGCCTGGCTCATGCCTTGCCCTGATTGCCCGCGCGCTGGGTCAGCCAGTCTTCCAGACGGCCGAGGATGTCGTCGCGCAGCCGCTCATCTTCGATCTCTTCCAGAGCATCGGCAAGGAAGGACAGGATCAGCAGCACGATCGCACGCTCTTTCGGCACCCCGCGCGAACGCAGGTAGAAAAGTGCCGTCTCGTCCAGCGCACCGGTAGTCGAGCCATGCGAGCATTTCACGTCATCGGCATAGATCTCAAGCTCGGGCTTGGCGAGGAACTGGCTGCCTTCGTCCAGAAGCAGCCCTTGGCTGATCTGGTAGCCGTCGGTCTTTTGTGCGCCCGGCTTGACAAGAATCTTGCCCTGGAACACGCCTTCGGCACTGTTTTTCAGCACCTTCTTGAACACCTGCCGGCTTTCGCAACGCTCAGCCCCATGGATGATAAAGACGGTGTCATCATGGTGGAAACGGCCGGTGTCGCCATCACCGAGAACGGCAGCGGCGATATGGGCGATCGCGTCATCGCCGGCGATGTCGATCACCGCCTCATTGCGCATCATCCGCCCGTTGACGGTCAGGGCAAAGGACTTGAACAGCGCCTCGCTCTCAACCCGGGCAAAGATATGGCCGATCCCCAGTTTGGGATCATTGGCCCGCTTGGCGCTGACATGGTGGAAACGCGCGCCTTTGCCGACCTCAACCTCCAGCACCACGTTCGAGCGTGCGCCGATGGCCCCGGTCTCAAGCAGGGTCAGTTCCGCCCCCTCCTCAAGCTTGACAACATGGTGCAGGGAGACATCCGCATCCACAGCCGAGCGGTGATAGGTAATGTGAACCGGGCGCCCGATCCGGCCAGTAACCCGGATCAGCACACCATCCGAGGCGGTCAGTGTGTTCAACACCGCAAAGGGACGTTTGACCGGCTGCTGACCAGCCGCCTCAAGCCTGCCATAAAGGCCCGCCGCCCAGTGGTCAGCACGACCCTCGGCCGAAGCGAGGTTCTCAATCTCGACCCCTTCGCCCTCCAGCTTGTCCGAAGCCGCGGCGTCAAAGCGCCCGTCAACAAAGACGAGGTTCAGCCGCTCGATTTCGGTAAACAGCGTCGAGGAATCGCCAGCAATTTCGGCCGCTTCGGGCCGGGCGGCATTAAACAGCGCGGGATCGGTATAGCGCCAGTATTCGTCGCGCGGGCCGGGCAGGCCCATGGCCTGAAGCCGCTGCGCCGCATCCTCGCGCGCAGCGCGGGTAAACCCGCCCTCAGGCAAGGTCAGCACGTCAAGACGCGCAGCCAGCGCGGCATCACCTGGACGAGCCTTGTCGGCACTGGCCGCGGCCTGCGCTGCAAGAACAGCCGTGTCCGCCATTATCCGACCTCCGCCAGAAGATCTCCGTAACCGTTTTGTTCGACCTCCAGCGCCAGTTCAGGACCGCCGGTGCGCACAATACGGCCATTGGCCATGATGTGGACGACATCAGGGCGGATATGGTCAAGCAACCGCTGGTAATGGGTGATGACAAGGAAGGCACGGTCGGGCGAACGCAGCGCGTTCACGCCATCGGCGACCAGCCGCATCGCATCGACGTCAAGGCCCGAGTCGGTTTCATCCAGAATGCACATGCGCGGCTCAAGCACCGCCATTTGCAGGATCTCATTGCGCTTCTTTTCGCCGCCAGAGAAGCCGACGTTGACCGAACGCTTCAGCATCTCGCTGTCGATTTTCAGCGTCTTGGCCTTTTCACGGATCAGCTTGAGGAAATCCGCCGCGCTAAGCTCGGGCTCACCCCGGGCTTTGCGCTGCGCATTGGCAGCGGTGCGCAGGAAGGTCAGGTTGCCAACGCCGGGGATTTCGACCGGGTATTGGAAAGCCAGGAACAGGCCTGCGCTGGCGCGCTGTTCAGGTTCCATTTCCAGCAGGTCCTGACCGCCCAGCCTGGCCGCGCCGTCAGTCACCTCATAGCCGTCACGGCCCGACAGAACGTAGGACAGCGTCGATTTACCCGAACCGTTCGGACCCATGATCGCATGGACCTCACCAGCCGGGACAGTCAGATCGACGCCTTTGAGGATCTGCTTGTCCTCATCCTCAAGCTTGACGTGCAGATTCTTGATTTCCAGCATAGTTCGGTTCCTATTCGACAGTCACGGCGGTGCCCGAGGCGGACACCATCAGCATGTTGTTGATCACTTCATAGTCCAGATCGACGCCGACCACGGCATTGCCGCCCAGTTCGCGGGCGCGGTCCTGCATCTCGGACAAAGCGGTTTCGCGGGCCGAGGCCAGCGCGGTTTCGTAGGCGCCTGAACGGCCGCCCACGATATCGCGAATCCCGGCAAAAAGGTCACGGAAGATATTGGCACCGATGATGGTCTCGCCCGTCACCACGCCATGATAGGCACTGATACGACGGCCCTCGATGGTGGGAGTGGTGGTGACGATCATCCGACCGACCCCTCCAGCGAGATGGCGACCAGCGACTGCGCCTCCATGGCGAACTCCATCGGCAGGGCCTGCAGCACCTCGCGGCAGAAGCCGTTCACCACCAGCGCCACCGCCTCTTCTTCGTCCATGCCGCGCTGACGGCAATAGAAGAGCTGGTCATCATCGACCTTGGAGGTTGTCGCCTCATGTTCGACGCGCGACGAGGTGTTCTTGACCTCGATATAGGGCACGGTATGGGCACCGCATTTGTCGCCAATCAGCAAGCTGTCGCATTGCGTATAGTTGCGGCTGTTCGCTGCACGGGGATGCATCGACACAAGGCCGCGGTAGGTGTTCTGCGCATGCCCGGCAGAAATCCCTTTGGAAACAATGCGTGAGCGGGTGTTCTTGCCAAGATGGATCATCTTGGTGCCGGTGTCAGCCTGCTGATGGTTGTTGGCAATTGCGATCGAGTAGAACTCACCCTGGCTTTCCTCGCCGCGCAGGATGCACGACGGATATTTCCAGGTGATGGCCGAGCCGGTCTCTACCTGCGTCCACATCACTTTGGCCCGCGCCTCGCGGCAGTCGGCACGCTTGGTGACAAAGTTATAGATGCCGCCCTTGCCTTCCTCGTCGCCCGGGAACCAGTTCTGGACAGTCGAGTATTTGACCTCGGCATCCTCCAGCACGACAATTTCGACCACGGCGGCGTGCAGCTGGGCAACGTCGCGCTTGGGCGCAGTGCAGCCTTCCAGATAGCTGACGTAAGAGCCCTTGTCGGCGATGATCAGCGTACGCTCAAACTGGCCGGTGTTTTCGGCATTGATGCGGAAATAGGTCGACAGTTCCATCGGGCAGCGCACGCCCGGCGGAACATAGACAAAGCTGCCGTCCGAAAAGACCGCCGAGTTCAGCGTCGCAAAAAAGTTGTCCGACTGGGGCACAACCGAGCCAAGATATTTGCGCACCAGTTCGGGATGTTCGCGGATCGCCTCGGAGATCGAGCAAAAGATCACGCCGGCCTTTGCCAGTTCGTCCTTGAAGGTGGTGCCCACGCTGACGCTGTCAAAGACCGCATCGACCGCAACCTGACGCGCCTCGGCCGGGGCGCCTTCGGCACCTTCGATCCCGGCAAGGATCATCTGCTCTTTCAGCGGGATGCCCAGCTTTTCATAGGTGGCAAGCAGCTTCGGATCGACCTCGTCCAGCGACCTGGGCTTGACCTCCATGCTTTTCGGGCGGGCGTAGTAATACTGATCCTGATAGTCGATCTCAGGATAGTTCAGCATCGCCCATTTGGGTTCGGTCATGGTCTGCCAGCGGCGGAAAGCCTGCAGGCGCCATTCCGTCATCCATTCGGGCTCTTCGTTCTTTTTCGAGATCAGCCGGACGATGTCCTCATTGATGCCCTTGGGGGCATATTCCATCTCGATCTCGGTGTCCCAGCCGTATTTATAGGACCCCATGTTCTGCACGGTCTCGACGGTCTCGCGGTCTACGCCCTCGCGGATCTCGATTGCATCGCCGATCTGTTCAGTCATTTCAAACCCTTCCCGCGGTCGCCCGCCGATCATCCCTTTGCCGCCAGCGGTCATAGGCCGCAAGCCAGGCCTCTGCGAAACGCATCACGTCCCGAGCTTCCGTCGTCGGACCGATCGAGACGCGGATCGCATCACCCGCCAATTCCGGCGCGATTCCCATGGCGGTCAGGACCGAGCTTGGCCGGACCTTGCCGGAAGAACAGGCCGAGCCTGCCGAAACGGCAAATCCGGCCAGGTCCATCTGCATCACCTGCGTCTCTCCGCGCCATCCCGGCGTCAGAATCGACAATGTATTTGGCAGGCGACGGGCCTCGCGCCCCGGGAATGTAACCATTTCCGCCCGGGATTCCAGAGCAGCCATCAGGGAATCGCGTAAATGCGACACTTTTTCTCCGATTCCTTGATCCAGATCATTCTGGGCCGCTTTTGCCGCCGCCGCAAAGCCCATGATGCCGATCAGGTTCTCGGTTCCGGCGCGGCGGCCCTGCTCTTGTCCGCCGCCCTTGATGCGCGCCTCGATCTCGGTGCCGCGGCGGACGACCAGCGCGCCTGTTCCACGTGGTCCGCCAAGCTTGTGGGCCGATACAAAGCCCGCCTGAATGCCCAGCCAGTTAAAGGCGAAAGGCACCTTGCCAAAGGCCTGCGTCAGGTCGCTGACCGCCAGCCCGGCCGGCAGGTCCTGCAGAACGCCGGTTTCGGAATTGGCCATCTGCAGTGCCGCACGGGAAGGATCGGACACCGTCACCAACCCCGCTGCGTCGGTATCAAGCACCGCCTCGCACCAGGCCAGAACCGCGGCATGTTCGACCGCAGAGCAGGCAAGCCCGCGCCCCGCCAACACCAGTGCAGCAGCCTCGGTCGCGCCCGAGGTAAAGATCACATCCGCCCCTTCGGCGCCAAGTGCCGCCGCGACATCCTCGCGCGCCTGCTCCAGCGCGGCCTTTGCCGCCCGCCCCTCGGCATGGACCGATGAGGGGTTGCCGACAATCTCCATCGCCGCCCGCATCGCCTCGCGCGTCTCGGGACGCAGCGGGGCGGTGGCGTTCCAGTCCAGATAGACCCGCTCCATCACCGACCCTCCCCGACAAGCACATCGGCCATGCGCCCGGCCAGGCGGCGCCCGACATCGCCCTTGGACAGGCGCGGCCAGCTTTCTGCCCCCGCCTCCGAGATCAGGGTGATCGCATTCTCGGACCCGCCCATGATCCCGGTCGCCGGGGTGACGTCATTGGCAACGATCCAGTCACACCCCTTGCGCAGCCGCTTGCGGGTCGCGTTTTCCAACACATCGTCGGTTTCGGCGGCAAAGCCCACGACAAGCCGCGGCCTGCCCTGCTGCAACTGACTGATCCACGCCAGAATGTCGGGGTTTTCACTGAACTCCAGTGCCGGAGGCCGTCCAGATCCGTCCTTTTTGATCTTACCCGCCCCGGCATTGGCAACATGCCAGTCCGCCACGGCGGCGGCCATGACCGCCGCATCAGCGGGAAGAGCCGCCTCAACAGCGGCCCGCATCTCGCGCGCGGTCTGGACGGTGATGACCTCAACCCCCTCGGGCGGCGCGGCCTCGGCGGGACCCGTGATAAAGCTGACCCGCGCACCCAAATCGCGCAAGGCGGCAGCAATCGCGGTACCCTGCGCACCGCTTGAGCGGTTGGCGATATAGCGCACAGGGTCGATCGGCTCATGGGTCGGACCCGAGGTCACGATCACATGCTGCCCGCTCAGCCTTTGTGACGGCAGCGAGATTGCGGCTTCGGGTGGCAGGCGCAGGGGCTTTTGCCGACCAAGCGCAGCCCGGATCGCCTCAAGGATCGCCTCGGGCTCGGCCATGCGTCCGGGGCCAAATTCACCGCAGGCCATATCGCCGTCTTCCGGGCCGACAAAACGGATGCCGTCATTCTCTAGCGTCTCAAGATTGCGCTGGGTGGCCGGGTGCTGCCACATGCGCACATTCATTGCCGGGGCAGCCAGCACCGGCTTGTCGGTCGCCAGAAGCAGCGTCGAGGCCAGATCATCGGCCATGCCCGCCGCCATCCGCGCCAAAAGATTGGCAGTCGCGGGGGCGACCACGACCAGATCGGCAGCCCGCGACAGCTGAATATGGCCCATTTCGGATTCGCGCGTCAGGTCGAACAGCTCGGTATGGCAAGGGGCCTCGGCCAGCGCCGAAAGCGTCAGCGGAGTGACGAATTCAGCGCCTGCCTTTGTCAGCACCGGGACGACCGAACCGCCCTCTCGCCGGATCATACGGATCAACTGGGGAATCTTGAAGGCGGCGATTCCCCCGCCGACGATCAGCAATATGCGGCTGCCCTGCATGGTCGCCTCCTGTACCTTGATGGTTGCTTTGCACATAGGCGGATCAGGCGCGCACGACAAGCAAGCGACGACGTTAACTTAACATTAAGACCTGCCGGATTAGACCGTCCCGGATGTGACGCTGGGGGCGCTGATGGCGGCGATTGCATATACCGTTGCCTTCGACGGGATCGAGGCACGGCTGGTCGAGGTGCAATGCTCGGTCTCGCCCGGACTTCCGGGCTTCGGCATCGTCGGCCTGCCCGACAAATCAGTCAGCGAGGCCCGCGAGCGGGTCAAGGCCGCCTTCGGCGCGCTATCAATCGCCATGCCCTCGCGTCGGGTGACAGTGAACCTCTCACCCGCCGACCTGCCGAAAGAGGGTTCGCATTTTGACCTGCCCATCGCTCTTGCCGTGCTGGCGGCGCTGGAGATCGTGCCCGCCGACGCGTTAGAGCGCGTCGTCACCCTTGGCGAGCTCGCGCTGGACGGCCGCCTTGCGCCCATCGCGGGCGCCCTGCCCGCCGCCGTAGCAGCGGCCGAGGACAACCGCGCCTTGCTCGTCCCCCACCCTTGCGGCGCCGAAGCTGCCTGGGTCGATGCTGTACCTGTCTTTGCCCCGCGCAACTTGCGTGAGGCGGTCGATCATCTAAGCGACCGTGCCCCACTTGGCCGCACCGCCGCAGGGACGCTTGCCGAAACCGTTCATGACCTTGACCTGGCCGAGGTCAAAGGACAGGAGCGTGCGCGACGCGCCCTGGAAATCGCTGCTGCCGGGCGTCATCATCTGTTAATGGTGGGACCGCCCGGGGCCAGCAAATCCATGCTCGCCACCCGGTTACCCAGCATCCTGCCGTCCCTGACACCGCAAGAGGCACTGGAAACCTCGGTCATCCAATCAGTGGCCGGCTTATTGTCAGACGGTAAAATCTCACGTGCTGCGCCCTTCTGTCAGCCACATCACACCGCCTCCATGGCGGCGATGGTCGGTGGCGGACGCAATGCCCGGCCCGGGCAGGTCAGCCTTGCGCATAATGGCGTGCTGTTTCTCGACGAACTGCCCGAGTTTGAACGCCGGGTCATCGACGCCCTGCGCGAACCACTCGAAACCGGAGAGATCCATGTCTCTCGTGCCAACGCCCATATCCGCTACCCGGCGCGTTTTCTTTTGGTTGCCGCGGCGAATCCCTGCCGCTGCGGAGACATTGCCGATGCCGCTCGGGCTTGTTCAAAGGCGCCACGCTGCGGAGCAGATTACATGGGGCGGGTCTCGGGCCCGATGATGGATCGTTTCGATCTGCGCATCGAAATGCCTCAGGTCTCGATCGAGGACCTGTCCCTGCCGGCAACAGGCGAGAGCTCTGCCACAGTGGCGGAACGGGTCACCGCCGCGCGAGCCATGCAGACCAAACGCTTTGCTGGCCATCCCAAAGCGCGGGTGAACGCAGACGCATCAGGTCGCCTGCTAGAAGAAATCGCGCCGCTGGACCAGGATTGCCAGTCCTTACTGACCCTTGCAGCCAACCGGCTGGGCCTCACTCCGCGCGGCTATCACCGCATCCTGCGCAGTGCCCGGACCATTGCCGATCTGGATCAATCTGCTGAAATCCGCCAGCCGCATTTGGCCGAAGCGCTTTCATATCGCCTGCCTTTCGGCCGCGCAGATTAACAGCCGGCGCTGTTTTTGTAGAAAACAAGAAGTAAGGGGAGAGGTGGTTTGATTAACCTGAACAGGTCCCCTGCATTTTCCAGGTGCTTTTCCGCCTCAGCTACCCCGCCACCGCTTCGGGCATTGGCGGTTTGAAGCAGGCCTGATCGGGAGGGTACCCTACGCCGCCCGCCACCGGGATGTATTCGCCACACGGATCGCGGCGCGCAATACTGCGCCCATGACTACCAGAAACTTTTGCGCAAAAACGGGTCAAGGTATCAATGAGTGACAAGGGCAACTGTTATGATAACCCGGCCGTCGAGAGCTTCTTCAAGTCCCTGAAGGCAGAATTGGTCTGGAGGCGCGCCCGGCGCGACGTCGAAATCGCCCTCTTCGGATACATCAATGGCTTCTACAACCCTGGACCTGTCGCGTATTTGTGCCGCCCCCGGTGCTCGTTTAGGCCACTTGGCGTTCGAAGGCCAAGGGGCTTTTTCCTCCCAATGCTGAGTGCCGACGGCGCGGGTTATAGAAGCC
>Ga0182746_1003342_pt1 | contig 10953 bp, 10 predicted proteins | sample eDN3rd30CBELigOP_FD_128881 | JGI IMG/M metagenome (GOLD analysis project Ga0182746, IMG submission 128881) | Enriched Organic Plus compost microbial communities from Emeryville, California, USA - eDNA 3rd pass 30_C BE-Lig OP (version 2) (version 2) ... | reverse complement strand
GTGGTGTTGCAGGCACTGTGGACTCCGTTTCTGGCGGTGTGTCAGCAAGGACTGCAACTGCCAGATCGGCGACAATCATTCCCGGCCGCTCAGGAGTTCAGGTAAGTGACGACCGCCAGCACGCGCCTGTGGTGGGCGGACGACGGCGGCAGGCCCAGCTTGGTGAAGATGCTGCCGATGTGTTTCTCCACCGCACGTTCGGAGACCGAAAGGTGTTCGGCGAGAGCGCTGTTCGAATGGCCCTCGGCCATCAGTGCGAGAACCTCGCGTTCACGCGGAGTCAGCCGGGCCAGCGCATCGCCGCTGCGTCGGGTTCCCATCAATTGGCGAACCACCTCGGGGTCGAGTGCAGTGCCTCCGGCAGCGACACGCCGCACCGCCGCGTCGAACTCACCGATATCGGCGACCCGGTCCTTCAGCAGGTAGCCCACCCCTGCCGGGTTGCCCGCCAACAACTCAGCGGCATAACGGGTCTCGACCCATTGCGAGAACACCAGGACGCCGACATCCGGATTCGAGTGACGGAGCGCGACCGCCTCGACAAGTCCCTCATCGGTGTACGTCGGCGGCATGCGGATGTCGATGACGAAGACTTCCGGCCGCAAGCTCCGGGCAATCTCGCGGATCTGGTCAGCCCTGCCGACCTTGGCCACAACCTCGTGACCGCGTTCGACGAGCAACTGGGTCAGGCCGTCGCGCAGGATCGCGTTGTCCTCGGCGATCGCCAGCCGGGTCATCGTTGTTTTCCTGACGGGACCACAGCGGTGATGGTGGTGGGACCTCCGGCGGGACTGTCGATGTCCAGCCGACCGTCGACCATCTGAAGCCGATCGGCCAACCCGGTCAGACCTGAGCCGTTGGCCGGCTCCACCCCTCCGGAACCATTGTCGGACACGGTGATCCGCAGCTCATCAGCGTCGCCGTGCAGCAGCACCGTGGCCTGGGTGGCGCCAGAATGGCGGGACACATTGGCGAGCAGTTCAGCCACACAGAAGTACGCGAGTGTCTCCACACCCAGCGACGGGCGCACCGTGACGTCATGGACCAGTTCGACAGGGATCGGGTTGCGTGCCACCAATGTCTGCACAGCCGGCACCAGGCCGAGGTCCAGCGCGGGCGGGCGGATTCCGCGGACCAGGTCACGCAGTTCGGTCAGAGTGTCCCTGGTGTTCGCCAACGCATCGGAGACCAGTTGCCGAGCCCGATCGGCCTTGTCGGGGTCGGCCAGCTGTTCCTCGGCGCGGGCCAGCGTCATCGCCACCGCGATCAGCCGAGCCTGGGTGCCGTCGTGCAGGTCCCGTTCGACGCGGCGCAGCGTCGCGGCCGAATCGTCCACGACATCGGCGCGGGCCCGCTCCAGTTCACCGACACGACGTTCGCGATCGGTCGGCGCGAGCAGTGCTCCGGCCAGCCAGACGTGAGCACGCCCGATCCCGATCATGGTCCAGGCCAACAGGTACAGAGCGAGCAGCCCAGCCGCCGACAGCAGGAGGTAGGTGCCGAGCGAATCCACCGGTTCGCCGAAGCTCACGACGGCTTCTCCGGTGATCACCCAGATCACCGGAGAGACCACCAGAACCGCCGACATCGCGACTCCCAGCACCACCCCGTACCCGAGCGGAGTCATCACGACGCTTTGCAGGAGAAGGAATCCCAAGCTGCGCCATCCCACGCCGTCTGTCAGCGCGGCGGCCACAGTGTGGGGCCAGCCGGCCTGCCGGGTAAAGGGGGCCGGCGGGTCGATCGTGACGCCGACCAGCCGGGCCAACGACCGGTACAGCGCGTTCCACCGTCGACCTGACAGCACCACGAGGGCCAGCAGCGGTATGCCGACCAGTGTGACGAGCAACAGCCCCGAGGTAAGGCCGGTCACGAACAGGTAGACGACACCGACCACAGCGAACACGCTCACCAGCAGGAAATAGAGATAGCCACGACAAGATGCCGCGGTGAACGGGATTGTCAGTGTTCGGCGCCGGTCAGCGAGTGCGGAAGCGGTTGCGGTCACGGTCATCATCGTTGCCGGTTACGTTGGCACCGGGCGATGGTGCTGTCCAGCCGATATCGGGTGTGGCAGGCCACACCCTCAGTTGTCGAGCGACCGCAGCAGCGCCCTGGTGCGGACCCGGGTTTCGGGCGACGCGTCGAAGACGACCCCGACATATTCATCGACACCGATCGTTCCGAGGGCTCGGATACGTTCGGCCACAGTGCTTTCGTCGCCGATGATGGCCGCGTCCTCGGGACCGGCGTAACCCTCCCGGTCGAGCATCGCCCGGTACGACGGCAGGTGCCCGTACATTGCGAACTGTTTGGCGGCCCGAGCGCGGGCGCCGTCGACGTCGTCGGTGACGCTGACCGGAAGTGCTGCCACCACCCGGACCGGCCGGTCCCCGGCGGCCTCGCGCAGCGTCGGGGCCACATGCTCGGCCAGCGTCGTCGGGCCTGTCATCCAGGTGACGGTGCCCGCAGTGCGACGGCCGGCGAGTTTCAGCAGTTGCGGCCCCAGCGCGGCGATGTAGATATCTGGCGCCGTCGCCCCCGGGATCTGCAGTGCACCGCGCGTGGTGACCGTCTCGCCCGGCGCATCAGCCGCCTCGCCGGCCAGCAGTGGCTGCAGGCCGTCCAGATATTCGCGGAGGCGGCGGACCGGCTTGTCCCACGGGATGCCCCACATGCCCTCCGTCACCGCCGCGTGCGTCATGCCGAGGCCGAGCAGAAACCTGCCCCCACTGATCAGGCTGAGCGTGAGCGCACGCTGGGCCAGCAGCATCGGGTGCTGGTTCTGGATCGGGATGACGCCGGTGCCCACCTCGATTCCGTCGACCTCACGAAACGCCACTGCCAGCACGGTCAGCAGGTCCGGCTCGTAGGGCATCTGCGTCATCCAGACCCGCCGGAATCCCTCGTCGCGCAATTGCGCGAGATTCTCCACGGTGGCGTCGACCGGGGAACGGCCGCCGGTGTCACTCAATGAGGCGATGAGGCTGATCTGCATGGCACCACGCTATGCGTAGGCCGGGCCGAGTGGGCCAGAAGGGGCGGCCTGTAAACAAAAAAGGGCGGGTTCGGGAGGACACTTGGGGGCGTCTCAATTTGTCTCACGCAGCCGGTGTTTCACCCCAGTACCGACTCTTTGGATCAGTCACTCCCGAACCCGTCGTAGGCTCGATCGTACGCCTCGGGTACCCCTCAAACCAGAGAAAAGTACGGCCGATTTTGCCGAGACTTAGAAGTTAGGTGCCCCGTGTTGCCGTCGGGTCGGGGGGTCAGACGGCAACACGGAGCTACCCATGTATCGACCCCTATGCCGCGACCGTTACACAACCCGAAAACAAACTTTTCGGATGTTTTCTCGGCCGCTGTTTCTGGAGGTCACGCCGCATTCCCAGATCGTCGGCTCCGCAAGCTACGCCTCCGCGTCCCATGGTCGGCTCCGCAAGCTACGCCTCCGCGTCCCATGGTCGGCTCCGCAAGCTACGCCTCCAAAATCGCCGCGACGCCCTGCCCGCCGGCCGCACAGATCGAGATGAGTCCGCGGACCGGCTGACCGGTCTGCTTCTTCTTCTCGGCCAGCTGCTTGGCGAGTTGGGCCACGATGCGGCCGCCGGTGGCCGCGAACGGGTGACCCGCCGCCAGCGAGGAACCGTTGACGTTCAGCTTGGCGCGGTCGATGGTGCCCAGTGCGGAGTCCAGGCCGAGCCGTTCCTTGCAGTACTCGTCGGAGTCCCAGGCCGCCAGCGTGGCCAGCACCACCGAGGCGAACGCCTCGTGGATCTCGTAGAAATCGAAGTCCTGCAGGGTCAGGCCGTTGCGGGCAAGCAGACGGGGCACCGCGTAGGTGGGCGCCATCAGCAGGCCGTCGGGCCCGTTGACGTAGTCGACGGCGGCGGTCTCCGAGTCGACGAAGTAGGCCAGCGGCTCATGTCCGTGCGCCGAGGCCCAGTCCTCGCTGGCCAGCAGTGCCACCGAGGCGCCATCGGTCAGAGGGGTCGAGTTGCCCGCGGTCATGGTCGCGTCGCCTGCCTTGACGCCGAACACCGGCTTGAGCTTGGCCAGCTTCTCGGGCGTGGAGTCCGCCCGCAGGTTGTTGTCGCGGTACAGGCCGAGGAACGGCGTGACCAGGTCGTCGAAGAAGCCGCTGTCATAGGCGGCAGCCATGTTGCGATGGCTGGCGGCGGCCAGTTCATCCTGGTCGACGCGCTTGACGCCCATTTTCTTGGCGGTCACCGCGGCGTGCTCACCCATCGACATGCCGGTGCGGGGCTCGCTGTTGACCGGGATCTCCACACCGAGCGCGGCCGGCAGCTTGCCTACCAGCTTCAGCCGGTCGAGGTTGGACTTCGCCCGGCGCAGGCCCAGCAGCACCTGGCGCAGGTCATTGCCGAACGCGATCGGCGCGTCCGACGCGGTGTCCACACCACCGGCTGCCGCCGACTCGTACTGTCCCAGCGCGATCGCGTTGGCGGCCGCGGTGGCCGCCTGCAGACCGGTGCCGCAGGCCTGCTGGATGTCGTACGCGGGCGTGTAGGGCGACAAAGCGCTGCCCAGCACGCATTCACGCATAAGGTTGAAGTCGCGGCTGTGCTTGAGCACCGCACCACCGATCACCGCACCAAGGCGCTCACCGGCCAGATCGAAGCGCTCGATCAGCCCGTCCAGCGCGGCGGTGAACATGTCCTGATTGGAGGCGTTGGCATAGGCGCCGTCGGACCGCGCGAACGGAATCCTGTTGCCACCCAAAACGGCAACGCGTCGCCGGGTCGTGTTGTTGGCCATTTGTTTGCCCTCCACTGTCGGGTTGTCCGGGGCCATATTACCCACTGTTCTTACTCTGGAGTAAGTTCGGTATTGACAACGCAGAACTGCGAAGCGAAAGGCAGCTGAAGTGGCTTCCGACCTGTTCTCCCAAGTGGTCAACTCCGGGCCGGGATCGTTCCTGGCCAAGCAGCTGGGCGTGCCGCAGCCCGAGACCCTGCGCCGTTACCGCCCCGGGCAGCCGCCCCTGAACGGCTCCCTGCTGATCGGCGGCGAAGGCCGCGTCGTCGAACCCCTCCGCGCCGCGCTGGCCGGGGACTACGACGTGGTGTCCAACAACATCGGCGGCCGCTGGGCCGATTCCTTCGGTGGCGTGGTGCTCGACGCCACCGGCATCGCCGACGCCGCCGGGCTCAAGGAGCTCTACCAGTTCTTCACCCCGGTGCTGCGCAACCTCGCGTCGTGCGCCCGCGTGGTCGTCATCGGCACCACTCCGGACGAAGCAGGCAGCGTCCACGCCCAGATCACTCAGCGCGCCCTGGAGGGCTTCACCCGCTCGCTGGGCAAGGAGCTGCAGCGCGGCGCCACCGCGTCGCTGGTGTACCTGGCCGCCGCCGCCAAGCCCGGCGCCACCGGCCTGGAGTCCACCCTCCGGTTCATCCTCTCGGCCAAGTCCGCCTACGTCGACGGGCAGGTGTACCGCGTGGGCGCCGCCGACTCGACCCCGCCTGCCGACTGGGACAAGCCGCTGGCCGGCAAGGTCGCCGTGGTGACCGGCGCGGCCCGCGGCATCGGCGCGACCATCGCCGAGGTGTTCGCGCGCGATGGCGCGACCGTGGTGGCGGTCGACGTTCCGCAAGCGGCCGAGGATCTTGGCAAGGTCGCCGAGAAGGTCGGCGGCAGCGCCCTGACCCTGGACGTCACCGCCGACGATGCGGTCGAGCAGATCGTCGCCCACGTCACCGCACAGCACGGCGGCAAGGTCGACGTTCTGGTCAACAACGCCGGTATCACCCGCGACAAGCTGCTGGCCAACATGGACGAGAGCCGGTGGGATTCGGTGATCGCGGTGAACCTGCTCGCTCCGCAGCGCCTCACCGAAGGCCTGGTTGCCAGCGGCACGCTCGGCGAGGGCGGGCGGGTGATCGGACTGTCCTCGATGGCCGGTATCGCCGGTAACCGCGGGCAGACCAACTACGCCACCACCAAGGCCGGCATGATCGGGCTGACCGAGGCTCTCGCACCGGTGCTGGCCGAGAAGGGCATCACGATCAACGCCGTCGCCCCCGGCTTCATCGAGACCAAGATGACCGACGCCATCCCGCTGGCCACCCGTGAGGTCGGCCGCCGGCTGAACTCGCTGTTCCAGGGAGGCAAGCCGGTGGATGTGGCCGAGTTGATCGCCTACTTCGCCAGCCCGGCGTCGAATGCGGTCACCGGCAACACGATCCGCGTCTGCGGCCAGGCCATGCTGGGAGCCTAGAAGTGAACAACATGCTGCGCGCCGTCGTCGGCGCCCTGCCGTTCATCCCTCGCGACGACACCCTGCCCGCGCGCACCGTCACGGTCGACGAGCTGTCCATCGACCCGGCCAACGTTGCCGCCTATGCGCAGGTGACCGGGCTTCGGTTCAGCGACACCCTGCCGCTGACCTACCCGTTCGCGTTGACCTTCCCGACGGTGATGTCACTGGTGACCGGATTCGATTTCCCGTTCGCCGCAATGGGTTCGGTACACATCGAGAACCACATCACGCAGTACCGGCCGATCAAGGTGACCGACACCGTCAGCGCCGCCGTACACGCGGAGAATTTGCGTGAACACCGCAAGGGCCTGCTGGTGGACATCGTCACCGAGCTCAAGGTCGGAAATGACCCGGCGTGGCACCAGGTGACGACGTTCCTGCACCAGCAGAAGACCAGCCTGTCCGGTGAACCGAAACCGGAACCGCAGAAGCAGCCGAAGCTGCCGCCGCCCAACGCGGTTCTGAGCATCACCGCGGGCCAGATTCGGAACTACGCGTCGATCGGCGGGGATCACAACCCGATCCACACCAACGCGATCGCCGCCAAGCTGTTCGGCTTCCCCACGGTCATCGCACACGGGATGTTCAGCGCTGCAGCAGTTCTGGCCAACATCGAGGGGCAGCTCCCCGATGCGGTCAAGTACTCGGTGCGGTTCGCAAAACCCGTGGTATTGCCCGCCAAGGCCGGGCTCTACGTCGAACGCGACGCCGACGGCTGGGAGCTGACGCTGCGCAACCTGAAGAAGGGCTACCCACACCTCACTGCGACGGTGCAGCCCGTCTGACTGCGAAGTAGCCGGGGGCTATTGCGATTCCAGCTCAGCCGTCACGTCGCCACGTCGCCACGGTCGAACGGATCCTTGGAGTGGTCATAGGTATCGCGGCACTGGCCGTAGAGAGTGACGCGCGCGTGGGAGTCCAGTGGTACGACGTACATAAGGTCGATCTCTGCCTTGACGTCGTTCTTCTGCAACGTCGCGCTGCTGTGTGAGTGGAAGCCGGGGTCGCCCTGCCATCCGTGTTGCTGCAGCGCGGTAACGAGCGTCGCAAGGTCCAACGCGGTAGACCGGTCGGCGCCCGGCATCCAGAACACCATCACAAGCTTGCCTCTGAACGGGCCCTTGTTGTCGTCGGTGCAGGATTCGTAGGTGAACGTCGTTCTGGTCAGGTTGCCCCGCAACCCCAGATCCCGGACCAGTTCTTTGCCGGCGTCGATCACCTGCGCGCGGGCCTGTTGCGGTGTCAGCGGTTCTGTCACTGCGATACCACCACCGCACCCGACCGCCACCCCGGCCAACAGCAATGCCCCGATCACGTGTCTCCAGCGCGTACCCAATCCCCATGCTCCTCCCTCAGTTCCTAATGACGGTCGTTGTCCTGATCGCGCCGATCCGCCTCCGGGTCGAAGGCCTGCTCGACACCCAGGAATGCGACGCCAAGGGTTACCCGCACCTGACCACGACTGTCAGCTCGCTCTGACTGCGAACTAGCCAGGGGCTATTGCGATTCCAGCTCAGCGGTGACGTCACCACGGTCGAACGGATCCTTGGAGTGGTCATAGGTGTCGCGGCACTGGCCGCGCAACTCCACACGACCGTGAGCAACAGGCGGTGGTTCAGCTGAGTACAGAATTACGTTGGCCACCACGTCGTCTTTCTTCATCGCCACGGAGTGGGAATGAAAATCCGGGTCGCTCTGCCACCCGTGCTGCTGTAGCACGGTGTAGACGCCGGCCGGATCCACCGCATGGGTCCGGTCGGCCCCCGGCATCCAGAACTGCATCAGCAGCTTGCCCCGGAACGGGCCTTTGTTGTCATCGGTGCACGATTCGTAGCTGAACACCGTCTCCACCAGGTTGCCCCGCAACCCCAGATCCCGGACCAGTTCTTTACCGGCATCCATCACCTGCGCCCGCGCCTGCTCCGGCGACATCGGATCTGTCACCCCGTCACCACACCCGACCGCCACCCCGGCCAACAGCAATGCCCCGATCACCTGTCTCCAGCGCGTTCCCAATCCTCATGCTCCTCCCTCAGTTCCTAGTGACGGTGGTTGTCCTGAGCGCGCCGATCCGCCTCAGGGTCGAAGGCTTGGTCGACACCCGGGATGGTGATCGAGGTACCAGGCACCGGGATGGGGCCCATCGGGGTCGGTATCACCACCGGAACTTTGGCATACCAGTGATCTGAGCGGTGTTCGGCGGTCATCCCATTCTGTTGCAACCGATCACCGTGCCCTGAGGCGATGTCGGCCATGTTGTACAACGACTCCGAGCCCTGCTCAAAGTACCTGCTGTGATCAGTGCGGTAGTCGCGCAACGACGATTCGGCGTCGAATCGGGTTGATCCGTACCCCTCGATCGACGGGTCGGTGCCCAGGCCCAGGCCGGGTGCATTCATGTGTTCTCGACCGAGGTAGGTAACCGGGTCAGTGCTGGCCGCCCCGACGTACAGATGGCCGCCCGGAGGCAAGTGGAAATCGGCCGCCGATTTCGCCAGATCGGTTCCGGGGCTACCGATCAGCACAATGTCGTCGGCGCGCATACCGAACCCGGCCGCCGCATCGGCCACAGTGGTCGAGCCGTAGGAATGGCCGATCACAGTCAAGTGGCTGGAACCCAGGTGGGTGGCGTCCAGCGCATTGACATCGGCGGCCAGCAGTTCAGCACCGTGGCGGGCCATGTTGGGCACCGCGACCGCCTGGTCGTCCGGCGCGTCATAGCCCATCCACATCACCACCGAGTTCGACTTGCTCGGGTCGGCCATGCTGGTCTCGTTGTACAGGTTGACCGGGTCGGGGTTGTCCAACGACCCGCCCTTCACCGAGGTGGTGAGACCGGACACCTTCACGGTGGTGTTGTTGGCGGTATCCGGGTTACCGATCGCGATCGCCGCCGCGCCCTTGCCGCCGAACGCCTCCGGGTCGTACTTCTTCAAGAAAATCTCTGGGGTCCCACCCCTACTGTCCTTGGCGTCGCGGCCATAGCGGTCCAGCGCCTTCTGCACCTCGACCGCATTGTGGTACCGCGTGATGTCTGTGGCGGTCAGACCGTACTTCTCCGGGTGCGCCCGCACCTCGTCGACGCTGACATGATGCGCCTCAGCCGCAGAGTTGACCCGGGCCAGATCCTGTTTCTGGATCTTCAGATTGGCCTCGCTCTGCACACCGGTCGGGATGCCGTTGAGGTTCCCGATCTTGTCCGGATGATCGCGGAGCATCTGCGCCTTCTGCTCCGGGGTCAGCGAAAGCCACCAATCATGGATCGCGTGGGGGTCCTTGGTGTCGGGGATCTGTGGCTCGGCCTTGTCACCAGGGGTGGGTGCGCCCCCGCCGGGCCCGCTGCTCGGTGTGTTGGTCAGGCCGGCCACTGCCTGCCGGACTGCTTCGTCGGTCTGTTGATCGGCCGCGTCGAATTGAGCCAACAACTTTTTCACCGCAGCGGTGTTGCGAACCGCCAGCATGCGGACCATCAACGCGTTGACCGGGCTCAGCCGAGCGTAGAAATCCAGAGCGCTGCCCGGCCGCACCGACACCGTGCCGTCCGAAGCGACCTGCCAGCCCTGCCCCTCCAGCTGCGCCACTGCCTGCAACACCGACGATCTGATCTGGGTCAACTGCGCGCCGCCGGCCTGCAGAGGAGCTTGCACTCGAACCATGGCCTCGTGCACGCGCCGCATCTGCTCAAGGGTCTTCTGCCCGTCGGCAATTGCCGCATCTGAAGCCGTGCCCTGCCATCCTGACCTCAGCTTGGCCAGGTTGGCCTGCTGCCGGTCGATCTGGGCCTGGTAGGCCGCCGCAGCCGCCTCCATCTGAGCGCCGGCGCGGGTCAGCGCCTCCGGTTGCGAGGCCTCCACCTGCTCGACGGTGACCGTCATCGACTGAACTGCTGCAATCGACGACCGAAGGTGGCGTCAGTGGCCTCATACTGCTGGGCTGCCGCCTCGAGCTTCTGCGAGTGACCGTTCAGCGCCGCACTCACCGACTGGTTCACTTCATCGAATACCGCCTGGGCCGATTGACAGCCACCTGCGGTGCGCAATCCCGCCATGCCGGCCGCCGCATCACCCAGCGCCCCAGCGGCTCCGGTATTCGACGCGGCCGCAGCTACCGATTTCTCCGCTGCGGCAACATCGCGCAACGTCGGCGCGTTTACTCGCAGGGTTGGCGTCACCCTTCGAGGATAAGTGCACCGTCACGACGGTTCGGACACCAATTCTGATCAGCCGTGCCCTGCCCTTGTACTAGGCGCTCGCAACCGCCTCACCCGAGGTCTTTCGCAGATCGGCGAATTCTGAGATCGACGCTGACGTGACCGACGCGACGGGCCGGGCGTTGGGTGCCGACGCGTCCGACTTGGACACCATCACCACGTTGTCGATGTAGGGCTGGATCGTCGTGCTGTTCTGCACGGTCGACACGATCACCAACTGGAAGCCGAACTTGCGGAAGGCCGACAGTGCCTGCTGAGCGAACTGGGGATCCGACTTGGAGAACGCCTCGTCCAACATGAGCTGGGCGAACAACGGCCGAGTATCGTCGCTGTCCGGGCTGGCCAGGTTGAAGCTCAGCGCACCGGCCAGACAGAAGGCCATGAGCTTCTCCTGCTCACCGCCGGAATTGTCACCGGAGTTGCTGTAGGTCCGAATGACCTCGCCGGTCTCGGCGTCGCG
>Ga0182746_1003338_pt1 | contig 10963 bp, 8 predicted proteins | sample eDN3rd30CBELigOP_FD_128881 | JGI IMG/M metagenome (GOLD analysis project Ga0182746, IMG submission 128881) | Enriched Organic Plus compost microbial communities from Emeryville, California, USA - eDNA 3rd pass 30_C BE-Lig OP (version 2) (version 2) ... | reverse complement strand
GCGGTCGGGCAGCGCCGGCTCGCCGACCTGGCGGAGCGCGGCGACGTCCTCGACGAGAACCTGTACACGGTGCCCGGCCGCTACGGCGCCGGGGGAGCGGGCGCCACCTGGCTGGTGGGGTCCGCCGACGACGTCGCGGCCGCCCTGCGCCGGTACGCGGACCTGGGCGTCACGCACTTCGTGCTCTCGGACACCCCCTACCGGCAGGAGGCTGCGCGGGTCGGCGACGCGCTGGTCCCGCGCCTGCGCGGGACCAGGGGGGCGGCGGCGCGCTGACACGGGCGACGACCGCTGACCTCAGCGGACGCCGTCGAACGTGTTCGGGTCGGCGCTGCCGGTGCGCTCGTCGCGGTCGAGCCCGGTGATCGCGGCCATGTCGTCGTCGGACAGCGCGAAGTCGAACAGGGCGCCGTTCTCCGCGATGCGCTCGCGGCTCGACGCCTTCGGGATGACGACGTCGCCCCGCTGCAGGTGCCAGCGCAGCACCACCTGGGCGGGGCTGCGGCCGTGGTGGGCGGCCACGCGCGCGACGACCGGGTCGTCGAGGACCTTGCCGCGTGCGAGCGGCGACCACGACTCGGTGACGATGCCGTGCCGGGCGTGGAACGCCCGCAGCTCGTCCTGGACGAAGTACGGCTGGACCTCGATCTGGTTGACCGCGGGCACGACGTCCGCCTCGTCGAGCAGACGCTGCAGGTGCGCGACCTGGAAGTTCGAGACCCCGATCGCGCGGGCCCGGCCGTCGGCGTACACCTCCTCGAGCACCCGCCACCGCGCCACGTAGTCGGTCACGGTCGGCAGCGGCCAGTGGATGAGGAACAGGTCGACCTGGTCGAGGCCGAGGTCGTCCATGGTCCGGTCGAACGCGGCCCGTGCCTCGTCGGGGGTGTGGTGCGGGTTGTCGAGCTTGCTCGTCACGAAGACCTCGTCGCGGGCGAGGCCCGAGTCGCGCACCGCCTCGCCGACCTCCCGCTCGTTGCCGTACATCTCGGCGGTGTCGACGTGGCGGTAGCCGAGCTCGAGGGCCGTGCGCACGAGCCGCGCGGTGTCCGCGGGCGGCACCTTGTACGTGCCGAAGCCGAGCTGGGGGATCGTCGTCCCGTTGTCGAGGCGGACGGCGGGAGCCGGCAGAGCCGGGGCGCGGTCCGTCACGACGCCGGGACCCAGTTGAACGTGTCGGGGTCGGCGCCCGTGCGCTGTCCGCGGTCGAGCGCGGTGATCGCCGCGACGTCGGCGTCCGAGAGCTCGAAGTCGAAGAGCGCGAAGTTCTCCTCGACGCGGGCGCGCGTGACCGACTTCGGGAAGACGATCTCGCCGCGCTGGAGGTGCCAGCGCAGCACGACCTGGGCGGGCGTCCGGTCGTGGTCCTTGGCGATCTGGACGATCACCGGGTCGCCCAGCACGAGGCCCTGCGCGATCGGCGACCACGCCTCGGTGGCGATCTCGTGCTCGGCGTCGAAGGCCCGCAGCTCGTCCTGCACGAGGTACGGGTGGATCTCGACCTGGTTCACCGCGGGCACGACCGTCGTCTCGGTGTGGAGGCGACGCAGGTGGTGGGGCTGGAAGTTCGAGACCCCGATGGCCCGCGCGCGGCCCGAGGCGTAGATCTCCTCCATCGCCTTCCACGTCTCGACGTAGCTCCCGACGTCCGGCAGCGGCCAGTGCACGAGGAACAGGTCGAGCTGGTCGAAGCCGAGCGCCTCGAGCGACCGGTCGAACGACGCGAGCGCCGCGTCCCGGTCGTGGAACGCGTTCGAGAGCTTGCTCGTCACGAAGATCTCCTCGCGCGGGATCCCCGAGTCGCGGACCGCCTCGCCGACGCCCTTCTCGTTCCCGTACATCTGGGCCGTGTCGATGTGCCGGTAGCCCACCTCGAGGGCCGTCGTGACCGCGTCGCGCGTCTCCTCCGGCGGGATCTGGAAGACGCCGAACCCGAGCTGCGGGATCCGGACGCCGTTGTTGAGCATGATCTGAGGGACGGTCGAATCAGCCATGCCTTCACCGTGTCACGGGCGGTCGCGCGGTGCGACCCCGCGGCGGACCATGAGGTATGGGTCACTCCGCCCGTCGCGCGGGCCTGCCTGCCGCCGCCCTCGCCCTCGGCCTGGCGCTCGCGGGCTGCACGGGCTCGTCGCCGTCGCCCTCGCCGTCCGTGGCGTCGCCCCCGGCGACGTCCGCCACCACCGCCCGGACGCCCACCGCCCCGGCGACGTCCCCCGGGACGGGAGGGACGTCGTCGGCGGAGCCCACGATGCCCGGGAAGGCCGGGAACCCGAAGGTGACCGTGCTCGCGACCCACCTCGCCACCCCGTGGGGGCTCGCGCCGCTGCCGGGCGGGAAGGTGCTCGTCACGGAGCGCGACGACGCGCACGTCGTCGTGGTCGACCTGGCGTCGGGCGAGCAGACCGAAGTCGGCGGCACGGGCGCGGACGACCTGCGGAGCACGACCGTGCACCAGCAGGAGAGCGGTCTGCTGGGGGTCGCGGTGTCGCCGTCGTTCGCGTCGGACGGCCGCGTGTTCCTCTACCGCACGACGGCGCAGGGCAACGAGGTCGTGCGCGCGCGGCTCACGCTCGGGTCGTCGCCGAGCCTGGGGGCGCTCACGCCGGTCGTGACGGGCATCCCGGCGGCGCAGTTCCACAACGGCGGCAGGCTCGCGTTCGGGCCCGACGGCGACCTCTACGTCACGACGGGCGACGCGACCGACGGGCAGCACGCGCAGGACCCGGAGTCGCTCGGCGGGAAGATCCTGCGCATCACGCAGGCCGGCGACCCCGCACCCGGCAACCCCTCCGGCACCCGGGTCTGGACGCTCGGGCACCGCAACGTCCAGGGCCTCGGCTGGGACGCGAGCAAGCGGATGTTCGCGAGCGAGTTCGGGCAGGACACCTGGGACGAGCTCAACCAGGTCGTGCCCGGACGGAACTACGGCTGGCCCGAGGTCGAGGGCAAGCAGGCCGACGGCGCCGGGAGCGACCCGTCGAACCCGCCCGCGCACTACCAGGACCCGCTCGTCACGTGGCGGACCGACGACGCGAGCCCGTCCGGCCTGGCGGTCTCGGACGCGGCGGTCTACCTCACGGGGCTCCGGGGCGAGGCGTTGTGGCGCGTCCCGCTCGAGCCTGCGGCGGCCGGCACGCCGACGTCGGCCCGCGCGACGGTCGGCAGCCCGCAGCGTCTGCTCCACGGCTCGTACGGCCGTCTCCGCACGGTGATGCTCGACCCGACCGTCGAGGACACGCCGTCGACCGACACCCTGCTCGTCCTCACGAGCAACACGGACGGCCGTGGCACGCCGTCCTCCGAGGACGACCGGCTCCTGCGCGTGGTGGTCCCGAGCGCGGGCTGATCGGAGCTCGGCCACGCCCCTTCGCTGACGGTGACGCCCCGTCGGCCGACGGTGACGCTGTGTTCGCCGAGGGCGACGTTCCGTTCGCCGGCGCTGACGCTGTGTTCGCCGAGGGCGACGTTCCGTTCGCCGAGGGTGACGTTCGGTTCGCCGAGGGTGACGTGGGCGCGCGCGGTGGTCGGGTTCGCGGGCGGGTGCGGCGAGCTGTCTCGGACTGTCGTGCTTCGGCCCTGGAGGCCGTGCGCACTCCTTGACGTCCTTCGACACCTCCCCGCCCCCGCCCGCTCGACCGTCGTCTCGCCGACATTCCGGAGGCGTCCCGCCGGTCGTGGTCGGCGGCCGTGCATGGGTTCAGTCTCTGGACGGGCGCCGTACGTGTCTGACTGCGGCTCACCGGTCGCGCCGAGCATGCGCTTGGGCACTGCGCTCGTCGCGATCAGGGGGTTGCGCACCTGTTCGGCGTGGGGAAGGTGGGCGACGTCATGGTCGGCGACGAGCCGGGTGGGAGATCGCATGGTCGACGGCGGAGCGCCACCGTCGGCGAACGGAACGTCACCGTCGGCGAACGGAACGTCACCGTCGGCGAAGCCAGCGTCACCGTCGGCGGAGCAAGCGTCACCGTCGGCGGACGGAGCGTCGCCGTCGGCGGGTGGGTGAGCGCCTCGGGAGGTGGGCTGAGCGCGAAGGGTGGGGCGGGAGGGGTGCGCGCGGTCGTGGCTGGGTGGGCGGGAAGCCGAGCGAGGAACGAGCGAGGCGGATGGAAGACCGCGCGCACCCCTCCCGCCCCACCCGGACCGGACCACGTCACCGTCGGCGAACCCGACGTCACCCTCGGCGAACGGAACGTCGCCGTCGGCGAACCTAGCGTCACCCTCGGCGGACGGGGCGTCACCGTCGGTGGACGCAGCGTCACCGTCGGCGGGAGCCCACTTAGGATGACGCCATGACCCACATCCTCTCGGCCGTGGCGTGGCCGTACGCGAACGGCCCGCGCCACATCGGTCACGTCGCTGGTTTCGGTGTCCCTTCCGACGTCTACAGCCGGCACATGCGGATGGCGGGCCACGACGTGCTCATGGTGTCGGGCACCGACGAGCACGGGACGCCGATCCTCGTGCAGGCGGAGCAGGAGGGCGTGACCCCGCAGCAGCTCGCCGACCGGTACAACCGGGTCATCGTCGAGGACCTGGCGCAGCTGTGCATGTCGTACGACCTCTTCACGCGCACGACGACGCGGAACCACTACGCCGTCGTGCAGGAGATGTTCCGCACCGTCCACAAGAACGGATACATGGTCGAGCAGACGTCGATGGGCGCGATCTCGCCGTCGACGGGCCGCACGCTCCCGGACCGCTTCATCGAGGGCACGTGCCCGATCTGCGGCTACGACGGCGCGCGCGGCGACCAGTGCGACAACTGCGGCAACCAGCTCGACCCGATCGACCTCATCAACCCGGTGAGCCGGATCAACGGCGAGACCCCGAAGTTCGTCGAGTCGAACCACTTCTTCCTCGACCTGCCGGCGCTCGTCGACGCGCTGGACGCGTGGCTGCGCACGCGCACCAACTGGCGTCCGAACGTCCTGAAGTTCTCCCTCAACCTGCTCGACGACGTCCGCCCGCGGGCCATGACGCGCGACATCGACTGGGGCATCCCGGTGCCGCTGGAGGGGTGGGAGGACAACCCCAACAAGCGCCTGTACGTGTGGTTCGACGCGGTCATCGGGTACCTGTCGGCGTCCATCGAGTGGGCGCGCCGGTCGGGCGACCCCGAGGCCTGGCGCGCGTGGTGGGACGACCCGGCGACGGTCTCGAACTACTTCATGGGCAAGGACAACATCACGTTCCACTCGCAGATCTGGCCGGCGGAGCTGCTGGCGTACGCGGGCAAGGGCAGCAAGGGCGGGACGCCCGGCCCGTACGGCGAGCTGAACCTGCCGACCGAGGTCGTCTCGAGCGAGTTCCTCAACGTCGAGGGCCAGAAGTTCTCCTCCTCGCGCGGCGTCGTGATCTACGTGCGCGACATGCTGGCGCGCTACCAGACGGACGCCTTCCGCTACTACGTGGCCGCGGCGGGCCCCGAGAGCCAGGACGTGGACTTCACGTGGGCCGACTTCCTGCGTCGGAACAACGACGAGCTCGTCGCGGGCTGGGGCAACCTGGTCAACCGGACGGCGAACCTCGTGCACAAGAACTTCGGCGCGATCCCGACGCCGGGCCAGCGGCGGCCCGTCGACGAGGCGCTCCTGGCGACCACGACGTCGGCGTTCGGCACGGTCGGCAACCTGCTGGAGACGCACCGCCAGCGCGCGGCGATCGGCGAGGCGATGCGCGTCGTCGGCGACGTCAACAAGTACGTCTCGGACACCGAGCCGTGGAAGCTCAAGTCCGACCCGGACCGCCTGGCCACGGTGCTTCACACGGTGACGCAGGCGGTGAGCGACTGCAACACGCTGCTCGCGCCGTTCCTGCCGCACTCGGCGCAGCAGGTCCACGAGGCGTTCGGCGGCTCGGGGACCGTGACGCCGCTGCCGCGCATCGAGGAGGTCACGGACCTCGACGACGACACGCGGCACTACCCGGTCATCACGGGCGACTACACGGGCGGCGACCTGCTCACCTGGGAGCCGCGCGCCGTCGTGCCGGGGACGCCGGTCGCGAAGCCGACGCCGATCTTCACCAAGCTCGACGACTCGATCGTCGACGAGGAGCTCGAGCGGCTGCGCGAGAAGGCCTGACACCCGTGGCGTCGCGCGAGCAACGCCGCCGGGAGCGGCACGCCTGGCCGCCCGACCCGGAGCCCCTCCCGGTCCCGGTCGTCGACAACCACACGCACCTCGACTCGGTCCACCACGTCCTGGGCGGGACACCGCCCGGCCAGGCGTGGGTGCCCGACGACGGCGCGGACCCCGTGCACGTCCCCACCGTCGCCGAGCACGTGGCCCGGGCTGCCGCGGTCGGCGTCCCGCGCCTGGTGACGGTCGGCTGCGACCTCGACGCCGTGGCGTGGACCGACGCCGTGGTCCGCGAGCACGACGCGCTCGTCGGCGCGGTGGCGATCCACCCCAACGAGGCGGTGCTCCACGCGGGCGTCCGCGAGGTCGGCCCCGACGGGCTCGAGCCGAACCCGCAGCCCCGCCACGAGGTCCCGCTCGACGAGGCGATCGCCCGCGTCGCGGCCGTCGCCCGCGACAACCCGCGCGTCCGTGCGATCGGCGAGACCGGCATGGACCTGTTCCGGACCGGCCCGGCGGGCGAGCGGGTCCAGCGCGAGTCCTTCCGGGCGCACCTCGCGCTCGCCAAGGAGCTCGACCTGCCGGTCCAGATCCACGACCGGGACGCGCACGCGGAGGTCGTCGAGGTCCTCCTCTCCGACGGCGCCCCCGAGCGCACCGTCTTCCACTGCTTCTCGGGCGACGCGGCGCTGGCGCGCCTCGCCCCCCAGCACGGGTGGTACCTGTCGTTCGCGGGCCCGCTCACGTTCGGGGCGAACGACGCCCTCCGCGCGGCGCTCGCGGTCACGCCCCTCGACCGCGTCCTGGTCGAGACGGACGCTCCGTACCTCACGCCGCATCCGTTCCGTGGACGCCCGAACGCGCCGTACCTCCTGCCGCACACGGTCCGCCGGGCGGCCGAGGTACAGGGCCTGGGACTGGCGGAGTTCTGCGCCGCGGTCTCACGGAACACCGCGGAGGTGTACGGCGCGTGGTGACCGTGCGGGCAGGTCGAGGAGGTCGGCCGATTGACGCATACCGTGACCCGTCCGTTATCTTCGTCTCCAACGGCCGGCGGCCACGGCTGCCGACGGTCGGGGGGAACGACGAAGTACCTGCTTGGACCGCCCTGTCCCGCCGACGATCGGATCACGCGTGATCGACGAGATGCCCGCGCCCCGGGTCTTCCCGACGCGTCGTGAGCTGCGCGAGGCGCGCGAGCGCGAGGAGCGCGCCCGGGAGGCCAGCCGGCAGCAGGCCGCGAACCACCCGGCACCGGAGACCGTGCTGCGACGCGAGCTCCACTTCGCCCCGGTGGGCGGGGGCACGGACGGCCCCCGCACGACGACCTCGCTCCACGTCGGCCCGCCCACGCGGGCGCGGGACGTCGCGACGACGCGCTCCGCGGCTCGCCCGGCGTCCGCGCCGCTGCCCAGCCCCGGTCCGAGCCGGTCGCACGCGTCGCGGTCGCACCGGGCCGACGCCCCCGCGCGGACGCTCGGTCGCGACGTCGAGGTCCCGCGCCTCGCGGGCGCCTGGGCGCGCCGCACGTTCCCGACGCCCGTGGTCCCGCCCGTGCCGCGGCCGCCGACGACGGACACGCCCGTCCCGATGATCGACACGCCCTCCGGGCCCGTCCCCGTGGTCGACCGGACGTCGACGGCCGCGGCGGCGCTGCGCGCGTGGGCTCCCGTCGTCGAGTCGACCGTGGCGCCGCGGGTGGCCCTGCCGTCCCCGAGCACGCCGCCTCCGCCTCCCGCCGCCACGCCCGGCACGCCGCCCCCGCCGCCCGCTCGCGCGGCCGACGTGCCCACGACGACCGCCGTCGACCTCGCTCCCGTCACGCTCCCCGCCGACACGCACACCGCGGAGGCCCACCCGGCCCTGTTCCGCGAGCCCACGCGCCACCGGGAGCGCACGCGGGAGCGGACGCACCTGACGAGCCGCCCGATGCGCTGGGGCGCCCAGGCCATGGTCCTGGCGGCCGTCGTCGGGACGACGGGCGCGTTCACGATGTACCACCGCCACCTCGACCTCGACGTCGACGGCAGCACCCGCGCGGTCGACGCGTACGGGTGGACCGTGGGCGACGTGCTCAAGCAGCAGCACGTGGCGGTCAAGGACGGCGACGTCGTCGAGCCGGCGTTGTCGGCGCCCGCCCGCGGCGTCGACGAGATCGTCGTGCGGACGAGCCGCGAGGTCACGCTCGAGATCAACGGCGAGCTGAAGACGGTCACGACCACGGCGTCCACGGTCGGCGAGCTCCTCGACGCGCTGGGGGAGCGCAGCGACGGCGCGGTGTCCGCGGCGTCCCGCGCGCAGCCGCTCGGGCGCGACCCGCTGCGGCTCTCGACGACGAAGTCGCTGCACGTGCTCGTCGACGGCCAGGACGTGCCGGTGACGACGTCGGCGGCGACCGTCGGCGAGGTGCTCACCGCCGCGGGGGTCGAGCTCGGTTCCAAGGACACGACGTCGGCGCCGGTGGGTGCGGCCGCGGTCGACGGCATGGTCGTCGTCGTGAACCGCGGGAAGTCGGCCACGTCGCACGTGACGCAGGTCGTCGCGTACGACTCGAAGGAGATCAAGGACCCGTCGCTGCCGAAGGGGCAGAAGGTCGTCAAGACGACCGGGCGGGTCGGCTCGATCGAGCGCACCTACAGCATCGCCACCAAGGGCGGCGTCGAGGTCTCGCGCACGCTCGTGAGCCAGAAGGTGACGGCGGAGCCCGTCGACGAGGTCGTCCTGGTCGGCACCATGGCGGTCCCCGACCCCACGACGGTCGTGGTCTCGCCGGGGTCCGCGCAGGCGATCGCCAAGGCGATGGTCGCGGACCGCGGCTGGGACTCGTCGCAGTTCTCGTGCCTCGTGTCGCTGTGGAACAGGGAGTCCGGCTGGCGGGTCCAGGCGTCGAACGCGTCGAGCGGCGCGTACGGCATCCCGCAGGCGCTCCCGGGCTCGAAGATGGCGTCGGTCGGCTCGGACTGGCGGACCAACGCCAAGACGCAGATCACGTGGGGCCTGAACTACATCGCGGGCCGCTACGGCACCCCGTGCGGGGCGTGGGGGCACTCGCAGGCCACCGGCTGGTACTGACCGGAGCGCGCCGGGCGGCGCGGCGGGCGCCGTGTGGGTCGGCCGTCCAGGTCGCTCGTCCAGTTGGACGATCGTCCCAGTTGAGACCGAGCCCGGGACGGCATGTGCGCACACGGTGAAGATCTCGGCTTCCGTTACGGATGAACCGGGCGCGACCTCGCACACCTCGCACCGGTCGTTTGGACCTGCGCGGGGGCGCGCCTAGCGTCGTGCACTCGAACCGCCGGATCGGCGGACGGAGCCACCGGGCGACGCTACGGGCGTCGCCCGACCCGTGCCCTGGGCTGTCCCCGGGTCCGGTGCAGCCCCCGGGCGCGCCGGTCCCGCCGCGGCGTCGGGGCCGTTGGCTGGGAGCGCTGTCACGCCCACCGCCCGTCGTGCCCGGATGGCACCAGCAAGGACCTGCATGACTTCGCCTCGCCTCGCACAGACGTCCTCAACGACCACCCGCTCCGAGCGCCGCCACGGCGAGCGCTCGCTCCGGCTCCGCCGTCGCCTCGTCGCGGTGGGCGCCACCGTCGGCGGACTCGCCGTCGTCGGCGGCATCGCCGTCGCCCAGGCCTCCAACCTCGGCAGCACGCCCGCCGACGCGGCAGCCGCGTCCCCCAGCTCCTCGACGACGGCCACGGCGGACCGCGGCCAGCACGCCGCGACCCGTGACCTCACCAACGGCCGTGCCCCGCTCACCGGGAAGCCGATCGCCGCCAAGAAGAACGCCACCACCGCGACCAAGCTGCCGGCCGGTGCCGTGCACGTCGTGGCCCACTCGTGGAAGGTGCGCGCGACCGACACGGCCGCCGCCACCGTCGGCAAGCTCCTCGCCGCCCACCACGTCACCACCGACAAGGACGACACGATCGTCCTGACGCCGCCCACGAAGGCCGAGAAGAAGTACGGCTTCGTCGCGACCGTCACGGTCCACAAGGTCGACGTCACGAACAAGACGACGAAGACGGCCAGCCCGGCCGCGACGATCGTCAAGAAGGACTCGCACCGCCTCGCGTCCGACGGCACGAAGGTCCAGCGCGCCGGCAAGAACGGCGTGAAGACCACGGTGCAGCGCGTCACGACGATCGACGGCAAGGTCGTCAAGCGCGCGACCGTCAAGGTCACGGACTCCGCGGTCGACCGCATCCTCGTCAAGGGCACCAAGGCCGACCCGGCGCCCGCCGGGCCCGGTGGCGCCAAGGCGATCGCCGCCTCGATGGTCGCGGCCCGCGGCTGGGGCAGCGACCAGTACCAGTGCCTCGTGAACCTCTGGAACCGCGAGTCGGGCTGGAGCGTGACGGCGACGAACCCGTCGAGCGGTGCCTACGGCATCCCGCAGTCGCTGCCCGCGTCGAAGCTCGCCTCGGCAGGCTCCGACTGGCGCACGAGCGCGCGGACCCAGATCACCTGGGGCCTGAACTACATCGCGGGCTCCTACGGCACCCCGTGCGGTGCCTGGAGCCACTCGCAGGCGACCGGCTGGTACTGACTGGTCCCGACGGTGCGGGGCGCCGGCGTCGCCGCCCCGCACCTTTTCCGCCGCCGTGCGCCGGTATCTGCGAATACCGGCGCACGGCCGTGAACGCCGACCTGTGGCACACGGAAGCGCGTCTCCGCGCTATCACGAACTGATCACGAACCGCACTTTTCCTCGGTCCCTCACGCCGCGCCGTGCCGCGTAGGGGGCCGTGCGGCACGACCCGAGGACTACTCCCATGGCCCCGAGCCTCCTTGACCAGACCGCCGAGACGATCGCCCCGCGTCGCCGCCCGCGCCACGCGCTCGCGGCCGGGATCGTCGCCCTGACGCTCACCAGCGTC
>Ga0182746_1003337_pt1 | contig 10965 bp, 10 predicted proteins | sample eDN3rd30CBELigOP_FD_128881 | JGI IMG/M metagenome (GOLD analysis project Ga0182746, IMG submission 128881) | Enriched Organic Plus compost microbial communities from Emeryville, California, USA - eDNA 3rd pass 30_C BE-Lig OP (version 2) (version 2) ... | reverse complement strand
CCGCGCAGCCGCCCTGGGGCCACCCTCACCCGACACCGAGAGCCGGTCGCCGAAGTCCGGATCCCCGGGCAGTGACCGACGCATGCGCCGCACCAGACCGACGACCGCTGGGTTCCGGTTGGCGTTCTGCAGCCATCCCAGCGGACCCGGCAAACCGGGGGTTCGAACTGGGCGCCGGCCGGACGGGTCATCGAACGGCTCGCCATCCACAGCGCAAGAGTATGTGGCACGCGGACCGGGCGGCAATCGCGCCATGAGCGCGTTGGCCCAAACTCCCCTGACAGCAGCAAACCAGCCTGGTCACAGCGCTGTGGCGCCGCGGTAGCCGCCGAATAACAGTGCACAGCGACGCGCCGTGGCGTCGTAGACAACACACGTTGTCACTACTATCGTGAGCTCAGCTGTGATTCACGTCATGACGAGTCAACGAGGACGCAATGACCACACGAGCCACCACCAGCGAGCACGATCCACTCGGCCCGGATTCGCTGACCTGGAAGTACTTCGGCGATCTGCGCACCGGGATGCTGGGCGTCTGGATCGGTGCGATCCAGAACATGTATCCCGAGCTCGGCGCCGGCGTCGAGGAACACTCGATCCTGCTACGCGAACCGCTACAGCGCGTAGCACGGTCGGTGTACCCGATCATGGGCGTGGTCTACGACGGCGACCGCGCGGCAGATACCGGTGCGCAGATCAAGGGCTTTCACCACACCATCAAAGGCGTCGATGCCCAGGGCCGGCGTTATCACGCGCTGAACCCCGAGACGTTCTACTGGGCCCACGCGACGTTCTTCATGCTGATCATCAAAACTGCCGAGTACTTCTGCGGTGGTCTCACCGAAGCCGAGAAGCACCAACTGTTCGACGAACACGTGCAGTGGTATCGCATGTACGGCATGAGTATGCGGCCGGTCCCGAAGAGCTGGGAGGAGTTTCAGGAGTACTGGGACGCCAAGTGCCGCGACGAACTCGAGATCAACCGCGCCACCCTCGACATCTTCACCATCCGGATCCCCAAACCCCGGTTCGTGTTGATGCCCACACCGGTGTGGGACCAGTTGTTCAAACCCCTTGTGGGAGCCCAACGCTGGATTGCGGCCGGCGTGTTCGATCCAGCAGTTCGGGAGAAGGCCGGCATGCGCTGGACCCCCGGCGACGAGGTGCTGCTGAGAATCTTCGGCAAGATGGTCGAATTGGCGTTCGTCGCGGTGCCTGACGAGATCAGACTGCACCCACGCGCCCTGTCGGCCTACCGCCGTGCGGCCGGAAGACTGCCGTCCGACGGCCCTCTTGTCGAGGCGCCCGGCTTCATGGCCCCGCCCCGCGACCGCCGCGGGCTGCCCATGCACTACCTGCCGCGCAGCAAAACCCTGCTCGACCGGGCCGGCGCATTGGTGCACACCACCTTTTCGCTGCCGGCACTGCGCCGGCCGGCCCGGCGCAGTGCGGCCTGACTTTTGACGCCTGTCTAAGCTGTCGAGATGCTTGATTGGTCTGATGTCGACATTGCCGTTCGGGACGCGGTCCGCGAGTTCGTGGACAAGGAGATTCGGCCCCACCTAGACGAGCTGGAAAGCGGCGACATGGAGCCGTACCCGATCGTCCGAAAGTTGTTCGCCACCTTCGGTATCGACACGATGGCCAAGGAATCGCTGGACAAGCGGCTGGAGAAGCTGCGCAGCGGCGACAGCAAGCCCTCCGGTGCCCGCGGCGGCATGTTCGGCGGCAGCAGCTCGCCGGGTATGGGCTTCGTCCTGATCAGCGAACTGTGCCGGGTGTCCATGGGCCTGGTCACCGGCCTCGGGGTCAGCTTGGGCCTGACGGTGTCGACGATTCAGAGCCGCGGCACCCTGGCCCAGCAGGAACGCTGGCTGCCCGGCCTGGTCACCTACGAGAAGATCGGTGCATGGGCGATCACCGAGCCCGATTCGGGCTCGGATGCGTTCGGCGGCATGAAGTCCTACGTCACCCGCGACGGGGACGACTACATCCTCAACGGCCAGAAGACCTTCATCACCAACGGCCCCGACGCTGACGTCGTGGTGGTCTACGCCAAGCTCGACGAGGGCGACGGCGCGGACAAGCGAAATCGCAAGGTCCTGACGTTCGTCCTCGATCGCGGCATGGAGGGCTTCGTGCAGTCGAAGCCGTTCCGCAAGATGGGCATTCACTCATCGCGCACCGGCGAGTTGTTCTTCAACAACGTGCGTCTGGGCCGGGACCGGCTGCTCGGCGAGACCGAAGGGTCCGAGGGCGGGGCCGACGAAGACCGAGCGAGCGCCCGGTCCAACTTCTCGGCCGAACGTATCGGGGTGGCCGCGATGGCGCTGGGCGTGATCGAGGAATGCCTGCGGTTGAGCGTCGACTACGCAAAGACCCGCACCCTGTGGGGCCAGGAGATCAGCCAGTTCCAGCTCATCCAGCTCAAGCTGGCCAGCATGGAAGTGGCCCGGATGAACGTGCGCAACATGCTGTTCCGTGTCATCGAATCGGCAGAGAAGGGATCTCCCATCTCGCTCGCCGAGGCTTCGGCCATCAAGTGGTACTGCTCGCAGGCAGCCACCGATGTCGCGATGGAGGCGGTGCAGCTGTTCGGTGGCAACGGCTACATGACCGAGTATCGGGTGGAGCAGTTGGCCCGTGACGCCAAGTCGTTGATGATCTACGCCGGAAGCAACGAGGTTCAGATCACCCACGTGGCCCGGGGTCTGCTGAGCTAGCCCCTAGCCCTGGATCATGTCGCGACCCGGGTGGGCCTGTTGCCACCCGGCCATCGCGGCATCCCAGTCGGCGCCGTCGAGCGCGGTCAGCGAGGCCGGGAACAATCCGTCCTCCTCTTTGGCGATGTGGACGTAGAGCTCCTCGATCTCCCTGCGCACCCGCGCCTGATCCGCCGGATCGGTCAGGTCGACCGCCTCAAGGAACGTGGCCAGCTCGCGGTGTTCGGCCACCAGTGGGTCGATGTGCTCGGCGTAGAGCTCGTCGGTGCGCATGACGGCGAAGAGTCCGTTCTCTTCACCCTGCCAATGGGAGCGCAGCTCCTCGAACATCTCTGACAGAAGGCGCCGGGCCGCGTCCAGCTCACCGCGGTCAAGGGCACGGACGGCCTCACGACCGTGGTCGACAGCCCGCTCATGCTCGGCGATGTAATCGCGCAGTAGTGGCATGTCCCGGCACCCGCAGTATTGGCACATGGTCGACCTCCGACACCGACCCTAGCCGAGGGGAACAACGTCAGGACAGCGCGTGCGCACTCGCGTACAAGCAGATCGCTGCGGCAGCAGCAACATTGAGACTTTCGGCGCTGCCGCGCATGGGAATCGTCACCCGCGCGTCTGCTGCCGCTGCGATCTCGGGCGACAGACCATGCGCCTCGGAACCGAACAACCATGCCGTCGGTGCCGTGAGATCCACGTCGGGCAGCGGTGTTTCACCGTCGAGCGTGGTCGCCAGCACCTGCAGGCCCGCGGCCCGCAAAGCGGCCATCAACGCGTCAACATCGGGCGCCTGCACCACCGGCAGCCCGAAAATGCTTCCGGCAGACGAGCGCAGGCACTTGCCGTTGAAGGGATCGACCGAATTGCCGGCCAGGATCATCGCGTCGGCGCCCATGGCGTCGGCCAGCCGGATCAGCGTTCCGGCGTTACCGGGCTCGGAGGTCTCCACGGCGACCGCGACCAAGCGCGGCGCGCCGGCCAGCACCTCATCGAGTGACACCTCGGGCATGCGGCACACGGCCACCAGGCCTACCGGGGTTACGGTGTCCGACAACGCTTTTGCCGCGCGCTCGGTGACCACCTGCACGGGTGCATCGACCAGCAGGGCGGCGAACCGGTCCAGTGCCGCCTCGGTCACGAAGACCTCGGAAACAAGTCCGCGCCGCAACGCGGCCTCGACGAGGTTGGGTCCCTCGGCAAGAAAGCGTGCGGCGCGGCGGCGCCCGATGTGGCGCTGCAATTTGATCGCAGCAGCCACCCGGGCAGAACGCTCGGTGAGCGTCAGGCGGCCTCTCCGGAGGGCGCATTGACATCCTCGGGGAGCGCGGCCTTGGCAACCTCGACCAGCGCGGTGAACGCGGCGGCATCGCTGACGGCGATCTCGGCCAGGTTCTTGCGGTCCACCTCGACGCCCGCGGCCTTGAGGCCCTGGATCAGGCGGTTGTAGGTGATGTCGTTGGCGCGGGCCGCGGCGTTGATACGCGAGATCCACAGCTTGCGGAACTCACCCTTGCGGGCGCGACGGTCCCGGTAGGCGTAGGTCAGTGAGTGGAGCTGCTGCTCCTTGGCCTTGCGGTACAGGCGGGACCGCTGGCCGCGGTAGCCCTTCGAGGCCTTGAGGACTGTGCGCCGCTTCTTCTGGGCGTTGAGTGCGCGCTTCACGCGTGCCATGGGATGTTCCTATTCTCGTTCGGTACAGGGAGCGGCGGGTCTAGCCGTTGAGCATCTTGTTGACACGCTTGGTGTCGTTGGCTGCCACCACGGTGCGGCCGTCGAGGCGGCGGGTGCGCTTGGTGGCCTTGTGCTCCAGCAGGTGGCGGCGGCCGGCCTTCTGGCGCACGATCTTGCCGGTCCCGGTCTTGCGGAAGCGCTTCGATGCTCCGCTGTGGGTCTTCGCCTTGGGCATGAATCCTCAGTTCTGTCTGTGAAACTAGTTCTGCGTAACGTCTGGTTCTTCTGGTGCGGCCTGCTGCCCACCGGGGCGCTCGGCCTGCTCCGCCGCCTTGGCGCGAGTCTTCGCGCCGCGGTGCGGGGCCAGCACCATCGTCATGTTGCGGCCGTCCTGCTTGGCTGACGTCTCGACGAAGCCGTACTCGGCCACATCGGCGCCCAGCCGCTGCAACAACCGGTACCCGAGTTCGGGCCGGGACTGCTCACGACCACGGAACATGATGGTCACCTTGACCTTGGACCCGGCTTCGAGGAAGCGGACCACATGGCCCTTCTTCGTCTCGTAGTCGTGATCGTCGATCTTGGGACGCAGCTTCTGTTCCTTGACGACGGTCTGCTGCTGGTTCTTGCGAGACTCGCGCGCCTTCTGGGCCGTCTCGTACTTGTACTTGCCGTAGTCCATGATCTTGCAGACCGGAGGTCTGGCATTGGGAGCTACTTCGACAAGGTCGAGATCGGCATCCGCGGCGACGCGGAGGGCGTCTTCGATGCGCACAATGCCTACCTGCTCGCCACCTGGTCCGATCAGGCGGACTTCTGGTACACGAATGCGCTCGTTGACGCGGGTCTCAGTGCTGATGGGGCCTCCTATGTTGGGTCTGCTGAGGAGACCCCGCCCATCTGCATCTCTGCCCTGACGAACAGAAAAGCCCTGCTCGAAGCAGGGCCCAATGCCGACCGATCACGGCTTGCGCCGCCTGCACCTCCCACTGTGGGAGCACAGAACCGGCGTCCGAGGACACCGGCGACCGGACCGTTGTACCTTGTGGCCAACGGTGGGAGTGGGACTCCACTTGCTGTCCCTGACATGAGCCGGGACGGTCGCGCATGACAGTCTAGCAGCTATGACCGATCCGACCGAAACGCCCGACGACGCGACGCCGCAGGTGCGGGAGCTTGCCGACATTCCCGCCGTGGAGGTGATCACCCGGGCGGCGCTCATGTTGATGAGCGCCGCGGCCGAGAAGATCGGGCTTTCTGCCGAGGACCCCGAGGACAGCCCGCACCGCGACCTCGACGAGGCCCGTCGGGTCATCACCGCACTGGCCGGGCTGGTGACCGCCTCGGCCGAATACCTGGGACCCCACGCGGGCCCGGTGCGCGACGGCCTCAAGAGCCTGCAGTTGGCGTTCCGCGAAGCCAGCGCACATCCCGACGAACCGGGTAAGGGCCCCGGCGAAAAGTACACCGGTCCGGTCTGGTGAACACCTGAGCGGTGTCTGTGCGTGCGCTCAACCCAATTGACGGGTTGAGCGCCTATTCTCCCGGCTTATGACCGTCATCAGCCGGGGCCGTCGCGCCGGGGTCCAGTCCGCGTCGAGGTTCTCCTGGGTACCCGCAGCAGCCGGCTGGATCGTCGGGGTGATCGCCACCCTGTCGCTGATCGCCAGCGTGTCTCCGGCGGTCCGCTGGTTGATCCAGGTGCCGCGAGAGTTCGTCAACGACTACATCTTCAACTTCCCCGACACCAGCTTCGCGTGGGCGTTCGTGCTGGCGCTGCTGGCCGCGGCACTGGCCGCCCGCAAGCGCATCGCCTGGTGGATCCTCGTGCTCTACATGGTGGGTGCCATCGGCTGGAACCTGGGCGACCTCGCCGCCGGTGGCGACACTCTCTCCGAGGATGTCGGCGAGGTCATCGGCGTGGTGTTCCACGTGGCCGCCATCGCCGCGCTGGTCCTGGCCCGCAACCAGTTCTGGGCCAAGTTGCGCCGCGGCGCGCTGCTCAAATCCGCCGTCGTACTGGTCGCGGGCATGGCGATCGGCATCCTGGCCGCCTGGGGGCTGCTGGAACTCTTCCCCGGAACCCTCGCCCCGGAATGGCGCTTGCTGTACGCGGTCAACCGGGTGAGCGGATTCGCCACCGTGCCGACCGAGGTTTTCGAGGGCTACTCGCACACCTTCCTCAACGCGATCTTCGGCCTGTTCGGCGCTTTGGCCTTGATGACCGCCGCGATCGTGCTGTTCCAGTCACAACGGGCCACCAACGCGCTGACCGGCGAGGACGAATCAGCGATCCGCGGGCTCTTGGAGGTCTACGGCAAGAACGATTCGCTGGGATACTTCGCCACCCGCCGCGACAAGTCGGTGGTGTTCGCGCCCAACGGCCGGGCCGCGATCGCCTACCGCGTGGAGGTGGGTGTGTGCCTGGCCGGCGGTGATCCGGTCGGAGACCCCAAGGCGTGGCCGCAGGCCATCGCCGCCTGGCTGCAGCTGTGCCAGACCTACGGCTGGGCCCCGGGTGTCATGGGCGCCAGTTCGGCAGCGGCCGAGGCGTTCCGGGCCGCCGGGCTGAACGCGCTTCAGCTCGGCGACGAGGCGATCCTGTACCCGGACCGCTTTCGGCTGTCCGGGCCGGACATGCGCGCGGTGCGACAGGCGGTCACGCGGGCCCGGCGGGCAGGGACCTCGGTGCGCATGCGACGCCACCGCGAGCTGGACGACGCCGAGATGGCCGAGGTGATCCGGCGCGCCGACGCCTGGCGCGACACCGAGACCGAACGCGGCTTCTCGATGGCACTGGGCCGGCTGGGCGATCCTGCCGACGGGGACTGCCTGCTCGTCGAGGCGGTGCAGCAGCGCGACGGTAGCTCCGAACCCGAGGTGGTCGCACTGCTCTCGCTGGTGCCGTGGGGCACCAACGGCGTCTCGCTCGACGTGATGCGTCGCTCCCCGCAATCCCCCAACGGAACCATCGAACTGATGGTCAGCGAGCTGTGCATGCAGTCCGAAAGCATTGGGGTCAGCCGCATCTCACTGAACTTCGCGATGTTCCGTTCGGCCTTCCAACAGGGCGCACAGCTGGGCGCCGGCCCGGTGGCCCGCCTCTGGCGGGCACTGCTGGTGTTCTTCTCCCGGTGGTGGCAGCTGGAGACTCTGTACCGCTCCAACATGAAGTACCAGCCCGAGTGGGTTCCCCGCTACGCCTGCTACGAGGATGCTCGGCTGATCCCGCGGGTCGGGGTGGCCTCGGTGATCGCCGAGGGATTCCTGGTCCTGCCGTTCTCGCGGCGGAACAAGCAGCACACCGGCGAGCACGTCGCGGCCCCCGCCGATCTGGTGGGTTCGGGCCGGTTGCACCACGACGGCAGCGCACCGGACCTCTCCGGGCTGCCGATCGACCCGGCCGGCGGTGACGAACACCAGCGACTCCCCGAGCAGGTTCGCGTCCGGATGGCCAAACTCCGGCAGTTGCAGGCCGCCGGTGTGGACGCGTATCCGGTGGGCCAGGCCCCCAGCCACACCGTCGCCGCCGCACTGGAATCGGTCAACGACAACACCCTCACCGTGGCCGGCCGCGTCCTGCGAATCCGGGATTACGGCGGTGTGCTGTTCGCCCAGCTGCGGGACTGGTCCGGAGAAGTCCAGCTGCTGCTCGACAACGCCCGCCTGACCCAAGCCGCGACCGCCGACTTCACCGCAACCATCGACCTCGGCGATCTGATCGAGGTCACCGGTTCGATGGGCAGCAGTCGCAGCGGCACCCAATCGCTGCTGGTCGACAGTTGGCGACTGATCGGCAAATGCCTGCGCCCCTTGCCGGACAAGTGGAAGGGCCTGACCGACCAGGAGGCCCGGGTGCGGGCCCGCTACGTGGACCTCGCGGTCAACACCGAGGCGCGGGACCTGATCCGGGCTCGCAGCGGCGCCCTGCACGCCATCCGGGAAACGTTGTATGCCAAGGGTTTTCTTGAAGTCGAAACCCCGATCCTGCAACAGATCCACGGCGGCGCCAACGCCCGGCCGTTCCTGACCCACATCAACGCCTACGACCTGGACCTGTACCTGCGGATCGCACCCGAGCTCTATCTCAAGCGGTTGTGTGTCGGTGGGGTGGAGCGGGTCTTCGAACTGGGTCGCGCATTCCGCAATGAGGGCGTGGATTTCAGCCACAATCCAGAGTTCACCCTGTTGGAGGCCTATCAGGCCCACGCTGACTACAACGTGTGGATCGACGGTTGCCGCGAGCTGATCCAGAATGCCGCCCAGGCCGCCAACGGAGCCCAGGTCTTCATGCGGCCCCGCCCGAACGACCCGGCCGGGGTTCTGGAGCCGGTGGACATCTCGGGTGAGTGGGCGGTCAAGACCGTGCACGACGCGGTGTCGGAGGCCCTCGGTGAGCACGTCACCGTCGAGACGGATCTGGCGACGCTGCGTCGGCTGTGCGACACGGCGCGTATCCCCTACCTGACCCACTGGGACGCGGGCGCGGTCGTGCTGGAGATGTACGAGCACCTCGTCGAGGACCGCACGGAAGAACCCACGTTCTACAAGGATTTTCCGACCTCGGTGTCCCCGCTGACCCGGCCACACCGCAGCATCCCCGGAGTTGCCGAACGCTGGGATCTGGTGGCCTGGGGAGTCGAACTGGGCACCGCCTACAGCGAGCTCACCGACCCCGTCGAACAGCGCCGCCGCCTCCAGGAACAATCGTTGCTGGCCGCGGGCGGCGACCCCGAGGCGATGGAGCTCGACGAGGACTTCCTGCAGGCCATGGAGTACGCGATGCCGCCGACGGGCGGTCTCGGTATGGGCGTGGACCGCGTGGTCATGTTGATAACTGGCCGCAGCATCCGCGAAACGCTGCCGTTTCCTCTGGCCAAACCTCGTTAGCAGGTTCCTCACAGCCGATCCCAAGAATGGGCGGCGACGATATTGCTGTGACGTTCACTCACCACCTGTCCTTGATGCACGGCTGGGTTCCGACCAGCATCCAAGTCATCACCGCCGTGGTGTTGATCGCCGCAATCGGCTGGCGCTCCCGGCGCTGGGCGCTCATCTGGCTGCCGTTCGCCGCCGCGGTCGGCGGCATCCTGGTCGCGGGCACCAACTGGTACATCGAGTCCGAGGGGTTGGCGGGCAACCCGGCACCGCGGTCGCTGTGGGTGTGGATCGCATTGACCGGTGTGGCGGTCGTGATCCTGGCCGCAGGCTGGCGCGGCAGTCGGTGGTGGCGGCGCGGAACGGCCGTCATGGCGGTGCCGCTGACACTGCTGTGCACGGCCCTTGCACTGAATCTGTGGGTCGGTTACTTCCCGTGGGTGCAGACCGCGTGGAACCAGTTGACCGCCGGCCCCCTGCCCGACCAGACCGATCAGGTCACGGTGGCGGCCATGCAGCGCCAAGGCACCATTCCCGCCAAGGGCAGTGTGGTCCCCGTCGACATTCCCAGCACCGCATCAGGTTTCCGGCACCGCGGTGAGTACGTGTACCTGCCGCCGGCATGGTTCGCCTCCAACCCGGCGCCGCAGTTGCCGACCGTCATGATGATCGGAGGCGAGTTCAACACGCCCGCCGACTGGATGCGGGCCGGCAACGTGATCAAGGCGATGGACGAATTCGCCGCCGCACACCACGGGTACGCGCCGGTTTTGGCATTCGTCGACCCTGGCGGCACCTTCAACAACGACACCGAATGCGTCAACGGCAAGCGCGGGAATTCCGCCGACCATCTCACCAAAGACGTTGTGCCTTATATGAACAGCCACTACGGCGTGAAACCGACCGCTGACGGCTGGGGCGTCGTCGGCTGGTCCATGGGCGGCACCTGCGCGGTGGACCTGGCGGTGATGCACCCCGAACTGTTCAGCGCCTTCGTCGACATCGCCGGCGACATCGGTCCGAACTCGGGCACCAAGGCGCAGACCATCGACCGCCTGTTCGGCGGCAACGCTGCGGCCTGGGACTCCTTCGACCCGACCACGGTGATCAACCGCCACGGCCAGTACGACCGGACGGCCGGCTGGTTCGACGTCAACGACACGTCCACACCGGGCAAGCCGCCGGCTCGAGCCAACGACCAGGCCAAGGCCGCCAACACTCTGTGCGCGCTCGGCTCCAAGCACGGGATCGCCTGCGCGGTGGTCACCCACCAGGGCACCCACGACTGGCCGTTCGCCAGCCATGCGTTCACCGCGGCCCTCCCCTGGCTGGCCGGGGTGATCGGCACGCCGCAGGCGCCCGCGGTCGGGCTACCGCAGTCATCGCCATCAGCGGCGTTCATCCAGACCGCCGCCAAGTAGCTCTCAGTAGTCGGATTCGGCGGCGAGCACCTCGGCCAGGAAGCCGTCCTCGCCGGGTGCGGCCAGCCGCGCCCGGGCGAACGCCCGCACCCGACCGCGGGCCTCGGCGGACTCGGTGGCGCCGGCGGCGCCGACCCGCACCGCCGTGCCTGTCCAGTTCACATTCCACGCCTCGGTCTCGGTGAGCGGCTGCCCATCCGGGCCGTGCAGTGCCACGACGGCGCGACCTGCAGCGTCGAGGGCACCGGAGCCGTGCACCCCGGCATGGCGCAGTT
>Ga0182746_1003327_pt1 | contig 10992 bp, 6 predicted proteins | sample eDN3rd30CBELigOP_FD_128881 | JGI IMG/M metagenome (GOLD analysis project Ga0182746, IMG submission 128881) | Enriched Organic Plus compost microbial communities from Emeryville, California, USA - eDNA 3rd pass 30_C BE-Lig OP (version 2) (version 2) ... | reverse complement strand
CCAATTGCATTGGAAGGGTCCTCGCTAAAGGCATAGCCGCTTCCGGACCCGCTATACCATACAGAGCTTCCACCGGGAGCCAAACGATTATCTACGATCGGGCCTACTTCTCCAAGCTGGTTCCTTACAGGATCATAGTCAGTTGCTGAACTTGGCCTGTAGATCGCCCTTCTTCTTGCGCTGTCGGATATCTTCATCCCGTTATAGAACGTAGCGATATAAAATGTAGAGATAATCGATCTTGCAGCACCCGCATTGGTAGCACTGCTGTGATAAGAATTCCAGTGAGGATTTTGCTGATTGTCTGCTTTAATATAACCAGGATTTACAGAAGCATCTGTTGTCAGGAACCCTGCAGGATCAAAACTGGGAGTGATTCCTGAAAATACAGATGTTCCGGAAGCACGTATCAGCAGCTTCAGTTTAAGTGTATTGGCAAACTGTATCCATCTGGTCATATTGCCATTGAACATCGGATCTGCATTGCCCAATGAATAAGTAAGCGCCAAAGGTTGCGTTGCATTGTTAATAGTAGCGATCGCTGTATCCAGTTGTTTATACAGGTCCTGATAGATCTCTTCAGCAGGTGTATATGCCGGAGTTGTATTAGCTGATCCTTTCAATGCGTCAAAATAAGGGATGGCATCATACTCATCAACCAGGAGTTTGAAGTTGAATACCTTCATGATGCGTGCGATCGCATTGTAATAAGAATATGGATCACTGCCACTTGTCTTATCCAATACATACTGGAAATCGGTAAGTATATCGTAAGTACCCCATAATCCAGTATAATCACTTGTACCAAAATTATAAGTAAGGCTCGCGCCCCAGCCACCATAACCACCGGCATTTGCCTGGTAACCGACCATCCAGCTACCATAGTTGTTAAAACCGATCAGATTGGAAGCAGTGCGGCTGATACTGGCACCCAAAACCAACTCAGGAGTTGATGTTGTGGGTGAATTGGGATTTGTACTGTTTATATCCAAATACTTTTTACAAGATCCCAGTACCATTAATAGCACGACTACCGGAATTAATATTTTTCTCATATCTATAATTTAAAACTCAAGTAATTAGAATGTCAAAGAAATAGTGCCTCCGAAATATCTTGAAGGAGGTGTCTGGCCCAGTGTGGTGATGCCTATAGCATTACCATCAGAGAAGTTATACTCCGGATCGGTATAGATATTTGACTTCGCTGTAAAGATGAAAAGGTTACGTCCCTGAACACCTATTGAAGCAGCTTTCAGGAATTTCGCTTTGGAGAGCAGCTTCTTTGGAAGATCATAAGTAAGTGAGATCTCCCGGACCTTCCAGTAATCACCTTTTATGATGTAGTTGCTTGCGATGTCGGTGTTATAAGAACCTTCACCATTAGCCCAGAAGCCTGAACCACCATCACGGACCTGGATCGAAGTATTCTCAACATATTTTGAACCATCCCAATAAGATGAGTTGGGGATAACAAAGCGTTCGCGATTGAATGCCACGGTGCGGATAGAAGAACCGGAGAAATCCATTGTTCCACCACCGTTATGATACACAACAAATCCACCGCGATACTCAGCCAAAGCCCAAAGCCTGAAATTCTTGAATCGCACTTCAGCGTCAAGACCCAGACGATGTTTGGGATTGGTGTTGCCCAATAGTTTTGGTACAGGGTCTTTGGTAGGATAACCTGTGATGCGGTCCACAATAATGCGTCCGAGATCATCACGCAGATAATCCGTTCCTTCAAGGATGGGGAACAGGTAGCCTGCTTTCGCAATAGTCTGGGCCGCTGCTCCTGTGGAAAGATTCAGCTTTTCAAGATCTTCACTGATTGATACAACCAGGTTCTTGTTGTAAGTGTAGTTGCCACCAACTGTTACAGTCAGGTCGCGTGTGCGGATAGGTGTGTAATGCAGCAACACCTCAAGGCCTTTATTGGATACTTCACCCGTATTGGTCTTGTAAGAAGAAAATCCTGATGCCTGGGATATTTGTGTATTCACCGTTTGTGCATCAGTTGTGGTAGAGTAGTAAGTTATACCAAAATTGATCCTTCTGTCCAACAGGTCCATATCCATACCAACTTCCCAGCCTTTGGTCATCTCAGGCTTAAGTGAAGGATTTACTGTTAATCCGTTCAAAGTGTAGCCCGGGCCTGTGAGCGCATAAGGATAACCCGGAGCATTATCGAACGTATTCAAAAGTCCATAAGCACCGAGGTTCACGTTACCGACCTTGGATACACCACCTCTAAGCTTCAGGTTGTCGATGATCTTACTGTTCTTGATCGCTTCAATCGCATCAGAAGCAACAAATGACAGATCAGCCGCAGGATAGAAGAAAGACCAATGCTCAGGGTCCAGAACAGAACGCCAGTCGTTACGACCTGTAAGGTCCAGGAAGAGCCAGTTTTTATAAGAAACTTTGAACTTACCGAAAATACCCATCTGGCGAACAGTAGAGTTGCTTTCTGAAGAATTGGGCAGGGCCGCTGTTCTGTTGGAAACGTTATACAAACCTGGTATTACCAATCCTGATACGTTGGTGTTGGTTGATTTGGATACGTTGTTGCGCAAACTCTGACCGGCAGTCAATTCGAGGCCAACGTCATTAAGCCGCTTTCTTACTGTAATGAGCAGGTCGGAATTCATCTGTGTGGTATAGTACATATCGTCTGATACGCTGCCGGGCCAGTTCCAGCTTGATTTACCACCACGCTTATAGAACGCGTCTTTGAATGAATACATTCCGACCCATGATTTGGCGCTTTGATTGCGTGTGGTAAGACCTGCACGGTATACCACATCGATCCATGTAGCCGGCTTCCAGGAAAACTCAACGTTACCGGTCAGATAATCATTCCGTGTTTTCTGACGATAGTTATCAATATAAAAGTACGGATTAAGATAGTAGTCGTTATAATACAACTCAGGGCTGGCCCATTTATCTGTCTGCCAGTTCTGGAAAGACTTCAGTGGAGCCCAGGCCGGTGTGTTCAACAGATTGTTGTAGATCGTACTTGTTTGGGTAGTAAGATCATATCTGTTCTGAATATAGTTGATGCTGTAGTTTACATTGATCGCCTTGTTTATTTTGCGGCTGCCATTAAAGCGCATTTGTGCACGGTTATACTTGTCTTTCGGAGTAGTGCCTTTAATGGTCGCGAACTGACCGGATATATAATAGGAACTCTTTTCATCAGCAGCAGAAAGAGCTATATCAGATTGATTGGTCAGGCCTGTTACCCAAAAATCTTCCCGGTCATCAAGAGCAATGTAGGGGTAAGTTTGTATATCTCCATTGATATCTTCTCTTCCTAACTGGCGCATAGTGCCATCAAAGCGAGGGCCGTATTGCTGATTCTCATAAGGAGTAAAAGCTCCGGTTTCCCAGCCAGAGCCAAACTCCTTCTGTAGTTTAGGATAAAAACTTGTCTTTTCTATTGTTGTGGTATTTGACAGTCTTACAAAGCTGCTTCCTTTTGCACCTTTTTTGGTTGTAATGATGATAGCTCCGTTAGAAGCGTCAGAACCATAAAGGGCAGCAGCTCCTGCTCCATTCAATACATTGATATCTTCGATATCCTCCGGATTGATATTACCCAATATTTCACTGGGCACGATCACGTTATCGATCACGATCAATGCAGTGTTATTCCCGAGCAAAGACCTGTTGCCTCTTAACACAAGTCTTACTGTTGGGTTAACACCGCCATTGATAGCATTCACCTGCAAACCAGCAACTTTACCACTTAAACCTGCAGCCACGTTTACAGGTTTTGCTTGTGTAAGTTGCTGGCCGGTGATACGGGTGGCCGCATAACCTTCTTCCCTTTTTTTACGTTGGATACCACCTGCTGTTACAACTACTTCGTCCATCAGGTTTTCCTGTACGTCCAGTTCTATATTACCGACCTCCGAAGAGTTGCCAACTTTTACGGTAAGAGAGCTGAAATTGACTGCTGAAATTTCCAGGACATCGCCTGTTTTTGCGAGGAGGGAGAAAGATCCATCTGCTGCGGCAGATGTTCCAAGGTTAGTGCCTTTGATGTGAACAGTGGCGCCGCTGATCGGTGCGCCTGACTTGTCGGTTACTTTACCTTTAATTTGTCTTTGCTGTGCCATAGTCGCGGTGGCGCATAGCACGAGCAAAGAAAACATCAATAGAAGTTTTCTCATGTGAACGCTAGTTTTGTTAATAAATAATGCTTCCAGTAATAAGCGCTTTCTAAGGGCAAATGATAACAGGATCATTTTTCATGGCGAGCATACTTTAGAGTAGAACCGAATTATTCGGAAGGATAAGAGTGTGGCTATGGGGACTAAGATATAGGATTTTGCTAACAAAATGTTAATGGTGGAAAAAAAACTTAAAATTTACCTGCTGCTTAATAGATATATAAGTGGTAATCATCGATTATAAACGGCAATCAACCGTTTGCGTAATTTTTGTTTTCGTCTGTAATCGCCCTGTAAATCATCATTGTAAATTCAATAAATAGGGTGTCTAATCTTAGACACCCTATTTATTTACCGGACTAAATATCCTTCCGGCATTATTTATTTTCAGCAGCTATTGACCAAGATGCTCTTTAAAGAAAGGAATGATCTGCTCCAGTGCTTTACGCGTAGGTGCTGGCTGATCGTACAGATCATAGTGGCTTGCACCTGCTACTACCTGAAGTGATTTCTTTGTAGAAGCCGCTTTATTGAACAGTTCATAGCCATCCCTGTGAGAGCCGAATGCACCGGGCTTATCCCCGATCACGATATGTAACGGTTGTGTTAATAAATGATCTGCCAAGTGAAATGCATCAAACCCGACAGCCGGGGCCAACCCTGAGAATAATAATTTATTCGGAGAACAGGCGTGCTGGCCTCTTGGAGTGGTATAATAATCTACCGCTTCCACCACATCAATATCAGTAAGTCCTGTTTGTTTCAGGGCTTCCTTATTAACGGGGATATAAGTTGTTACGAACGGCTCTGTTCCGTTGGCTTCTGCAGTACGTTGAGCTGCGATCGCCTCCAGTGTTCTGATCGCTGCTCCCGGAGTGTAATCCCCTTCACGAAAAATACGACCATAGTTTGCTCCCCCCACGGTTGCAACCGCTTTAAATCTTCTTTCGGTCATCGCCGCATTAACAGCATAACCACCACCACCGCAAACTCCCAATACACCTATACGGTCATTGTCCACATAAGGAAGCGTAGTCAGATAATCTGCCGCACAGCGAAAATCTTCCACACGTGTTGCAGGGTCTTCCAAAAATCTTGGCTCTCCGCCGCTTTCTCCCTGGTGAGAAGCATCGAACGCCAAAGTAATAAAACCGGCTTCTGCTAAAGCCTTACCATAAATATTTCCGGATGTTTGGTTTTTACAACTGCTGATCGGGTGCGCGCAAACAATGGCAGCATAAGTTTTTGATTCATCAAAATCTTTCGGGAACTGCAAAATAGCTGCTACTTCCCAGTTCTTGTGTTTGAATTTTACTGATTTCGTTGTCATTTTACCTTTAAAGTTTTTGAACAGTACAAAGGTATTTTGACTTAAAGGCTTAATCCTTCAACTAATTACCTGAAGACTTTAAATAATTACTGATTCCTGAAAACGCTGGGCGAGATACCGGTCTCCTTTTTGAAAAACGTGGCAAAATAAGAAGGGTATTCAAACCCCAGGCTAAAGGCGATCTCGCTGATGGATAAAGAGGTAGTCCGTAATTTATTCTTTGCGATCTGGATGAGAAGTTGATGAATATGTTCCTGTGGCGAACGCCCTGTATAATGCTTAATGAGATCGCCAAAATAATTGGAAGACAAATTTGCCATATCTGAAAAATAAGAAACCGATGGCGTTTTAAGAGCATTTTGCTCATTATCATAATACGCTTCAAGGTTTTTATAAAAATCAGCTACAGTAGTATTGTATAATGCTTCCCTTGTATCAAATTGCCTGCTGTAAAACTTTTGGATGTAGGACAGGATAAGCGAAGCATAGGAAATCACAATGTCTTTTGAAAAATTCTCATTACCATCAAATTCATTCAATGCTTTTTGAAAAAGATCAGTAATGATTTTTTCTTCCCCTTTAGTTATAAAGAGCGCCTCGTGATTGTTATAATAGGTAAAGCTGTATTCTTTGGCAATTTTCCTGAACAGCCCTGCATCGATCAGGATATGATACCCTGAAATTTGCTGTTCTATATCCCATTGAAGAAGATCACCTGGCTGATCGAGATACACGAAAGCATCCGCCTGGTCGAAGATGGTCTGACCATAATTCTTGTCTTTATCAAACCTCAGTTTAATGGCCAAAAGATAAAAATCAAGTTCAATAGGGTCGGATTTTCTTCTCATATCCTTCTGTTTATGGTATTCTACCAAATGAATATGATTGTTCTTAAAGCCACTAATGTTCGTATACTCAAGAAACTCTTTTATGTTGTACTTTTTCTTCAATACTTTATCAGGTAACAGGGAACAAATTTAAAAATTAATGACCTTACAGGATTTAAGTTTTTACTGAATTACGTTTGATTTTTACGGTCCAATATTTACCAGCCGCCCGATTTTCAAGGCTCAGGCGAAGGATCTTCAGAATGTATACAATAGCTGAGCTTTTATCTCTCTTTTACCGGCACCTGTGATCTGGTCCAACCCTGTACCGATCACAGATTGAGAAGTATATACCGTTGCAGCATAGCGCAGGCCCAATAATATTTGCTTTATTGGTTTTCCCTGGACAATGAGATAATACCTGTACCCTGTTCCAAACAAAGCTGGTATTGCGTTACTGTACAACACATCGTTCTCGTATGCATATAAACGGCTGTTGTACCCGGAGGTTTCAAAATATTGCAGGCGTGCTGAAAAAGAAAAAGGTTTCAAAGAGGGTTTATATATGCCATCCATATAAAAAGAAAAACCATTCTCCTTATCATGGCCTTGCAGCCACAACAACTGCAAACGGCTGCGGAATGTAAAAGATGTGCTCATTATATAATTCATCTGTATCTGCCATGCTGATCTTTGTACGGCAAGCAGGTAATTCATCACTGTAGTATTTCCAGGAGTATCAGCTAAACGGAATGCTCTCGTTACCCGGGTTTGCATTTCCAGCTTCTTATCGGGCATGTAAGTCAACTGTAAAAAGAATTCTTTTCCATAAGCCGGTGCATCCACCAGGTATTTCAGCCAGGGAAACTGATAGATATCAGCAAAAGCATCCAGTTTCCAGCAGGTGGCAGGCCGGATGCTCAGACCTGTATATAACCCGTTCTCATTGGATGGTGATGCATTTTCTGTAAAAGCATTTGCATTCATTGCCTGGTATTCTTTTGCAAGCCGGCGGTGGATAATGGCTATATCCACCCTGGGATCAAGGCTTATCAAACAACCATTGATAAAAGCTGTATGAAAATTTTTGTCTATCGCTGCTTCACCAAACAGATGAAGATTACGATGAGTGTAGCTGTAGTCAAAACTGTAGTTTGACCAGTTATCTCCTTTTATCGCATACAGATTATAGGGCTCATCTCTTTTTTCGATCGGTATCGAAAATTTATAATGCACTGTATTTATTCCTAACTGCCAACCGGCTGCTTTGTAACGCGCACTTGCTCCCGCAGCAAATTGGGCCAGTATATTTTTCCTGGCCATTTCCGAAGTTGTCCGGTGATACCCCGATGTTTGAATGGAAGAAACCACTGTATGCTGCATCGCATTCTTTGCTAAATTAGCGCTCAGCTTTCTGAAAGAGACAAAGCCGGTCATCTCCATATTCTTTTTCCTGACAGTTATGCCGAGCCCACGATGAAAATTATATTCCCCGGCAGAGTTATAGGGACGAAGCACAGGCGACTGCTTTTTGACCGCCATCGTTTCGCCGCTCTTTTTAAATGACAGGCTTTGCCAGTGTATCAACCCCTGTCCCATGTTGACAGAAAAATCCCCGATTGCCAAAGCTTCCACCACTCCTATCTTCCGTGCAAACAGGTGAAAGGAATTAAAATCAAATCCATATCGTTGCGCTCCTTTGAAAAAAGATTCACCGGCGTCTTTATCCCCCACCCCTCCAAACTGCAGCAGGTTTTTATAAACATAACGATAGCGTGCAAATATTTTTTGAGGGCTGCCCTGATAACCGGTCCCCCTATCTGAACGTTCAAACCCTTTGGATTTTTCCAGCACCTGCGCTATACGCAACAAAAAACTATGTGATCCCTGACGGAACCTTTTTGCCAGGCCTTCCTTTGCAGTGAATGCAGTAGCTATTGTAACAAAAGGCATCAGCCGCCTTATCATAGATGGGTACCAGGATGGAACAGCCTGGAGCTCGTGCAGATCCACGAGCTTACCAAAAAGATTACGGTAACGAAGAAAGTTTTCTATTTGCAATTCATTCAGTACACCTAATTCTTTCAGGTCTTCAGCATCAGCCAAATTCAGGTTAAGCGGATGTTTGCTGAATTTTTCCAGTTGCTGCCAGTAAGCATCATCTTCAGTTTCTTCTTCATTGGTACTGGCGAAATTTTCCAGTTGCTGTTGCAATTGCACCGGGATCTCTTGCGAAGAAACCGGTTGAATGGAAAATTGCAATGCTGCAAGAAAGATAATTGATATGATCATCCTCCAATTCATTGATCTTCCTTTTTGAATTCATATAACAATAGAATACCTGCACTGGGACCAAGTTGGGGATGATAACCGGTATAAATATCCAGCCGTGATCTGTTCCTGGTAAAACCTGCACCAAACCAGACAGTAGCGTTGACTGTTTGGATCATGATGCGTGTAAGCAGGGCCGGTATTATCTTATATTGTATACCTGCCCTTGCATCCACCGGCTGGTTTTCTTCTTTGATTATCTCGGCCGAAAGAAGCAGTTGCGCTGAAAGATCATATCCCCATCCCATTGTGTAAATGGAGGGCAGCTTTATGGTTTTATCACCCGAATATTTACCACCGGGATTACTCAGATGTATGCCTGTATGAAGTTGAGGAGAGAGATGCAGTAAGAAACCCGCTTCAGCATTCAGGGTTTTTGCAGATCCATATCCGGCTATCTGCAGATTATTGTAGTTGAACTGTATACCTAATGAAGCTTTTTTACCCAACTGCCTTGCATAAGCCAACCCGAATCGGGATTCCCTGTAATCGCTGAATCCTTTGGATATACTCTGAAAACCAAAATTGCCCGAAGCAGTAGGCAAAGCCAGCATCAGCCGGTAAGTTGCCAATTCCTTCAGCAAATATCTTCTTTCCCCTCCTGCGCCGATGGCTCCATGTTTGAGTTCAGCTAGAGCGGCCTGGTTGGAACCAAAGGAAAAAAGATCAGCATGCTGCTGGCTGTAAGCACCTAAGTTCCAGGGTACTGAATACTGGGCAAGGCCGGGCCGGGCACCGTACATATCAAACAGGAATAAAAGAAAAAGGGTACGCATCATGTTATTTTATATATGGAGTAAAGTTCCTTTGCCCGCCAGCGATGCGTATGGGTTTTTCAACATCATTTAATGTTTTTTAGCGGCATGCACCACCAAAAACTTCCGTAATTTCGCGCATGCAAATTCTGGATGGGAAAAAGGCCGCACAGGCTATAAAAGACGAGCTGAAAATAAGCGTGGCCCAGCGAGCCAATGACGGGAAAAAAATACCTCATCTCGCAGCGATCCTGGTGGGAAATAATGGCGCCAGCGAAACCTATGTAGCGGCCAAGGTAAAAGCTTGTGAGGAGACAGGGTTCAAATCAACTCTTATTAGACTGGAAGCTGATATTTCCGAGAACCGGCTATTGGAAACCATAGAAGATCTTAATACGAATCCTGATGTGGATGGCATCCTGGTACAATTACCCTTGCCAAAACATATCAGCGAAAAGAAAGTGATCAATGCTATTGACCCTGGCAAGGACGTGGATGGTTTCCATCCTATGAGCGTGGGAAAACTAGTGGAAGGGCTTCCTACTTTTATACCTGCCACTCCTTATGGCATCATGCTGCTGCTGGAGCAATATAAGGTAGAAACAAAAGGCAAACATGCGGTAGTGATCGGAAGAAGCAATATTGTGGGCCGCCCTATGAGCATCCTGCTCAGCGGCAATACCAATCCCGGCAACTGCACCGTTACGCTCTGTCACTCCCATACTGCCAACCTCAAGGAGATCTGCCTGCAAGGTGATATTATTGTAGCAGCCCTTGGCATCCCGGAATTTGTAAAAGCAGATATGGTGAAGCAAGGAGCCGTTGTTATCGATGTCGGCATCACCCGCGTTGCGGACCCTACCCGTAAAAGCGGTTTCAAATTAAAAGGGGATGTTGACTTTGATAAGGTAGCTCCCAAATGTTCCTGGATCACGCCAGTGCCCGGAGGTGTTGGCCCGATGACCATTGCTGCGTTGATGAAGAATACTTATCTGTCGTGCGATACGAAAAACTAGGGGGAAAAAGTTTAATGTTTAAGGGTTTAAATGTTTAATGCTACTCGAATCATTGCATTTCCAATGCCTGACCTTTAAACCCTTAAACTCCAAGTGACCATTATGGAAGAAACAGCCATACATACCATCAGTTCCCTGCCTGTCATGGAACACTTTTATACCATCCAGGGTGAGGGTTTTCACCAGGGAAGGGCAGCTTATTTTATCAGGCTGGGAGGATGTGATGTGGGCTGTGTATGGTGTGACGTGAAAGACAGTTGGGATGCAGAGCGTCACCCCCAACAGTCCATTGCAACACTAAAGCAGGAAGTGTTGAAAACACCGGCCGAAATGGTAGTGATCACCGGAGGTGAGCCGCTTTTGCACAACCTGGATGAATTAACAACAGAGCTGCAAAAAGCAGGACTGGAAACAAATATTGAAACATCCGGTTCTTCCCCTTTAAGCGGAAACTGGGACTGGATCTGCCTTTCACCAAAAAAATTCAAAGCGCCACTACCGGAAGTTTTGCCCAGCGCAAACGAACTGAAAGTGATCATTTACAATAAAACCGATTTT
>Ga0182746_1003322_pt1 | contig 11006 bp, 12 predicted proteins | sample eDN3rd30CBELigOP_FD_128881 | JGI IMG/M metagenome (GOLD analysis project Ga0182746, IMG submission 128881) | Enriched Organic Plus compost microbial communities from Emeryville, California, USA - eDNA 3rd pass 30_C BE-Lig OP (version 2) (version 2) ... | reverse complement strand
GAAGTATGGAGCGTTGGCTGACACGAAGTCCGGTCGTTCACCGATGCCGCTGATGCTGATGCCGCGGCCCCGCGGTTCTGCCTCTATGGTCGTGGGCGCGCGGCTGTCCTGGTACGGCATTGCGGTGCCTGTTGGCCTCATGAAAGCGCTGTCGTTCAATGCGTTCGCGTGATTCGAAATGGTGCCTGCGTATCTCTGCGCGGCGGCGCTGCTGCGCCTGGCGGTGCCTGGCTTGCGCTCGCCAGTCGGGACGAGGGGAGTAATGGCCGCGATAAACGGGGCCCGGACCGTAATAGCCTCGATAGGCGGGGCCTGGACCATAATAGCCGTGCTGATAAGTGCTGTACCCGCCGTGTGCCCTGTAGTGGGGCGAGTCGTATGCGCAGGCTGAAACGGCCAAGGCCAAGCCCGCCACTATCGTGCTGCGTACCCATCTGGCAGACGTAAATCGGCGCGACGAGGCGAGCCTGCTGAAGAAAGTAAGGGACATATTCGTCTCCCATCGGCTTAGGCGGGCGGTGCGGCTATGTCTCCATGCTAATGCTGAAACGACCGCGCTGCCGAAGGGGCGAAACCATCCGAAACAGATCGGGAAAACGCCGGCGGGTTTTGAAAGCCGGTGAAACAAAGCTGCAAGCGAAACGAACAAGAATTCACTTTGCAAGCGCGGCCGGATGGCCGGCTGTCCGCTCGTTGCAATTAATATCGCGTCGCAACACGCCGAGTTCTTCAGCGCTGCGCTCCAGTGTGTCGGATGCAGCGTTGCCAGGACCATAGCCGCGTCATGCTAGCCGCGCCAAAACCGCGGTACGAACAAAATAAGTACAGTGAACAGTTCTAGGCGTCCTAGTAGCATTCCCAAGGACAAGAGCCATTTAGCCGCATCGGGCAGCGACTCGAAATTACCGGCAGGACCGATAATGCTTCCCAGGCCGGGGCCGACGTTGGCCAGGGCGGTTGCGGCGCCTGAGGCGCTCGTCAGAAAATCGAGCCCCAGGGCCATGAGCGCAATTGATAGCACGGCATAGCATAAGAAGAATACGGTCAGGAACGCGACCACCGAGCCGACGACCTCGTCATCGAGCAAGCGTTCCCCGTAAGTTCGCGGGAACACGCCATTTGGATACAGCAGGCGCAGGAAATGCGCTTTGAGCATAATGGCCGTAACTTCGAATCGAAAGATCTTGATCCCTCCCGACGTGGACCCCGTACAGCCGCCGATGAAGGTAAGGCCGAAAAAAAGCCCTATCGCCGCGTTGCCCCACAACGAATAATCAGTGGTGGCGTAACCGGTCGTGGTAACCACCGACACCACGTTGAAGGCGGCGTGTCGAAAGGCTTCTTCAGGGCCATACTGATGCGAAAAGATCAGATATAGGGCGAGCAATGAGGCCGCGAGACCCACAAACGCCAATAAGGTTTTTACCTGGCGGTCGAAGAGCGCCTTGTGGTCGCCGGCGATAAAGCGGACATAAAGTACAAACGGAACGCTACCCGACAGCATGAAGAGCGTTGCAAACCATTGAATGCCGTTTTCGCTCCACGTGCCGAATGAACCATCGGAGGTGGAGTATCCTCCGGTCGAGATCGACGTCATCGAGTGAGCCACCGCTTCGAACGGCGGCATTCCCGCAAGCCAGTACACCAGCGCCGCAAAGGCCGTCAGCCCAAGATATACGACGCCAATGACGGTTGCGATCTGGCGTACTCGCGGCATCGCCTTCTCGGAACGGTCCGACGATTCGGTACGGAAAAGTTGCATTCCGCCGATACCCAGTGCCGGCAGGATCGCGATCGCGGTGGCAATGATGCCGATGCCTCCCATCCATTGCAAAATGGCGCGCCATAACAGCATGCCTTGCGGAGCGTCGTCGAGGCCCGAAATGACTGTGGCCCCCGTTGTCGTGATGCCGGACACCGATTCAAAGAAAGAATTGGCCAGATCGCCGCTGACACTGCCGTAGTCTGAAAAGAAAAAGGGCATGGCGCTGACCGCTGCCACGCTGAACCAGCTCAAAGGCGTGAGCATGAACGCCTGGCGAATGGAAAAGCCGGCCTTCAAAGACCCCTTATTGCCATAGGTGCAGCCGCCGCCCAGAAGCGCCGTGAGGGCTGAAGAAGCGGCAAAAGCCTGCCAGTCTTTGCGCCCATAATAAATATCGGTCAGCATCGGAAATAGCATCATTCCAGACGTTGCCAACAGCACCAGGCCGACAATAAAGAGGACAGGCTTCAGCCTGGGCGCCGGCTTGCGTGAAAGCACGGCCTTTTGGTTGCGCACCAAGTTATCCAATGCGTTCTCTCCGGGCCCCCAGCAAAGCTTCGATAAGCCGGATGTAGCTATAGGTGACCAGGGCGACTATGTGGTCGCCGATCTGCAACTGGGTCTCGGGCCCGGGGATGATCAGTTCTCGGTCACGTACTACCGCTCCGATTTTCATGCCCGGCGGCAGGCCTAATTGTCCAAGCGGCCGCCGCAGAAGCCGCGATTCTTCCGTGATTTCAGCTTCTACGACCTCGCCGAAATCCTCGCGCAAAGTATGAAGGGCGACAATGGACCCGCGGCGGACGTGCCGCAGGACGGTCGAAATCGTGACTGCGCTCGGGCTTACGACTGCGTCGATGCCCAATGCGGGAGTAAGCGCCTCGTAATTCTGTTTGTTTATGAGTGTGATGGCGCGCTTGCAGCCCTTCTGCTTGGCCAGGATCGATGCAAAGATGTTTGTTTCATCGTCATTGGTCACCGCGACGATCGTTTCGGCCAGCCCCGCTTGCGCTTCTTCTAGAAGCGCCTGTTCAAGCGCGTCTCCGTGCAGGACAATGACCCCCGTGCCAAGCGCATCGGAAATGTATTTGGCGCGCTCATGGTTCTGCTCGATGATCTTGATGTCGACCTTTGGCGAGGTGCGCCTGATCTTTTGCGCCAGATGCAGGCCTACATTGCCGGCTCCGACGATGATGAGTTTTTTCGCTTCGCGTTCTCGATGTCCGAACGCTTCCATCACGTCTTTGACTTTTTCGGCTCTTGCGATGACGTAGACCTGATCGCCGGCTTCGATCCGATCATGGTCGTCGGGAATGAAGCATCGTCCTTTACGGACGAACGCCACGATGGAAACCCCTTCGAATTGATCGCTTCGAGAAAGGTCGGCTATTCGTTCGCCAACAACAGGGCAATGGGTCGTTTCGGTATAGACGCCGAGCAGTTCCACGAGCCCGCCCGCCATCGGCACCATATTGAATGCGCCGGGGGTTCTCAGCCTCCAGGCGATCCCTTCGGCGACCTCTATTTCCGGAGAAATAATGACGTCGATAGGCAGATGTTCGGTGGCATAGAGCCCGGTGCTGTCCTTGGCGAGATAACCCGCATGCCGCAGCCTGGCGACACGCCGTTTTACGCCGAATAGAGAGTAGGCGACTTGACACGCCACCATATTGACTTCGTCGGACCGCGTCACTGCGATCAACATGTCAGCATCCCGGGCGTTTGCTTTTCTGAGCGTGGCGGGATGCGAGGCGTGTCCCACCACCCCCCGTACATCGTAGCTCTCGTCGACGCGGCGGACCTGAAGCGGGTCGACGTCGATGACCGTGACACTAATTCCTTCTGAAGCCAGATGGCGAGCAATGGTGGTTCCGACTTGGCCGGCTCCGCAAACGATAACTCTCATCCGAACGCTCTTCGAGGTCTATAGGTAACAAGCCACGCAGCGGTTATGCACTGGCGATGTAAATGCCGAGAAAGAAGAATACACAGTCTAGTACAGAACAACGAGCCGGCTCAATCCGCATGTATGGTATACATCAATGAAAACTGTCTCCGTGCGCCCGTGCGCGCATTCTCTTGAAGGAGAAACTCATGGTCGCCGCTACATTGCTGGTTGAACGAGGCTCGATATACGACCAGTCGGAAGACTGGGGCAGTTACGAATTTGTTTCATTGCCGTCCCCGGGCGATCGGATAGCCGCTTATTATAACGACGGCATGCACTATCTGACCGTGATATGCGTGCACCACAAACCGGTGCCTATCGCCGGCGCAGGCGAGCCCGAACGTATGGCCATGCCCGGGGCGAGCGTCGTCGCCAAATGGACCAGTTCCGACTAGCCCATGCTGATTCAGAGGCATTGCCGGGCAGGATAGGCCGGCCGACTGCTATCGATAAGCTTATTTCAGTCTCTCCCAGCCCCGCATCACGGGTCGCTCGATAAGGGTCTCGTAGTACCGACTGGCTACGACAAGGACATCGCTTCCAAAAGAACGGTTCATGGTGACTGCAACCAGGGCGGCAATACCGGCCACGATGGCTGCTCCCATCATGTCGAACGGCCAGTGGACACCTAGATAAATTCGGGACCAGGCAACGAACAGCCCGACAGTGGCGACAATGGCCGCTTGCCATCTGTGTGTCATGAAGAATAGAGTCCATGCGCAGCTGAAAATCACCAGAGCATGGTTGCTGGGAAAGGACGGGCTCGGCCTGTGCTCCATCAAGTTGTGCCCCAAGGGAATGAGAAATGGGCGCTGCAATGGAAATATCAGGCCGATGGCAAAGCTTAGCAGGACAGAGACGATAAGCGCGACGAAAAGCGTCAACGCTAGCCGCCGCGTTGCGCCGCTACCTGCAATCCAGAGGGCGGCGAGGCCGATGGGAACAGCGAAGATTATGTATTTGGCTATCAAGTAGGCGATAAAAGAAATGATGCTGTTCGCTTCGCTCGCGGAGTTAATCAGCAGGAAGAGTTCATGATCAAGTTCGTTCATATCACAGAGTCGCTATAGTTGAAGCTGTATCAATGCTTACCCGTCGACGGAGTCGGAATCGCTGGTCGACTCATCCAGTGCGCGTCGGCGCTTCCATAGGGTGGTTCGCGATATACCCAGTCTTTGTGCTGCTTCGCCAAGTCTTCCGCCGCATTCCGCGATGACGCGTTCTATCTCTTCTTTCTCGGCTCGCACACGCGCGCGGGACAAAGAGGGGGTCGTATCGGGCTGCTGCCTTTGCTCGGGAAACAAGTCTTCCATGTCGAGCACAGACCTGTCGGCCAGTGTACAAGCCTGAACGACTCTGTTCATAAGTTCTCGAACATTCCCCGGCCATTGGTGCTCCAGCAATGCTCGTTTGGCTTCGCTGGACATTGAAAATGGCGCCAAAGGGTTGTTCGAACCATAGGCTCGAATGAAGTGCTCGGTGAGTGGAATAATGTCTGCGATCCGGCTGCGCAAGGGGGGGATAGTGACCTGGGCATTCTGTAGACGGTAATACAGGTCCAGGCGAAACCGGCCGCTTTCGAGCGCATCATGTAGTTTGGCATTTGTGGCGGCGACTACTCTTCCCCTGAAAGGAATGAAAGTGGACCCGCCCAAGCGATAAAAGCCGCCATCCTGAAGCGCTCTGGCAAGTAGAACCTGCATCTTCGGAAGCATTTCGCAGATTTCGTCCAAGAACAAAGTTCCTGTACCGACGCGCTCCAGGAGTCCAGGGCCGGCTATGCCGACGTCCGGCGGCAGACCGGACTCTTTGCCGAAATACTTGGCTTCCACCGCTGATTCTGCGATGTCGGCGCAAGAGACTGGAATAAATGGCGCTGGAGCCCGGCCGGATACTTCATGGATTAATCGGGCTGCCATTTCTTTGCCTGTGCCGCTCTCGCCTACCAACAATATGGAAAAGCTCTCACTCGCCAACCGCTTCAAGTGAGACACGACACGGCTCATCTCCGGCGTTTCATAATGAAAGCTGCGTAGAGGAGTCTTAATGCCGCGCGGCAGGGCAGCTCGTGTAAGGCTCGACTTAATGCGCCTGACGAGATCATTGATGTCGTAGGGTTTCACCAGATAGTCGATGGCGCCGGCTTTGACCAAGTCGATCGCTTGCTGAATCTCTGCGTATGCCGTGGCGAATATAACGTCTGTATCCCATAGAAGCTTACCTGCGAGCCTATATAGATCGGTGCCTGTCCCATCGGGCAACTTTATGTCGCACAGCATCAGGGCGGGTTCATACCGTTCAAGGCTTTCGAGTGCTTCGGAGACCGATTGTGCCCAATGGACCGACATTCCTTCCAATCGTAGACGCTGAGCTACGGCGCCTCCCAGGACACCGTCGTCTTCAACCAGGAGTACGTCGATGCCTTTCCGCCTCATGGTGTTTCATCCTGCAAGACAGAAAAAATCAGTTCAATGGTGGAACCGCCGCCTTCTTGACTGAACACTTCAATTTCGCCATTCAACTCGCGAGCGAGACGGCGTATGATCTCCAGGCCAAGAGACCGGTCGCTCCGCGGGGCGTCATCGTCCAGCAGAAAGCTTTTCGCATGCGTGGATAGGCCTTCGCCTTCATCGCTCACTTTCAATATAAAGACATCGTCGCTACATGACGCCTCAAGCGTCACGGTCCCCCCTCTGGGAGAGGTTTGGATGGCGTTGAGAAGCAGGTTCAATGCGATCTGGCGAATTTTGAATGCGTCCAGCTTCAATGAGAGGAACCGCCCAATGTGTTGACCGACATGCACTTTCCTGCGAGCCGCATGAGGCTCGACGAGCAGAAGCACATCATGTAGGTCTCGGCTGTTCAAATCAGGCCCGGGGGCGCTAGGGCGATACGCACTCAATGTCGCTTCGGCCACCCCATTCAGCGATTGGATTCCGCGATCGATAAAATCCAGGGCTTCTCGTCGGCTCCGGACGTCGTCACCATACATGCGTATCGTCTGAAGGGCCGTCATCATGCCCGTAAGGGGGTTGCGTATTTCATGCGCCAGTGTCGCCGCGATACGGCCCAATAAGGCTTGCTGGTCCTGTTTGGCCAGTTGCTCGGAAAGCCGCTCGCGATCTTGCACCGCCACTGTCATACGATTGTATGCCCGCAGGAGCGTCGAGGCTTCCGCGTCGTTTTCTGGGATGTGCGCGTCCTGAATAATTTGAGGGCCGAAGGCGACGGCATGCGACAAGTGCTCGCTCAGAGTCTTGAGCGGCCGTTGTATGCGACGAATGGCTATATAGCCCCCGAGCGCCGCCGCTATACTCATCAATGCGCTAATAAGCACCAGTTGGAAATGTAGCGCCGAGCGTTCCTGAGCAAACGTGGAAATGTCCAAATTGGCGGCGACGACTCCCCGTTCGTCCAGCTCGCGCCACACCCAGATGCTTTGGGACGACGATTCGGCGACATAGCCCTTTGGGCCCTGGTAGATGGCGCCGGGAGGCGGTGTCGTCGCCCCTAGGTTGGGGCCCGACACATGGGCGATGATTCCCGCATTGCGGTCGACGAGTGCAAGCTGCCTGTCCACGACACCCAAGTAAAAGTCCAGTGATTGACGCAGGGCTCGGTGAATGCCTTCCGAGTCATTCTGCCGGTAAGCCGGCAGAACCGACGCGGACAGACCATCCAAGTAGACCTGGCCTACGCGCTCAGTCAATAATTCGTACTGCTTCGATAAGCTGAACACTGCGATCTGAGTCACCAGCATGGCGACGGCGAAAATCATGATCGCTGCAAGCAACGGAATGCGGACCAAGAGAGGTAAACGAAGGAACCACTTCAAAATATCGCGCTCCTCTTGTCAAACACAGGCCGGCCATAGCGAAACAGCCATAGATCAACGTTTGTGCGGCGTTTCAGACGAACCTGTCATCATATCAGCCTCGGTATTTCTGCCGCTTACGGAGGCGTCGGTTTCTAGGAAAACGCGGGTTGGAAGAACATCGTCCAAGTCGTTGCGTACGGTTCTTTTCCATAGGCTTACCCCGCCCAGGAAGCCGGCCTTGCCAAGCAGATGAGCGGCGATCGGTGTTGTCGTGAGCAGGAACAAGACCGTTAGAAGAATCTTGATCCACGTACCCCAAGAAGGCTCATGGAAGCCCGCTCCGATCAGGAGCAGGCTGGGCCCCACCACGCCGGCTTTGGTCGCGGCATGCATGCGCATAAAGAAGTCGGGCAGGCGCAGAACACCTAAGGCTGCTATAAAAGTAACGATGGACCCCAAGAGCATGAAGAGCGCGGAGAGCCAGGCCAGCATATCAATCTTCTCCGTTGGACGTAGTTCCGCGCTCTATGAAGGCTGCGAACGCCACAGTTGCCAGGAAACCAATGAGAGCGATGCCAAGTGCCACGTCGATAAATGCCATCGAGCCGTTGGCAATGGCTGCCAGAGCCGTCACGCCCACCCCCAGCAGGCACAGCATGTCCAGCGCGACAACTCGGTCTGCGGCATGTGGGCCGCGTGCTATACGTATGCATACGAGGATCATGGAAGAGAACAACAGGAACTTGCTGATCTGGACGGTCGCCGAAAATATGATGTCTATCATCGCAGCACCTTTAGTATCCGGCGCTCGAATCCCTGCTTGATGTCCGAGACCACGGAATCCGAGTAGTTCATTACATGAGCGTATAGGCAGCTTTTGTCTTCGGATATGTGCAGTGTCGTTGTGCCGGGAGTCAAGGTCACCATGTTTGCAAGAAGCGCGATGCCCAGGTCGCTTTTCACGTCCAAAGGAAGCTCGACGATGGCGCTTTTGGAAACCCGGTTCGGGGTGACGACGTTCAGCATGACATCATGAACTGACTTCGCCAGCTCCTTGACAAAGATAAGCAGGAGGGCCGTCCAGTTGAATAGCCAATCAATTCCGCGCATAAGGACTCTCCAGGACGGCATCGATGTAGCGGCTGCTGTCCGTAAGCTGGCCGGCGGCCTCCACGGAGAAAGCCACAAACGGCTCCGGGTTCAGGCCGATAGCCATAGTGATGGCCGACAAGAAGGCTATGGCAATGTATTGCGCGGCGAATGAATTCTTCGAGTCCCGGGTAGGGGCGGGCGCCGCCGTTGCGGGCGTCTTCCAGAAGGCCTCGTTCCAGATTTTCAGCATGGAATACAGAGTGAGCAGCCCTACGGCCAGGGAGATCGCCGCCAAGTACCAGTTACCGGCATCGAGGCTGGGCTTGACGACGAGGTATTTGGCCCAGAAGCCCGATAGCGGGGGCAGGCCTGCAAGCGATAGGGCGGGAATGCAGAACAGGATCGCAAGAAAGGGGGCAGTTCGATGCAGGCCGCCGATCTTCTTCAACTGGTATGAGCCGCTCTTCCTTCTAATGACGCCGCCAATCAAGAACAGATTCGCCTTCACGATGATGTGGTGCACGATATAAAGCACTGATCCCGCAAGCGCCAAGGGCGTTGCAATCGCTACGCCCACAAGCATGTAGCCGATCTGGCTGATGATGTGGAAGGAGAGAATCTTTCGAATATCGAAGTGGGAGGCGGCGCCAAGGACGCCGGTGATCATGGTAAGCGCCGCCATGACGCCGATGATGGTCGCCAATCCGTCTGTAACCGGAAAAATGAGCGTAAAGCACCGCACAATGGCGTATACGCCCACTTTCGTCAGCAACGCAGCGAAGATCGCCAGAATCGGCGTGCTGGCCGTATGGTAAGAGGCGGGCAACCAGAAAAACAGTGGAAACAATGCCGCCTTGGATGCAAACGCCAACAGAAACAGTATTGCCAGGGCAGTCACCAGCCCATCGTTTTCTATGTTGGGAACCCGTTTTGCCAGATCAGCCATATTCAATGTGCCTGTTGCGCCGTACAAGAAGGCGATGGCCGCCAGGAACAGGGTGGTCATGACGAGATTAAGCATCACGTACTTGACACCTGCATCCAGTTGCTCCTTCGTGCCCCCCAGCACCAGCAGGCCAAAGGACGAAATAAGCATGATCTCGAACCACACATACATATTGAAGATGTCGCCTGTCATGAAGGCGCCGGTCACCCCCAGCAGCAGCCCGTGATACAGGGGTTGGAACATTGGCCGTTCGTTCTCTTCTGAAGCAGCCAGTTGGTAGAACGCGACCACCACCGCCATGATCGCCGTGATGAGCACCATTGCCGACGTCAGATTGTCGGCAACGAAGCTGATGCCGAAGGGCGCTTCCCATGATCCGAACTGGGTCGCCAAGATGTCGCCGTCCACAGTGGCGGCAAGCAGGGCAATGCCGGCGAGCAGAAAGGCGCAGCCGGCAGCCAAGCCGGCGAAGCGTTGGAGACGCGGCATACGCCACAGCAGTGTCGTCAGCACTAAGCCGGCCAGGGGGGCTGCAATGGGAAGCGTGAGCAGGACGTGCGGCGACATCATTGCGTTGCCTCGTTCGCCTTGCGATCGGCAATAGGTTCTATAGGCTCCGCCTCTCTCATCTCCTCGGTATCGACAATATGCAAGTGTTGGTCCGCCTTATGCAACAACACTACGGTGAAGGCCACCAGCGAGAATGAAATGACAATCGCGGTCAGGATTAGCGCCTGCGGCAAGGGGTTGGCGCTGAGCGCAATTGTGGTTAGCTCGCCCGTTATGAGCGGTGGAAGGCTCGAGCCGAGGCGCCCTGCGACGAAGATGGTGAGGTTGGCCGCATTGCCCAGCAGAAGCAGTCCCAAGACCATCCTCAGGACATTGCGGGACATTAGAAGATAAGCTGCGACGCCCGCGATCACTCCGATTGCGACGATGTAAAGCGGTTCCACTCACTGCTCCAGAAAAAGGCGAAGGAAGGTCAGAATCGCGCCTAGTACGGTCAGGTAGACTCCTACATCGAAAAGTAGCGTCGTGCCTAGCGCCATGCCCCTGTTTTCCATCCAGACGTGAGTTAAATACGCAGCTTCTCCCAGCAAGCCGGGCATGCCCGAGATCAATGCCGCGCCGAGCCCCAGCGCGACGAGTTGCAGGGAATCGAACGGCTGCACATTCTTTAAGGCGGTATATCCGCGGGGCAATGCATAGCAGGCATATCCCGCGGCAGCGATCAGGCCGCCGATAAAGCCTCCTCCCGGTTCGTTATGGCCGCGCCAGAGCAAGTAGAGCGACAGCAGCAAAGCGATTGGAAGAACGATGGAGGACCCGACTCTGAATATGATGGAGTTCATCTCTCTTTCTCGGTGGTGCCTTGGCTGCCGCCGGCGTAGGGTCTGCCTTGATTGCCGGTACTAAAGAAAACCGCCATGGCGGCCAG
>Ga0182746_1003317_pt1 | contig 11019 bp, 9 predicted proteins | sample eDN3rd30CBELigOP_FD_128881 | JGI IMG/M metagenome (GOLD analysis project Ga0182746, IMG submission 128881) | Enriched Organic Plus compost microbial communities from Emeryville, California, USA - eDNA 3rd pass 30_C BE-Lig OP (version 2) (version 2) ... | reverse complement strand
GTGGCAGCGCCGCATCGAGAGCCGCCGCCAACTGGCCCGCCTCGACTCGCGCCTGCTGGCCGACGCCGGCATCAGCGAAGCCCAGCGCTACGCCGAGCTGAACAAGCCGTTCTGGAAGTAAGCGGAAGCGCTGAACTGTCAGGCGGTAGATAGACAGTTCGAAACTGTACTGGTGAAAGGCCGCTAGATTGAGCGGCCTTTCTGCTTTCTGGGAGTTGATCCGGTACAGTTGGCCTAAACGCTGCGGCCGTAGATATCCTCAAAACGTACGATGTCATCCTCTCCCAGATACTCGCCACTCTGCACCTCGATCATGACCAGGTCGATGACGCCCGGGTTTTCCAGGCGATGGCGAATCCCTGCCGGGATGTAGGTCGACTCGTTGCAATTCACCAGCGTCACCGATTCTCCATTGGTGACCTTCGCCATGCCCTGTACCACTATCCAATGTTCACTGCGATGGTGATGCATTTGCAGCGAGAGCGAGGCGCCAGGCTTGACCACGATGCGCTTGATTTTGAAGCGGGAGCCCTCTTCCAGCACCGTATAGGTTCCCCACGGCCGGCTTACCGTGCGATGCAGCTTATAGGCTTCGTGCGAGCGCGCCTTGAGCTGGTTGACCACCTTGCGGACATCCTGGGCATGATCGGCATGCGCGACCAGGATGGCATCGGCGGTGTCGATCACTATCAGGTTCTGTACGCCAACCGTGGCTATCAGCCGGCCGTCGCTCTGCACATAGGTATCTCGGGAGTCAATGAAAACTGCATCGGCCGCCGCCCGGTTGTTCTGTTCGTCCGGGGCGACCAGAGTACGCAGGGCGCCCCAGGAGCCAATGTCGCTCCAGTCGAACCTGGCGGGCACCACTGCCACTCGCTCGGAACGTTCCATGAGCGCATAGTCGATGGAAATGTCCGGCAGGCTGGCAAAATCCGATACACGTAGTTCTTGCTGGCAAACGCCACCGGCTTCGGCCGTTGCACTGCCCTGAAGACATTGCTCGGCCCCTCGGAACAGTTCCGGGGCGTGCAATGCCAACTCGTCGAGAAACTGCCCAACGGAGAAGCAGAATATTCCGGAGTTCCAGAGGAAGTCTCCACTTTCCACAAACTCCCGAGCGCGCTCCAGATCAGGCTTCTCAACGAAACGCCGGACCGATGCGCCACCTTCGGCATCAAGCGGCTTGCCTTTCTCGATGTAGCCGAAGCCGGTCTCGGGGGTGTTCGGGAGCACACCAAAAGTTACCAAGTAGCCTTGATGTGCCAAGCGCACCGCGTGCTCAGCCGCCAGGATGAAGGCCTCGCCATCACGGATCAGGTGATCCGCGGGCATCACAAGCATCACCGTGTCGTCACCATGGCGAGCACGGATCGACAGTGCTGCAGCGGCGATCGCAGGTGCGGTATTGCGCCCCACCGGCTCCAGGATGAAATGGCCTTGCGGACCGAGCTGTGCCGCAAGGAAATGATCCTTGCTCTGGAAATAGTAATCCCGATTAGTGACCGTGATGATCTCGCCAGCGCTACCCAGCAGGTCCGCGGCGCGTACGTATGCTTTGTAGAGCAGGCTCTGGCCGTCGGGCAACCGCATGAACGGTTTGGGCTGTCCCTCACGGGAAACCGGCCACAGACGTGTGCCGGCCCCTCCCGACAGAATCACTGGAATCAGCATGGCTCACTCCTATAGTGCCCGTCTGGCCATTGGTGGCCAGCCACCCAAGGGCGAAAAGGCATTGGCATTGGTTGTTGTTTTTCCTTCGACACCCTTGTCCTCGCATGACGGGCAGGTTCAACCCGGCGGCTCGTGCAATGGTTCGAGCCTCGGCAGACAAGCTGTCGCAGCAAGCACCTTGCGATACAGCTCCGCATATCGGCGAGCCATCTCTTGAGCCGTGAACAACTCGCAATAACGCGCCAAGGCGCGGGCCCCCATCGTCGATGCATGGAGCGGATCACACCACAACCGCTGCATGGCCCTGCGCAATGCGGGCGGATCGTTAGCCGGCACCACTAATCCGGTGTCTTCGTTGATGTTTATGTAGCTGGTGCCAGTACCGATCTCGCTTGAAATCAGCGGCTTGCCGAACATGGCGCCCTCCAGGAGGGAGACGCCGAAGGCCTCGGAACGTAGGTGGGAAGGGAAGACCACTCCGTAACAGAGCTCCAGCAAGGCAATCTTGTCCTCTTCGCTGACGTGGCCGAGGAATACTAGATTACGGCTCACGCCCAGGGATGCGGCCTGGCGTATCAGTTGTTGCTGGAGCGGGCCGGCGCCGACGATGACGACCCGTAGATCGGTTCCTTGCAAAGCCTCCAGGAGGATGTGCAGCCCCTTGTAGTAACGCATCACACCGACGAAGAGGAAGAAACGCTCCATCTTCAGTCGCTTGCGCCAGGCTTCCAGCCGTTCCTGCGAAGCACGTGGATAGGAGGCATTGTCCAGGCCGATGGGGATGACCGTCACCCGCTCCTTGAACTCGTCGAGCACCGCGCTGGTAGCAAAATAGTTCGGTGAAGTGGCGATGATGCCCGCCGCGCCACCAAGAAAAACGCGCATCAGTGGCCGATACAGCTTGAGCAGGCGTTTCTGCTGGATGATGTCCGAGTGGTAGGTGACCACATAGGGCTTGCCGGTGCCGGCGAGGTAATGGGCAACATCCATGAATGGCCAGGGGAAGTGGTAATGAATCAGATCCGCCTCCCTGGCCAGTTCCCTCAGACGGCCAATCGCCGCCCAGGACATGCCGGTCGACGCCACCTCCAGGTCGCGGCGAACCTGATGCACGCGATGTGAACCAACCTGTACCGGTTTCTTCGCTGGCTGCCGGGACAGTGTCAGCACTTCGCTGCAGATACCGAAGCGGCTCCCGCCCTCGCAGAGCTGGTAGATCACCTGCTCTATACCGCCCATGGAGTCGGGCAGGTAGACCTTGAAGAAGTGCAGGACCTTGAGCCTGTCGGAGGCCGTACCCGTGATCGGTTCGTTCGTTCCAACGCGCCGCGCCTCCACGGCCGGAGGCCGCGGATGGGACGGTAAGAGCGTCATGCGCGACTCCCGCAGCGAGCCTTGCTCATCCGGAATACGCACAGGCCTTTCACGGCAACCTGGAGTGGCAGGCGGGGACTCATGCACCTGGGCAGTCGGTCAGGAAAAATCATCGGTGTGTCTCCTGTTTTCGCCAGACGTCCTGTCCGGCGGATTTTCTTGTTGGTGGAGAACGGAGCAGATTTTCTTTGCGAACTCGCAACATCTTCGGGTAAAAACCTATCCCAGAAGAGTTGAATTTTCTAGCGATGGGATTCGAAAAAAGCTGCCTTTTCCAAGAATTTTCATGACCGGTTGGTCATCATTTCCTTCTCATCGTGACGACTTCTGCTGACAACCTAATAACAAGCAAGCAGGACCCCCGCAGATGCTTTTCATTATCTATTCGGCGACCGACTCGAGCAGTATCGAGAACAGCCTGGGCCTGCCCGAATACAGCTATTACTTCGTACTGAAAGAATTCCGGCCAATGCTGGAAAAGCTCGGACGTGTACAGCTCGTCAAGCATCCCGAGACTGAAGTGGATGCGTTGTACGATGAGTGCCTGGCCCGTGGTGAGCCCTGCGTTTTTCTGTCTTTCTCGCCCCCGAACAAGACACTGACAACCCTGCGCTGCCCGACCATTCCGGTGTTTGCCTGGGAGTTCGATACTCTTCCCGACGAGGTCTGGGACGACGAGCCAAACAACGACTGGACGCAGGTGCTGCGCACCCTGGGGCGAGCAATCACGCACTCGCGACATACCGTGGCGACTATCCGGCGAGCCTTGGGCGACGACTTCCCGGTGATCTCCGTGCCAGCCCCAGTCTGGGATCGCTTCCAGCCCTTGCGCGATAAATATCCTCCCTCGTTGAGCCGGGGGCCGGTGACACTGAATATCCGCGGCTCCGTCATCGACAGCCGGGAAATGCAGAAGGCAGTAGTGCAGGGTGGTGATCAGCCCGCCCTGCTTCCGTACCGAAAATCTCTACGCTATCGCCTGGGCGCAACCAAGCGACACGCTATCGAGTGGTACCGGGACGTCATCCGCGATCTATTGCCCGGCAGGCTCGCAGCTCTGCTGTCGAACAGCCTGCGCCAGGCCAATTGGAAGCGCCAACAGCGCAACAAGAATCGTGCCCAGGCGAAATCCCCGGAGACAGCTCCGATTTCGCTGACCCTGGACGGAATTCTCTACACGGCCGTATTCAACCCGTGCGATGGTCGCAAGAACTGGCTGGACATGCTGAGCGCCTTCCTCGAAGCGTTCTCCGAGTGCCCTGACGCGACCCTGGCGATGAAGTTCACGCACCTTAACAGCGACTGGGCATTCGCCATGCTCAAGGATGCCCTGCACCGTGCCCCCGCTTTCAAATGCAGAGTGCTCGCCATCCATGGTTTTCTTGAAAACGACGCCTACGACCAACTGATTGCCGCCTCCACCTACACGGTCAACAGTTCCCTGGGGGAAGGTCAGTGCCTCCCCCTGATGGAGTTCATGGCATGCGGGAAACCTGCTATCGCTCCACGCAACACGGCGATGGAGGACTATATCGACGAGGAAGTAGCCTTCATTGTCGCCTCTTCCGAGGAGCCTTGCTGCTGGCCCCACGATTCCCGCATGGTGCATCGCGCCCACCGTCACCGACTCGATTGGGCCTCCTTGCGTGACGCCTTGCGAGCTAGTTATCAGGTAGCTACCAGAGACCCTGAACGCTATCTGCACATGGCCAACGAGTCGATCCGACGCCAGCGCGACAACGCCTCGCATTGGGTCGCACTGGAAAAGCTCGGAGTATTCTTCGGCCTTCGCCAGCCGCCTGAAGTCCACCTGCAGCAGCAACCTGAAGAGCTGCCATCCCTGCCCATGGACCTTCCCAATCGTTGTGGCTTGCACGATGCCGTCATGAGCGGATGGTTCAACACGCATACCGGGGAACTGGTATCCGGCTTCAGGATCGCCAGTGATGACGTGGTGGTGGATGTAGGCTGCGGTAGTGGCGGCGCCAGCCTCTTCTGCGCGAGGCAAGGCGCTACCGTCTACTTCTCCGATCTCGAGGAACATAAGATCGCAAAAGTTGCCGAGCGTCTGAAAGTAATCGGTAACGATCAGTGCTTCGGTTTGGTCAGTGATACGAATCCGTTGCCATTGGCCGACGGTATCGCCAATCGTGTAGTGGCAATGGAAATGCTCGAGCATGTCGACGACCCTGGGCAGATCATGCACGAACTGGTGCGGATCGGACGTCCCGGGGCCCTGTATCTGCTGAGTGTGCCGGACGCCAGGGGTGAGTATTTACAAAAGGAGATCGCCGCCCCTGAACACTTCGAGGCCCCCAATCATGTACGGATATTCTCGAGAGAGGACTTCGCCCGTCTAGTCGAGGAGGCTGGGCTCATCATCGAACAAAGACAATATGCGGGCTTCTATTGGGTCATTTGGATGTATTTATTCTGGGCCTACCAGAAGCACAGCGGGCTTCCCTATGAAGGAGCCACCTTGGACAAAATCACGCCACCCTATCCAGAAATACTCGAGGACTGGGCAAAAATGTGGCTGAAAATTCTGCAAACTCCCGAAGGCCCCCAAATAAAAAATTTGCTGGATGAATCTTTGGCAAAGAATCAGATCATCATCGCCCGCAAGCCTTGATAGAGGGCATTGTTTTGCATACTGGCCATAAGATCGAGGAAATACAAGTATTACGAGTCATCGCAGTATTGTTGGTTGTAGTATTTCACGCGCAATTTGATCTTACTGGAACTATAAATCCACACTTGAACTCGTTCTATGCCTATTTTGGGGGAGATGCAGGTGTCGATCTATTTTTTGTCATTTCAGGCTACGTCATTGCCAGAGGGTTGATTCCCTCACTTAACAGCACACCATGTAGAGCCGAACAAAAAAATATCTTGCTGACATTCTGGATAAAGCGCTTTTTTAGACTTATCCCATCGGCATGGTTCTGGCTATTGTTCACACTGTTCTGCACAAGGTTTTTCAATGAGAGCGGTGCTTTCGGTCATTTCCGTGCAGCATATGAAGGTACACTGGCAGCCATATTGAATGTTGCCAATGTTCGTTTTATGGAGTGTTTCGGAAAATTCGAATGTGGCCCAACCTTCGTATACTGGAGTCTCTCGCTGGAGGAGCAGTTCTATCTCATCCTGCCAATTCTGGCACTCCTTGCTCGCCGCTACATTACCACTGTTTTAATATTCCTAATAATTTCACAGATACCAGAAACAACATCCGTACTTCCCGGCTTCCGCTTCACTGGCTTGGCACTTGGCGTTCTGATTGCCATCTTTACAAAGAATGACAATTATAAGTGGTTAGAACCTACAGGACTGGCAAAAATGCGTTGGCTGGCGCTGTCGATTTTTGCATTTTTATTGCTGATATTGGCGACTATTTTGGGTAGTGGCTTAAATGTAGTTACAGGAACGTTAAAGTACGATCTCATATCTCTCCCTGCGGCCCTATTGGTTCTGCTCGCCAGTTACGATCGAGGTTATCTCATCCCCCCAAGTGCGATTAGGGGCCTGCTAGTTTGGATTGGAGAGCGTTCATGCGCAATTTATTTGACACATATCCCAGCCTACTACTTGGTACGAGAGTTTCTCCACGATACCTCGATTAGTAGCGGCGATTTAAGTCAGCGATGGATTGTCCATGCAGCTCTTTCCGGCGCATTGATTCTGATTTTTAGCGAACTCAGTTTCCGCTTTATAGAAGTTCCATTGCAGCGCAAAGGTATGGAATGGATAAAACAACGCAAATTACGGACTGCCGTCTCTGAGAGCGAGGTCAGAAATGTTCAGCAGAATTCTTGAAAGCATTCGTAAAGAACATGGGGCTAAGTCTACTGAGCCCCCTCCTAGCCCAGATGCAGGGTTACTTGATAGCCAGTTGACAGGCTGGTTCCTGCACGAGACGGGTGAGTTGTTGCAGGGCTTCCCCATAATAGCGGATGACACCGTCTTGGATATCGGTTGCGGTGAAGGCCAATTCGCACGTTTCTGCGCCGACCAAGGGGCGGAAATTATCTTGGCGGACATAGAGGCAACGAAGGTCGAGCAGGCACAGCAGCGCCTGCTGGGTAGCAAGGCCAGCGCGATCACGGCACTGGTGACAGATGCTGCTCCGCTGCCGCTGGAGGACAATCGCGTCAGCAAAGTGATCGCCATGGAAGTCCTTGAGCATGTAAACACCCCTGAAGAGTTCATGCGCGAACTGTATCGAGTGGGCAAGCCAGGCGCTCAATACCTGATCAGCGTTCCAGGTACCTATTCCGAGGAAATCCAGAAGGCCCTCGCTCCTGCCAGCTATTTCGAACGACCTAATCACATACGCATTTTTTCACCTGAAGGTTTCGAGCGGCTCGTTACAGATAGCGGCCTTATAGTCGAAAGCAAGACCAACTACGGCTTCTACTGGTCGATGTGGTGGTTCTTTTTCTGGACTTGCAACCAAGATCTTTCCCCGCCCTGGCATCCACTGCTGGAGAGTTGGGCAAAGACATGGACCCTGCTTCTGCAGACCCCACAGGGAGAAAAGGTCAAAAGAGTACTGGATAGCCATATGCCCAAAAGCCAGGCAATCATTGCCCGCAAACCCGTGAATTGAGCGAATAAGCATGTTCGGCAGTCTCTGGACCTATCGCGGTTTCATAACCGGCAGCGTTCGCCGGGAATTCCAGGCCCGCTATCGCAACTCGCTATTGGGCGCCCTGTGGACCGTACTGAATCCACTGGCGATGATCCTGGTGTACACGGTGGTGTTCTCACAGTTGATGCACTCCCGCCTGCCCGGCGTGGACAATCACCTGGCCTATGGCTTCTATCTGTGCGCCGGCTTCCTGATCTGGGGACTGTTCGGCGAGATCGCCGGGCGTGGCCAGTCGATGTTTCTGGACAACGCCAACCTGATCAAGAAGCTGAACTTTCCACGCATCTGCCTTCCTGCGGTGGTGATTGGCAGCGCCCTGGTCAACTTCTGCATCACATTTATCATTTTTCTTCTCCTTCTCACTCTTGCTGGCGCTTTTCCCGGCCGTGCGCTACTGGCATTGCCGGTGCTGCTGGCGATCATGCTGGCCTTCGCCATGGGCCTGGGAATGCTGCTCGGGGTGCTGAATGTGTTCTTCCGCGACGTGGGCCAGCTATTCGGCATAGCGATGCAGTTCTGGTTCTGGCTGACCCCCATCGTCTACCCCATAAGCATCCTTCCTCACTTCATTCGCCCGCTGGTCGAGTTCAACCCGATGACGCCTCTGGTAGGCGCCTTCCAGCAGGTGCTCGTCTACCAGAGTTGGCCGGATTGGCCTTCGCTGTTGTCGCCACTGCTGGTGGCCATGCTGCTCTGCGTAATGGGGATGCATCTGTTCCGCTCTCGGGCGGGCGAAATGGTGGATGAACTCTGATGGGTTCCATCGTCGTCGAAGGTCTGGGCAAGGCCTACAAACAATATCCGAGCAAATGGGCGCGGCTCGTCGAATGGCTGAGTCCGTGGTCAGCTCCGCGACATAAGCTGCACTGGGTGCTTCGGAATGTCAGTTTCCAGATCTCCCCTGGGGAGGCAGTGGGCATCATTGGGGTGAACGGTGCCGGCAAGAGCACCCTGCTGAAAATGATCACGGGAACGACCCAGCCCAGCGAAGGGCACATCCGGATGGACGGCCGGGTTGCCGCGCTGCTGGAGTTGGGTATGGGCTTCCACCAGGACTTCACGGGGCGACAAAACGTGTTCATGGCCGGCCAGTTGCTGGGCATGAGCGTGCAACAGATCGAGCGGTGCATGCCCGAAATAGAGGCCTTCGCCGAAATCGGCGATGCCATTGAGCAGCCAGTACGTACCTACTCCAGCGGTATGCAGATGCGCCTGGCATTCAGCGTGGCCACGGCCCGCAGGCCGGACATCCTCATCGTCGACGAAGCCCTTTCGGTGGGGGACGCCTACTTCCAGCACAAGAGTTTCGAGCGCATCCGCCAGTTCCGTGAGGCAGGCACCACACTGCTCATCGTCTCGCACGACCGCAATGCCATTCAGTCCATCTGCGACCACGCGCTATTGTTGGAGGAAGGCCGTCTGGCCCTGCAGGGCAAGCCCGAAGTGGTCTTCGACTATTACAACGCAGCGCTGGCAGCCCGGGAGGAAGGCATGATTCGCCAGGAAGCGTTGCCCGACGGGCGTGTACAGACATCCTCGGGAACCGGGGAGGCCCGAATACTCAGGACAACCTTGCATGACGCCCGTGGAAGAGCCGTCGAAGCCATCACCGTAGGCGAGCCGGTAACGCTCGAGGTGGAATGCATTGTCGAGCGGCCCATACCCCGCCTGATCCTCGGCTTCATGATAAAGGACCAATTGGGGCAACCCATCTATGGCATCAACACTCACCGTTTGAACCTGGCGGAAGAGAATCTGCATCCCGGTGAGCGTGTGCGTTTCCGCTTCGCCTTCGACGCCAGGCTGGGCAAAGGACATTACTCCGTGGCCCTTGCCCTGTCGGCCTACGACTCACACCTGGACAAGAACTACGAGTGGCGCGACCACAGCCTGATTTTCCATGTCCTCAACCCCTGCAAAGAAGACTTTGTCGGTAGCACCTGGCTCGGAGCCCGGGCCGAGGTGGAAAGGATTGCCGGATGAATGCGCCGCTGAGGGTTACGCTCAATGCCAATGTCCTGCTGGCTCCCGTAGCCGGGGTAGGGCGCTATGTCAGTGAGCTTGGGCAGGCCCTGCTCAGCCGCCATGACGTGGAACTACAGTTCATTCATGGCCTCTCGAACAGCAACACGCTACCCCAGCATGGTTTGAAGCACTATTCGGCACTCAGCAACCTTGCCAAGCGCGTGCTTCCCTCTCCCTATCGACTGAAGCGCTGGTTAGAACGGCACGCACTGACACGTGCCATCAGGCATCAGGGCAGCGAGCTCTATCATGAGCCATCGCTCTGGCCGCTCGAGGTAGATTGCCCCACTACCATGACCTTGCACGACCTGGCCTATGTGCACTTTCCTGAGACCCTACCGGCCGATCGCCTGAAAACCATCGAACGCAGCATGACCTACGCCCTGGAGAACTCCCGGCGGATCATTTGCGTATCCGAGTTCACCGCCCAACAGGCAATGCGACACTACGGGCTATCTCGCCAGCGCATCAGCATCACTCCATTGGGCGTATCCACGTGCTTCCGGCCCTTCACGGCCGAACAGGCGTCCCCATTGCTTCAGCGCCTGGGCCTGAGCCATCGCAACTTCATGCTATGCGTGGGCACGCTCGAACCCCGCAAGAACCTCGAGCTGGTATTTCAAGCTATCCGCACGCTACCCAGCAGCCTGTTGGAGCATTGTCCCCTGGTGCTCTGCGGTGCCTATGGCTGGGGCAAGTTGCCTGAGACGATGGGATCTCTGCACGGATGCGGCCAGGTCATTTCCACCGGCTACTTGACTGGCCCGGAGCTATGCACGCTGATGGGGTCAGCCCAGATGCTGCTGTTTCCGTCATTGTACGAAGGCTTTGGCCTGCCAATTCTCGAGGCGATGGCGAGCGGTACCCCCGTGATCACGTCCAATCGCGCCTCCATGCCCGAAGTCGGTGCAAACGCGGCACATTACATCGACCCATACGACGCCTCCGACCTCGCCATGGCCATACGGCGCCTGCACGAAGACCGCCAGTATTGGCTACAACTGCAACGAATGGGACTTGAGCGGGCCCAGGCATTCACTTGGGCGCGAACCGCCGAGCTGACTGTCGAAGCCTACCGCTCCGCTCTGCATTGATTCGGCTCTGCTAGAGAAGACAAGCGGCCATGCGACTCGGCACTTTCGAAACCTTTCTGGCGCTGAGCGGCTGGCCGCCGGGGGCGGGCTCCGCTAGTCTGCATCGGTAGCGCGCGGCAGCTTTGGCCGCGCGGTTTCATCTCGACTGGGAGTGTCCATCCATGAATCGTCTGCGCCTGCTTACCGCCGCCGCCCTGCTCACCT
>Ga0182746_1003314_pt1 | contig 11022 bp, 11 predicted proteins | sample eDN3rd30CBELigOP_FD_128881 | JGI IMG/M metagenome (GOLD analysis project Ga0182746, IMG submission 128881) | Enriched Organic Plus compost microbial communities from Emeryville, California, USA - eDNA 3rd pass 30_C BE-Lig OP (version 2) (version 2) ... | reverse complement strand
GTCGACGATATCGCCTACCTCTATCTCGACCTGCTGGAAACATTGGCGCTCGACGACGTTCTGGTGGTCGGCATGTCGTTTGGCGGCTGGATCGCCGCAGAGATGCTGATCAAGAACCGCACCGGCATCTCTCAGCTCGTTCTCGGTGCGCCGCTGGGGCTGCGTACGTCCGACCGCCGCCGTCAGGACATGACCGACATCTTCATGCTTCCCGCGCAGGCTGCCGACCGCCTGCTGCAAGTCACACCGTTGACCGACATCAACCCCGCGCAGGTCGAAGACGACCGGTTGCGGCGTCTGCTGCGCAACCGCGAAGCGGTGAGTTTGTTTGGCTGGTCGCCCTACCTCAATGATCCGAAACTGCGGCAGCGGCTGCATCGCATCGGCGTTCCGACGCTGGTGATCTGGGGCGCGGACGATAGCTTGATTCCGCCGACATATGGCGAGGATTACGCCCGCACCATTCCCGACGCGCGGCTTGAGACGATCGCCGCCTGCGGCCATCGCATCGCGATCGACCAGCCTGAACAACTCGTGCGGCTGATCATCGGATTTTCGTCGAAGACACGGACAACGGAGGCTGATCATGCGCGTGTGGCAGTTTAGCGAGCAGGCCTACACGCCGGCCTGGTCTCTGCCCGGATCGATGGGGGTGACGCTCGCGTCGAACCATTGTGACCCCGTTCAGGCCGGTGCGCTGCTCAACCGTTATCTCGACGAGTATATGCTGGCGGATGAGCTCGGTTTGAACATCATGGTCAACGAGCACCATGCGACGGCCTCATGCATGTCGTCCTCCTGCATGACCACGCTGGCGATCCTCGCGCGGCAAACAAAGAAGGCGCGCCTGCTGGCGCTCGGCATCCCGCTCGCCAACCGGAGCGATCCGCTCCGCGTCGCGGAAGAGATCGCCATCGTCGATGCGATTTCCGGCGGCCGGCTGGAAGCTGGGCTGGTGAAGGGCGCCTCCTATGAAGTGTTCATGTCGAACAAGCATCCGACACGCTTCATGGACCGCTTCTGGGAAGCGCATGACCTGATCGTCGCGGCGCTGAGCAATACGGGCGAGAACTTCGCGTGGGACGGCGAGTATTTCCACTATCGCACGGTGAGCATCTGGCCGCGCGCGATCCAGTCGCCGCATCCGCCGATCTGGATGACCGCCTCCGGTCCGGGCAGTGCGAAAGTCCACGCCCAATACGATTATAACTGCGCAACATTCCTGTCAGGCACCGTGGCGCGCTCGGTGTTCGACGGATACCGCGAGAGCTACATGTCGGCTCATGGCCGTTTGCCGAGCGAAGACAAGCTCGGCTATCTCGCCGTGGTCTGCGTGGCGGGATCGCGCAACGAGGCGTACCGGCGCGCCACGAAGATGAAGGGTTATTTCGACACATCCATGCGGCTCGATCCGCAGTTCCGCACGCCCCCGGGTTTCGCTTCGGTCGAGGAGTCCCTCCGGGCGGCCAAGGCGGGGCGCAACGCAGGCTGGTTGAAGATGCGCAACGGGCAGCCGCTGCCCTCCGATGCGACCGTCGAGCAGTATATGGATACGGGACTGATGTTCGTCGGCACGCCGGACGATGTCTATGACCAGCTCAGGCAGTTCTACAGCGACGTCGGCGGTTTCGGTAACCTGCTCATGATGGGGCAGGCCGGCACGCTCGATCACGCCGAGACCACGGACAGCCTGACGCTGTTCGCGCGGGAGGTGCTTCCGCGCCTCCGGGAGCTCTCTCTCGACAATTGCCAGCCTCTCGACCGCCGCCAGGACGCGCTCTCCGGCGCGGCATGGGAGCGCATTGCATAACCGGCAATGCCCTGACGCGAATGCCTTGATGCGGCTGCGGGCTATTCCGCCGCCGCAACCGCCTCGGACGAATGGTGCTCTTTCAGCCGCGGCAGGACCTCCTTGCCGAACAGGGTCAGGCTGTCCACCGTTTCGGCATGGCTCAAGGGTCCGCCCTGCCCCATGACCACCAGATTGCCGATGCCGCCCATGGCCTCGTTGAATCTGGCGATCTGCGCATAGACCTGATCCGGCGTGCCGGCGAACAGGATGCCGGCCTCGATCAGGTCGCGCGCAGGCGCGGTGATCGGCTGGATGGTCCGCCCCGAGGGCGTCACAAGCCCGGCGCGCTGGGCGCCGTGCTTCACCGCCCGCGCATTGTCGTCGATGGACGCATAGCCGGGCGGATTGCGGAACGGCTCCGGCACGCGGGCGATGGTGCGGAGATAGCCGGCGACTTTCTCGGCCCGCGCGAGGGCTTCCTCCTCGGTCGAGGCAACCGCCATCAGCCCGAGATAGGCAAGCCGGTCAGGCGGGGCCTCGCGCAGCCAGGCGGCCCGGTAGGCGTCGCGATAGGCATCGAACAGCGCCCGGGTCTTGTAGCCGCCGAGAAAGGTCGCCAGCACATGGCCGCGCTTTGCGATCGGCGCAGCGCTCGGCAGGCTCGTCGCCGTGATCCAGACCGGCGGATGCGGTTGCTGCCACGGCCGCGGCCAGATGTTCACCGCGCGATACTGATAGTTCTCGCTGCTCCAGTTGAACGGGCCGTCCTGGTGGGTCATCGCCTTCAGGATGAAATCATGCGCCTCCCACAGCCGGTCCATCATCCGTATCGGCGAGGCATTGGCGACGACGACCTCGTAGGGCACGCCTTTGACAAAGCCCATGTCGAGACGGCCGCGCGAGATCACGTCGATCATCGCGAATTCCTCGGCGACGCGCAGCGGGTCGGCGCGGTTGGCGAGCGGCATGCCGAGCGCCAGCAGGCGCGCGCGCTTGGTGATGCGCGCAAGAATCGACAGCGTCACGGTGCAGACGGCGGACAGGCAGGTCGAGGTCGAATGGTGCTCGTTGACCATGATGTCGAAGCCAAGCTCGTCGGCCAGCATCCATTCGTCCTGATAGCGCTGGTAGAGATCAGCCGCCGCCTGCGGCTCACACAAACGATTGGGCAATGTCACGCGCAGATCATGGTCCGGCAACCAGGCGTCGGGATAAGGCTGCTCGGAGAAATGATAGACGCGCATCAGACGGCTCTCTCAAGTGCGGCACCGGCAGCAAAGGCTGCGATACGGCCGGCAAATATCCCGGGTTGCTCGATATGCGGATAATGACCCGCCTGCGCGATGGTCTCGAACCGCGCGCCGGGAATGGCGTCAGCAAAAGCCCGGCCATAGCTCAGCGGCGCGAGCTTGTCCTCCTCGCCCCACAGCACCAGCGTCGGCACCCGGATGCGGTGCAGCCAGCGGGCGAGTTTCGGATTATGCATGTAGGGCGACCAGGCAAACAGCGCCTCGGCCTCGCGATTGCGGGCGATGATGCGCGCATCATCGTCGGACAGTGCCGCGGGATCGACCTTTGCGACATCCGGATTGAGGAAACGGACCTTGTCGAGCTCCGCCCGCGGCAGGGAATAGACATCGACGAGGTCAGGGGTGTCACGGTCGTTGACGCGAATGCCGACGGCCCCTGACAAAACCAGCCTGCTGATGCGTTCCGTCGAGCGAACCGCAACCTCGGCAGCGATCCATCCGCCAAGATCGGCGCCGATCAGCGTCACATCACGGAGATCAAGCTTCTCCATCAGGTCGAGATAGAACAGCGCAAGGTCATCGACGGTGTCGAACCACGTCGGAAGATCGGATCGGCCAAAGCCCGGATGGCTAGGAGCGATCACCCGGCCTTCGCGCGCCAGTCGCGCCAGCATCGGCTCCGAGCCTGTCGTGCCGATTCCGGGATGCAGGAAGAGAAGCGGGGTCCCCTCTCCCTGGCTCCAGATTTCGGTGTTCTGTCCCGCGACCGGGACGATGACGGATGTGGCGGACATTCGGGTCACTGACACTGGATCGTCGCTATCGATGGTGCGGACATGGCTCAGACCGACGGAAGAGGTGAACGCGCGGCACCGCCGGACAGTCCCGGCCACGCCGCCGGCGCACCGGCCTGCGCGAGCGCCAATGTAGGCGCGAGGTCGCTCTGCCATGCATCGGCGCGGATGCGCATCCCCGTGACGCCGCCGGCCTCATCGGACAGCAGATAGGTCGCCGGCGCGACCATGACATCCGGCGCGATAAGTCTCTCCGGCGGCACGCCCGGCATCATCCGCGTGCGCGCAGGCCCGCCGGGAACAAGGACATTCACGGTGATGCCGGTGCCGGCGAGATCCTTCGCCATGATCGATGACAACGCCTCGATCGCGGCTTTCGACGGACCGTAAGGCGACATGCCCGGCCGGATCATGGTCTCAAGACTGGTCGTCACATTGACGATGCGTCCCGTTCCGCGAGTCATCATCCCCGGCAGCACGGCACAGCACAGGCGAAAGACCGCATCGGCATTCACGGCAAAGATCGTCCGCCAGCGATCGAAGCCGACCTCCCAGAATTTCACCGGATGGGTGGCGAAATCCTCACGGATGGTTTCCTGGCCGATGCCGGCGCAGTTCACCAGACCATCAACGCCGCCGAAGCGATGGAGGGCCTGAGCGACGATCGTGTCCGCAGCGCCATCCTGAGTCAGGTCGATCGCGAGAGCGCTGATGCGATACGCGGAATCGACATCCCGCGCGGTCTCCATCAGTGCGTCGAGCGGCTGCTGGTCGCGATCCACCGCGACCACCCGCGCACCTTCGCGCAGGGCCCCGAGCGCCATGGCCTGTCCGAGACCGCGGCCGGCGCCCGTGACGATGATTGAACGATCCTGCAGTCTCACGGCGACTCCGACATTCTGTCTGTCAAACTCGATACTCTTCTCATTGCGGCACGAAGTTTCCGGCCTTGGCGATCTCGCCCCAGGTCTTGATGTCTTTCGCGAGCTTCTCCGACGCCGCGGCCGGCGTGCTGCTCAGGGGCTTGGACGCAACGTTGGTGAGGAACGTCTTGGTCTCCTCCATCGCCGCGATCTTGGTGAAGATCGCATTCAACTTGTTGACGATCGGCTCCGGCGTGCCCACGGGGGCCATCACCATCCACCACACCGTGAAGCCATATCCGGCGACGCCGGCGTCCAGCATGGTCGGCACGTCGGGAGCATTGTCGAGCCGCGTACTCGTGGTCGCGAGCAAGCGCACTTTGCCGGTCTTCTGCTGGCCGAGCGCAAACACGCCATCGAGGAACATGAAGTCGAGCGTCCCATCGGCAAGGTCACCGATGGCATCGCCTGTCGTCTTGTAGGCCACCTGCGTCGCCTCGAAGCCGGTGACAGTCTTGTAGAGCTGGGTGGCGGCGATGGCCGTCGAGTTCGACGTCCCGTACTTCGCCTTCGGGTTGGCCTTCAGCAGCTTTGTCAGCTCGGCCACCGATTTGGCCGGTGAACTCGCGCCAACCGCAAGGACGAATGCGACGTCGAGCAGCGGCGCAACCAGCACGAAGTCCTTCTGGGAATCATAAGGCAGGTTGGCGTACAGAAACTTGCCGCCGGACATCGCGGCGCTGGGTGAGAAGAATATCGTATAGCCATCGGGCTTCGACTGCATCACGCCCTGGGCAGCGATATTGCCATTGGCGCCCGGCTTGTTTTCAATCACGACGCTCTGGCCGAGTTCAGCCGACAGCTTGCTGGCATAGAAGCGCGCGAGCACATCAGCGCCGCTGCCTGCCGCAAAGCCGACGATCATGTGAACCGGCTTGTTGGGATAATCCTGCGCGGTTGCGGGGGCCGCGCCGACACCGATGGCCATGGCCAGCAGTGCCGCGATGGCAACTGTCCATCTGAGTTTCGAAACACGCTGCGTCATCTGATGAATCCTCCCAGTGGTGATTGCGGTCTTCAAGTTCCGGCATTCTTGCCGTGTTGTATGACGATGTCTATCGCTGTTGTTCAGCATGAGGATCGAAAGCCGGTGCAGCGATCGCTCCTCCGCGGTCAGAGAATGTCCGGGCCGGGGCACGTGGCGCGCTGCGACCGAAGGCCGCGATCACCGGTATCTCGGTTTCAGCAATATCCGGCAGCCTTTGTTTACGCGCCATCGCCGCTTCAACATACGGCGCAAGCTCACGTTGCTTCTCGGCCTGCCGCTGGATGTCGCGCTGCTTGAACTCCGGCATCACGTCCGCCGCGAACAATTCGAGGGATTCACAGATATCCTCGTGACGGTTGAGCCCGCTTTGCTGAACAAAGATCACCTGATCAACGCCGGCCTTTTCGTAGCGGAGCAGATGGGTGCGCAACTGCTCCGGGGTGCCGATGCCGCCCTGGCCCGCATCGCGCGGGAGCGTATCCTTCACTTCAAGGAAGCGGGACCAGACGTCCGTGCGTCCGGGCTGATGTTCGCCATAAGCTGCGAAGTGGCCGAGCGAATAGCCGAAGAACTTGAAGCCATCCAGCCCGCGGCGGATCGCTTCCGCTTCATCGTGATGGCACGACATGCCGCTCACCAGAGCGATGTTCGGGTTGACGGTCCAGCCGAGCGGGACGCATTCGTCCGATTTGATGATGTCGTAATATTCCTCAACCCATTTCGCGGCCTGTTCCGGCTCGACAAAGGCGAAGGCCAACGCGCCAAGCCCGTGCCGTGCGGCTTTGTGAATGCTTTCGCGCTTCGAGCAGGCGACCCACATCGGCGGATGCGGCTTCTGCACAGGCTTGGGCACCACGTTGCGGCAGGGCATCTCGAAATACTGGCCCTTGAAGCCGGGATAAGGCGACATGGTCATCATGTTGGCCGCCTGCTCCGTCGCTTCGCGCCACATCGCAGCCTTCTCATCCCGGGCAATGCCGAAACCGCCAAGCTCCATCAGGCTGCCGGATTCGCCGGTGCCCCATTCCACGCGGCCGTTCGAGACCAGGTCGAGCGTCGCGATGCGCTCCGCAACGCGCGCGGGATGGCTGTATTTCGGCGGCATCAGCGTGATGCCGTGGCCCAGCCGGATGCGCTTGGTGCGCTGGGAACAGGCGGCGAGGAAAACCTCAGGCGCGGACGAGTGCGAATACTCTTCCAGGAAGTGATGCTCGACTTCCCAGACATAGTCGATGCCGAGCCGGTCAGCGAGTTCGATCTGGTCGAGGGCGTTGTTGAACAGGATCTGCTCGGCGCCGTCGTGCCACGGACGCGGAAGCTGGTGCTCGTAGAAGAGGCCGAACTTCACTGGCGTTTGCTCCCTGATGCGGCGCGCCGGATCTCGGTCGCCCGCTGTAATTGCAACGATCTTGTTGCATTTGATACGATATTGGCGGACGATACGTTCTCTGTCAACCGTGTCGCCGAGACACCGATGTCATTGAGAGCAGCCTGATGAAGAAGCAGCCGGTTCCTGCCAGCCGTGAAACCGAGCCGCAGTCCGGCCATCTGCGCCTCGATCTGCCGAACTATGTTCCGTACCGGATTTCCATTGTCGCGGCGCTGGTCCGGCGCAGCCTCTCCGACATCTATCGCCACCATCCCAACCTGACCGAGCCGGAGTGGAAAGTGATGACCACGCTCGCGCATTACGGTCCGCTGCTGTCGGGAGACATCGGCCTCTATGTGACGCTGGACCGGGCGGCTGTCAGCCGGGCGCTCGCGCGGCTGATCGAGAAGGGACTGGCCTCACGGACCGAGAGCAAGCGTGATCAGCGGATGTTTCTGGTCGATCTCACGCCTGAAGCTGCGACCATGTATGACGACATGGCGCGCCACGCCCTCGATATCGAAAGCCGCATTCTGGAAAAGCTGGAGCCGGACGAAATCCGCCAACTGCTGTCCCTGCTCGACAAGGTCGAGTCCTGCTTCCGCAGCTATGCCGACCGTCGCCGCACATCACTGATCAGCACAGCACGGGAATTCAGCGAAAGTCATTCCAGCAGTCGAGATTGGAGCGAAACTGGACGCCCAGCGAAGCAGGACAAAGCGGATCGGCGGCCCACAAAGCGCAAGGAGCCGGCCAGTCAACGAAAGGCCTGATGGACGAAGAGACAAGGTTGACCGGCCTGATCAAACAGTCAGCGGGAGAAACGGTTTCGACGACAGCGATCAGGCCGCGGGCTTGCGCTCGCCAATGCGGCGCCTGAACCAGTCCGCCAGCATCGCCTTCTCATAAACGAGACGGTCGCTGGAGAAACGGGCTGACGGATTCATCAGATAGTTGATATCGGACACGGCTTCCTCGGCGCTGAGCTGCACGCGGCCCCTCGCCTCGAGGCGATAACGCAATTTGAAGCGGGGCGGCGTGACATCGCGCAGGATGCGCACATCGGAGAGCTGCGGCCGCCAGGGCTCATACTGTCCGGCCAATTGGATGTCGAGCACCTCGATGCGCAGCACCTCGCCGGGTTTCAGATACCGGCTGCCGAGCTGTTCGAGATACCGCTTGATCTCGGGCAAAGTGGCCTCGCGCCGCACGCTGCCGAAGCCACCGCGCAAATCAGGATCGCTGTATTGCTCGGGATGAACGAAAGTCACTTTGACCGAAGCACTCGCCAGCGCCGGCCACACCACGACGAACGTGACGATCAGCGCCAGTGTCCGCAGGACTGACATTGGTGTCCTCCAAGATCAGCATGTCCTCAAAGCATACCACAAAGCCCACGGCCCACCGAGCATCATCGCCTGCGTGCCGTCACCGCACATTGAAGCGGACCGGAACCGTGAACTGAAGCGAATTCCCCGTGATCTCGGGAGGGATCTGCGGCAACGGCTCGGCGCGCTGGACCATGGCCAGCGTTTCCTCATCAAGCGCCGTCGAGCCTGACGACCGGGCGATAAAGCAGCCCAGGATCGCGCCGCTGCGATCCATCGTGAATGTCAGAAGCGCAACACCCTCGACCCCGCGCGCCGCGGCCGGATAGTGCTTGTAGCGGTTGAGATGGGCGATCAGCAGGCTCTTCCACGTCGAGGGAATTTCGGATGGCGCGATGCCGGCGCCAAACGTCGCATCGGCGGATGGGCTTGCGGCCGCTTCGGATATTTGCGGCACCTGGGACGGCGGCGCCGGCAACGGCTTGCGCTGTTGCGCGGCCGTCGGCTTTTCCAGTGCAGCCTTCCGAGCTGGCCGGGACGGCTGCGGCTTGGATTTGGGAACCGGCATCAGCGCTGCGGCCATCCATCCCTGCTGGGCGGTCACAGGCAGGTCGATACCCGGGGATGCGACTTCCGGTCGCGGCATATCGGCAACGGCTGTGACGGCTGTCTCGTTCTCGGAGGAGACCCGTGACGACGTCGCCTCGCGCTGGGTCACATCTTTCGCCTGATGATCTGTCACAGGGCGCGATGCCGTCGGCACCGGAGCAAGACTGATCATGACCGCCGCCGGCGGCTCACCGGCCGAGAGTTTGGGCTGCTCCCAGCCCATCACCACCATCGCGCCGGCAACATGGCCACAAACAATGACAAGCGCGGCGGCGGACCACCTCAAGACACCAGCAAGGCGCCTTCCCTCGTCATCCGGATGGACCCCTTCGGCCACCGCTCTGCACATCTCCAAGCGCTTGGCATTGACCCGTTCCCAGACCGGAGACCAGGTGAGCCAGCCACACTGTTATCTCTCATCAGAGATGTGCCCGTGAATCAATATTCCTCGCGATCGAAACCTCAAATGATAAATCGAATAATTCAAAACTAAATCAGCCAGAACAAATATCTCTGATGCCGGCATGAGATGCGGCCGCCTCAAATGCCGGCCTCCGTCCGGAGCGTTCCATCCCGCGCCTTGAGCCAGGTTTGGATCTCCGCAGCACCGACATGACCAATGCCGGGTTCCAGCAGCAATTCATCCAGCGTATAGGCGGTGGCGATTTTCACGAGATGCTTCACCCGCGAGGGGATCGTTTGCCCGCCAAGTTCGGCATGGCGGCCGTGCAGCAAACCATTCAGCGCCCGGCGGCTCAAGTTGCGCTTGACCGATTTGTCTCGTGTCGACGGTGACAGGATACGCACATCGTCCATCGAGATACCGAGGGCCTGGCTGACGGCGACAGCCTCGAACCCCATGGTCTTGAGGCCGGCGATCTCGTCCCGGAGCCGCGTCAGCAAAAGCTGACGGACGGACTTTTTCCTGGCTGCCGGCGATCGCGCCGGTTTCCGGCCCTGATCCGTGTTGATCTCAAGATACATCGCTGCTCTCCCGCTCTCTGCTCACCACGACAAGAACACCTGCACTTTATGCTCACCCGCCCAGCGCCCCGATCCGCGCCAGCGCCGCCGCAAAACCGTTGAGCGACACGTTGAAGGTCACCGCTTCGCCGCTACTGATGCTGAGCGACGCCACCGTGAGATGCTTCGCCTGTTTCATCGCGTCGGTGGCGACGGTCGGCAAGCTGACCGGCAGCAGACATCCCTGCGGCACGCAGGTGGAAAACCGCAGCCCCTGGCCGAGGCTCTGGTCGTCAAGCTTGAGGATGGCGCCCGCGTCGAGCCGCAGCCCAAACGGCATCAGGATCGTGCCGTCGGTCTTGCCGTCTTTCGGCATCCTCAGTTCGATAGCGAAGGTGCGTTGACCGGTCTGGTTGTTGCCTTGCGCCTGCGACAGCACGCACTGCTTCTGTGAATCGGCGATCCGGCAATCGACGGTCCAGTCGCCGTAGGTCTCATTGATCGAGGATGCGCCGTTGGGAAGCTGCGCGGCGGGAGTTTGCGTGACCTGCGGTGCAGCCGGCTTGGGTGCGGCCTGCCGTTGAGCCGCCTTGGGCGCGGCCTTCGGCGCCGGTGGTGTGATCTGTATCGGAGGCGCAACATCCGGTTGCTCCTGCGCGATGACATGTCCTGCCCCGGCGGCAAACAATGCGGCAATGCACAGGGTGAAAGTGAGATGCGGAATCTGTTTCATGCGTGGCCTAACGATTGAATCTGATCGGAACGGTCAAAGTGACCGCGCCACCGCTTCCTACGCTCGGCGGAGGCGAAGGAACAGGACTGGCACGGTGCAGCAGCGCGACGGCTTCCTGATCGAGCACGCCGTCGCCCGAGGCGCCGATCATCCGGACCGACGTCACCTGGCCCGACCGGTTGATGGTGAAGGCCACCGAGGCCACGCCGTTGCCGGCAGCACCCGCCGGGAAGCGCTTGTAGCGGTTGAGATGCGCCATCAGCGTCCCCCGCC
>Ga0182746_1003312_pt1 | contig 11030 bp, 8 predicted proteins | sample eDN3rd30CBELigOP_FD_128881 | JGI IMG/M metagenome (GOLD analysis project Ga0182746, IMG submission 128881) | Enriched Organic Plus compost microbial communities from Emeryville, California, USA - eDNA 3rd pass 30_C BE-Lig OP (version 2) (version 2) ... | reverse complement strand
CATGCCGAGCTTTTGGCAGATTTCAACAATTGTGAAACCTAGCTCCCTCAGCATTTCAATCTTGCCTTCGATCTTGCCCTCAATCTTGCCTTTTTCTATACCGTTCTTAAGACCTTTTTCAAGACCTTTCTCTCGCTCCTGCCTTTTTATTGCTCACTGTGATCGAATATCTGATAACTTAGATAACGGAATTCCAGCGAAGTACGGAATACAGAATAACTGTATGTAACGGGACGGCACTGGCCACGGTCACCTTTAAAAACCGCTATGGTCTCCACCAGAACGCGGCAACGGTACACTAGCGTCCAGACCTTAGCTAAGTATGGAATAGACCAATAAGACCGTTGTCTATCTGCGCTATCGACAAAGCAATAAGGCCGCGAAAATCTGAAATTTTCACGGCCATGGCTATCATTAATTAAAACTTAAACCGCAGCACAGCTTTACGGTGCTGTGCGACTTTTTATATCACTTTTTCCGCTGGGTCTATCTGCCAAGTAACTGGCTTGTCGCGAAGCTGACCAGTTTGCTCAGTGAGAATAATAGAAGCTAGACGGTACCAAGCCAGCAGTAGACCGACTGATTTACCGCTGCCTTTTATATAGAAAAACGAAGATTCCCAGAATCAGCACCATCCATACATAGCCAACAAGGGGCTGTCTCCTTTTTTCACTGGCCACATGCCGCTCGTTTTTAATAGCATGCCCAGCCACGTCCGCTGTATTGCGCCTTGTTTCGGCCGTGCCGACCTTTGATTCCTGCATCAGCACAAGCCCTGCCTCTCCCGTCAGACCTTTGTCCGGATGCAAGTAAAAGCTGCTGTCTGTCCAGAAATACCAATAACGGAACTGGCTATCACGTCGCAGCTCATCAATCCGGTCCAGCTGTTGACGATAGCCCTTACTATACCCCACAGTAAGTTGATCCGATCGATTTCGCTGCTGAAACAGCCTGCACGAACTGCAGAGCAATAGGTAGACCATCCAAAAGAAAACAATTTTTGTGTGCATCCCCCCCTCCTTTCAGTCGAGCCAGTTCGAAAAAGCCTGTATTGTAACCCATGGACGGCGCTTCGACAGCACGCGGTCGCTGACATTGCCCTCTATGGTCAAGAGCCAGCTACCCTGTTTCCCCCAGACGAGTCCTACATGGTTGATCCGGTGCAGCCTGCTATTGTAGATACCGAACAGGTCGGCAGGACGCACATCGGTCTGCCCCATCTGTTCGGCTTTATAGCGCCGCGCCACCGGAAATAATGCTGGGCTCCAGGGGCTGCGCGGCACGGGCATCCCCACCCTGGAGATTGTGCTGGCTGTCCTGCTCATTATCCCTGTATATTGGATCAAGCGCCCGGCACTCTGGGCATCGACATTATTAATGGGTGTATTTACCCTTTACCTCAGTCTGATGATCAAGTTCGTAGAAAAAAAGCTTTGTCATTGTGGCGGTGTAATCGAATCGATGGGCTGGAAAACGCATATCGTCTTTAATTTCATCTGGCTGATAGCGGGACTCTATGCCCTCAAAAAAACAAAATTAATAACCATTAAAAATTAAACCCATGGAAACTAAATTAAAAAAATATGGGCAAATGCTACTGGGTGTAGCAATTTTGGGAACTGCAGTATTGACGCAGTCGTTTACAAATCGTTTGACTCCTCCATCTGGAGATTATGTGTTAATCGATGGCACATGGGAACCAAAGTCTAATTATCCATTAGGAGACTGCTTGGATAATCCGTCCGTAACTTGTTCCTATGATAAAATCGGTAGTGCACCAGGGCCGATGAACGATGAGTTCAGGAATCCTGCAAATTTCCAAACTGCCGATCATGGTCAGTTTGATACCAACGAATAATTGGTTGCGAGGTTTGATTGAGGGCGCCTGACAATTGTCAGGCGCCCTTTTTTATCATAACAGCTTTGCTATTAACGCCATAAACGCCTTGTCATTTTTTTCGTTTCCAACGCGCGGAACCTGGGTCTCCACGATCCGCATTTCTTTATCTACGATGATCTGTCGAGGATAAGACATCACATTGAAAAATTTCACAAGCGGATGTGCGGATTTCCTTCCCATCGTAAATAAACATATGTCTGATTTATCTGTGTAAGCACCACTACGGACAGATTTCTTCCATTTTTCAAAGTCTCCATCAATGGAAACGTTCACATAAATCAGATCTTTCTTATTCTTCAAACTATCCTTTATCGGTTTCATATTTTCATTTAGAATCCTACAATTTCCACATCCCGTATACCAAAAGTCAAGAATAATAATCTTTCCGGCAAAGTCGGATAGATGGACTACATTACCCAGCGTATCCTGCAATTGAAAATTTGGCAATTGGGCTCCATCTGCAATATTTCTTAAGAAAGCTTCGAGTGACTTTTTATAGTTAAGCCCAGTAATCTGATTGACGATTTCTTGTCTTTGTACGTTGTCAATTTTGGCATAATTTCTATAAAAATGTCGGTAAAATACTCGATCCATGGATTCTTTCCTCATTGAATTTCCATCCCACTCTTGAAAAAATGCTCTTTCTAACCAATCCTGGTATTTCAGCCGTTCCATAAAATACAACTGCAGTTCATTGGCATATAAAAAGCTATTATTAGAAAGCTCATTTAGCCTAGTATTACGCTGCATATAACTATCCAACAGCAAAAGTTTTTCAGTTTTAAGTTCGGGATATTTATGACTGAGCCGATAAAATTCCATATAGAGATGCTTAAGCAGCGTCTGCTCAGTCTTACCGATAATGTTTAGTTTCATCAAATTATATACTGAACTATCCAACATCCCTTTATACCCCTCCACAACCATTAACTGGCTATCCCTTTTCGTGTAGTTATAATGCAATAAAGACGTTAATTTATTGGACAATATTGGGGATAGATTGGACTGCTTAGACAACAATATCGTATCTCCAAGTGGTTTGTCCAATAAAAAGACTGCATTTTCGATCTTGGACAATCTATATTGCAGGTCAAATTTCTCCGCTCCTTTTCCACTAAATATCAAACTATTTTTGCCATTATTTTCTACAATTATTTGATCACCCGGACATATCAGATAATCGAACAATTGCAATTTATTACTATTGTTCTCATCTTCGGCCTTTAGTGTAATGTAACGATAATTCAACCCTCTCTCGAAAGGAATGGTGAAACGATTTCCCTTCCTTAAGGCTAGTTCTTTTTTCAAAGGTGTATAATTGACAAACTCAAAATTATCTTCTACCCAATAACAATGTAGGTCTTTAAGCAGTTGGCTCTTTGCCTTCACAGTGATTGTAGCAGACTGTGCAAACAAGCTGGTCAATCCACCGATGAAAAGGCAAAATACAGCCAAAAAATAGATACTCGGTATTTTCATGATCATTATTTAGTTAATGTGATTATTTCTTGCGGGATAACCGGAAAGGTGTACCGCGGATCATTTGGTGGTAAAGCATACTCTTTACCTGCCAAGTTTCTTTTGAGCGTCTTGGCAAACCTAGGATCGTTATTTAGTCTTCTCAGATCCTCCCAGCGGCAGCTCCCCGTGAAAACCAACTCCTTATTTCTCTCCTCCAAAATTCGCTGGAGCAGGCCTTCGGATGATTCGTTGAGAGGAGCTGTAAAATTTTTATATCGATTGGCACAGAACTTATTTAACAACTCTGCTCCCTCCTGCGGGCGACCGATCCGAGCCAGACATTCGGACTTTATCAACACAATTTCATTCGTGGCCAATCCTGAAAAAAGACCAACCGTGCCTGTATAACGTCCTTTGAAGGACTTTGTACCATCCGCATTCGCCCGGAAAAAGGCCGCTTTGCGGAGGTCATTATCTTGATAACTCGTATATAATACTTCATTTATCCGCAGATTACCAAAGGAAAGTAAGGTATAACTTATAGGGCCAGCATAGAAAATAACCTCTTTATTTCCAACATCAAGCGTGGGAAAAGGTAATGTAGCCGCCGTATTCAAGGAGGCAAAGTCAAGCAATTCCCCTTGATTTTTGAGGTACTCCTCCGCATAGGTCAATGCCTGATCGTACTTTTCCATCAATAGATAGACCTTGGCAAGCATGGCAAAAGCAGCCAGCCTCGAGGGGCGTGTCTTATGGCTAGGAATAAGCGGCAGTAATTCAATCGCAGTAGTCAGATCAGCAATAACCTGCTGATAGCAATCTTTAACAGTCCCAAGTTTCCCTTCATCCTCAATATCGGACACATACCGCAACGGAAGGACGCAAGGTTGATTTGCCCCTTCTCTATAGGGAGACACATACAGCTGTAATAGTTGGTAATAATGGAAGCCGCGGTAAAATAGTGCAGAGCCACGTACATTATCTCTTCCAGCACTTGATTGCTGGAATTTATCCATTCCCTCCAATGCTATATTTGCATAAGCTATTGCCCGGTAAGGAAAGGTCCAGTCTCCTGTTCCGACACCTATCGCCCCTTCATAGATATCTTCTTTCCAGATATAGGCATTACGCTCCGCTGGGAGACCGCCTGTCAAAGCTGTACTTTCAAGCAGATGGATATTATCAGCAGAAATAATACCTAGTCCAGGAGTTGTGTTCATCACGGTTGTATTATCCAATAAAGACTGGTAATCAGCGACAGTACGTAGAATCACGTCACTATTCTTTGATTTTACATCTAGCCAGTCGTCCATCTTTTGGCAGGAGCTGCATACCAAGATGCCGGCGAGATAAAAAATATATTTTTTCATAAACAGCATTTTAAAATAATTAGAATTGGATACGAGCACCCAGTGCGTAGCTTCGCGGTGTTGGATATGTCCCGAAATAATCGTTCACATCAGGATCCAGTCCCCATTTATTCTTGCGCCAAATAATACCCACATTATCTACATAGCCATAGACCTCGAGCTTGATTTGATTCAATTTGAATCTATATGACAGGGAGATATCCTGAAATCGGATATGATCACCGGGCAACACCAAAGCTTCCGAATTTTGATAAAACGTATTCCTATTTACATTGGCAGGGTAAACAACCGAAGGCATTGTCGATTCTGTATTGGGCTGTAGTGCATCAAAAGCAAGCAAATAATCGGCATTGGGCGAGCCCAGTACTTCTGTCAAATTTGTGCTACTACTTTTCTTCCGAAAATAGAAACCAGATTTAAATAAAATATTCGCCGATAAGGACCAGTTACCGTAAGAAAAGCTATTGCGCAAAGAGCCAAACGAAGTCGGTCTACTGCTACCGTGATAAACAACATTATCCATTGTATTACTGGCTATGATTTCCGTATAATCCTTACTTACTTCACCATTTAGGTAACCACGGGGATCGCCACTTTCATCAAGCCCTGCCGAACGATAACTATATACCCCATAAAGCGAATTTCCTTCTTTGATGTAAAGGCCATAACGGGCCGGACCGTCTATAGCAGACGAATTAGATACCAGATATTGCGTTGGATAATCTTCGCTAAAAGAAATAACCTTATCCTTTATTAGGCTCAATAAAAACACCGTATTCCAGCCAAACTTACCTTTAAGATTGACCGTCTTGAGCTGGATGTCCATTCCTCTATTGCGTACAGATGCCGCATTACCTTTGTAGCTTTCAAATCCAGTTGATGGCCGTAAAAGTATCTCTTGGATCAGGTCCATACCATCCTTCTGGAACAACTCCACCGAACCAGAAATACGGTTACCTTTGGAAGCGAACTGAAGGGCAAGGTTTATATTACGAACGCGTTCCCAACGCAAGGATGGATTGGGCGGATTCTGAATTGTGGCCTGCTGAACACCATTAAGTGTATTTCTATTAAAGCTGGCGATCAGATAGGCAGCCTGATTGTATGAGTTGCCGTTGAAACCATAGGTAAAACGAAGTTTGAGCGTTGGCAAAAATGCCAATCTATAGAAGTTCTCTTTGGAAATATCATAGAGTAAGCCCAATGACCATAGCGGTACAAACTTATCGTTTGTACGTACACCATAGAGGTTTGCCCCATCCTTACGCGCCGAAGCTGAAATCGTATAGCGACCACGGTATTGGTATGCTCCGTTAAAAAAATAAGAAATAAAGCGCCGAGTGGTTAAGCTTATATTTCCCATACCATCATCAATAAGCTGCGATCCCAATCCCGCCGGATTAACAGGATAGTATTGGTTAAAATTCAGATTTCCCAAAACGGTACCAGTCTCACCATCGTAACCATAATAGCGTCCTGTGCTTGAGTGCACTGATGACGATTTTAATTCCGTTCCCAAAAGCGCATTAAGCTGATGTATATCAGACCAAGATTTATTTAACACAGCATTCAGCCTAAAGTTATACGCCTCCATCCTATCCCGGCTATAATCGAGTATATCGGCATCAGGAACGGGATAGCTAAAAGTTGTACCGTTTACTTGAGTGAAGCGATTCACCATGTTACGGACATAGTAGCTATTTCTATCCTTCAAATCTTCATAATCCCCTTGTTGGCGTTCATATTGAAATAAGGAGGAAATCGATAGCCAATCTTTGGGATCATAGGTCAATTGCCCTTTCAAAATAGTATTCAACCGTTTAAGGTTAGTGTTTTTTAGCCCCTTTTCATCCAAAGGACGAAGCCTCCAATCTTTAAAACCTTTTGTTTCCAAATCATTTAAATACCCACTTCGGTGGCCACTGGGGACACTACCCGCACTTCCATCTTCCTGTACAAAGGATATATAAGGATAGGAAGAGCTGTAGCTATAACCATATTGCTGCTTGGTATGGGCTACCCATATGGTGGGAGAAAAAGAAAGGTTTGGCAATAGCTTGAACTGCGGTGAAATATTGACTGTCCACCTTTTAAGATTTCCCTGTTGCACTGTCTCCCTATTACCGTCGTAGCCTACCGAAAAGTAGTTGTTGGATTTAACACCACCCGAGCGGATACCCACGGCGTATTGGCTTTTGACTGCTGGCTGATAGAAATGCCGAACAGTCTCTTCGCGTGCATCCACCTTCGCAAAGCGGTTCTGTATTGATTCCAGTTCATCTTCGGACAAATTACCGGAACGATGGCGATCCAATAATTCGATGTAGGGACTGATCACGGGATAAGTCGTTATATTGGTCAGCATATCATCGTAGTACCCCTTATCAAACAGCTGCTTTTCAATAGCCATAAATTGTGCACTTGGAATAAAGTTGCGGCTATATTTTAAATTTGGCCGTGTTCCAATAACTGTGGACGTATTCAAATCAACCTTTGTCTTTTCCCTAAAAGCAGCCTTTTTGGTTGTAATGACGATAACACCATTTCCAGACCGAGCACCCCATATAGAAGCGGCAGCAGCATCACGTAACACTGTTATACTTTCTATATCATTGGGGTTGATCTGATCTAAGGCACCCTCAAACGGAAAATTGTCCAATATAATGAGTGGATCAGCACTTACATTATTGTCTATTGTCGATCTTCCCCGTATGGATACTCCTGTCTGTTCATTAGGAGGCAAGAGGCCACCCGATCCTCCAGAAGACCGATTAAAGTTGACTCCACTCGTGACCCCTTCAAGTCGATCGATAATATTGGTGCTTATCCTCCTATTCAATAGTTCATTATCCACCTGCACGAAACTCCCCGTCGCTCTTTCCTTCGGGATCTTCTGGTAGCCCGTAGACACCACTTCTATTTCCTCCAGCTGGTTGTCCTGTGCCCGCATGCGGATATGTAGTGGCGTTCCGGCTGTATAGTCCGTATCTATGTGGTTGTATCCAACATAGGAAAACTTGACTTTACCGCTCCGGCTCTTGACCTGCAGGACAAAGGAACCATCTCTATTCGTTGAGGTACGCAAGTTTTCAGCGTCTACACGTACTGACACACCCTGCAAAGGCTTGCCATCCGTTGCTATGACAGTTCCTGAGACTGTTAGAGGCCCATCCGCCCCGCTATTCTTGCGGGGCGTCTGAGCTGATAAACTAAACATAGAAACCAGAACGAAAATGACAGCCAGCACCTCTTTCCCTGTCTTAGTCACCAACATATTCTTGCCAGACATGTTAGAAGTTTTTTTTACTCGTTTCATCATCATAGGTATTGGAATGGTTAATACGCTGAAAAAAATCGTGGATTTTCTTGGTCAGCTTTATCTCTTGATCGTTAGCTTCCAGCTTGGACAGGTTGATTGTGCGTACGTCTATGTTACGGCTATGTGTCAAAAAATAAGCGATAAGCACACGTAGCACGTCCGCACAAAAAATTGCATGGTTTATCGTTTCATTTTTCGTCTGAACAGCCGCGCCGCCATCAGCAAGGGCACGATTGAATGCAATGAGATATTCACGTATCGCAGCAAGCGGGTAGCCATCCCAAAAGCGTACGATACTTAATAGTGGATCATAACCATCCTCGTGAACCTCGTAAAATGGCCTATCCAATTGCAGGAGATTGGCATACATTTGTTTCATCTGTTTAGTCTTTAGGCTGTGTCCTAAGCACATAAGTCCCCCTGTCCGATCGAAATCAGCTTTTTTGGGATCCTAAGCGACCTTAGGATACAGCAGTTGGTAAATAAATATTAGGCTCTCAGATGCGGTGCTAGACAATTACAGGTAAATTCATATGGACGATACCGCATCCGCAGGAAAAATTAAAAACCGACCTTTTTTATAGAATCTCTATATTGTTTTGTTTTCAGCCTTTGTTCCTCAACAATAAATTCCTTACTTTTAAGCTGCTAAACAAAAAGAGTAGAAATTATACTTGTCGGCATGGACTGCAAACAAATCAGGTCGGCTAAATCGACAACATAGAGCTAAGTAGGCCTTTTTGGCGCTTACTATGCCCATTTTTAATACCGCTGGTATTAGGTGCTGTTGATTTTGATATTGTTGATACTACTCCGGAGGGCAGTACTTGTTCTTGATCAATAGGATGACTGCATGCTGGCGACAATGATTCTTGATCTGCCGTTGCGGTAACGAATGTGCTCTGGACTCTAACTGTTTCATAATTTAATCTCATTGGAGTTATTAAAAGAGTCTCGTGAGAGGAAAGGTCGTAGTACTATATATAGACAAAGAGGAAGGCCCACTACTTTCCACCGTCATCGTGGTACGACCAAGCACCATTAGCACAGCTTCCAATAGGGGACCTTCCCCTTTTTTGTAAAAATACAAAAATTGAGGGGATCAGGAAACCCTACGTCTTGTGCCTGTGAATTTTGGTCGTTTTCGATGACAAGACTCAATCATTTTACTGATCTAAAAGCAAAGATACAAAACATTATTCAAAAAAAACAACAAATGTTGCACTTTTTTTTATTAAACTGATTATGCCAGAACATCTCCATTCAAAAGATTTCAAAGAGAAATTAGAAAAGATTTTAATCGCGGAAAATAGGCAGAATGAAATATTGAACTTTATAAATCAAATCGATTTAACTATAGGTGATCGGAGATTTATTACAGGAAGGGTATTTTATGCCATCGCTGGAATTGTAGGTATTCCAATAGAAAGTCTTTGCGATAAGATATTTACCAACTACCAATATGATGTAGTGATTGATTTCTCGAAAGCGAAAACGAAATTACAAGCCTTCATTATGATCTATGCAAATTCAAATAATCATATCTCTCGAGCATCAGGAATAGAAAAATCTAGGTTTAGTAGACTTCAAAATGGAGAGATCCAAGAGATATATGCAGATGAAGTTTATACACTCGCCAAGTCATTCGACCTTCCCCCTAGCTTACTTTTCGACTATCTATATGGCGAAAATAAAGAGCTGTTGCTTAAAATTGAATTGGTCGATAAAATAAATAAGGTAACTCCGGATAAATTGTAATACTCGAGAGCCACTCTGGAGAACGGACTAAATTTTTGTACAGCTGTGTTTTCATAATTAGTACCTAACTACACAAAGGAACGTATAATTAATTTCTAAAACGAAAAACTCAGGTTGATTTTTATTTGTTCTAGGTTGACTTTTATCTTATATTTGTTTAAGAGATCACTTGAAATTATGGAGAAAACAATCAAAATTGGACCGAATATAAAATTTATTAGAAACTTAAAAGGTTTTTAACAGAGGCAGTTGCTCAAGAACTTGGAATCATTCAAGCAGAGTATTCATTAATAGAAAACTCGAATTTTGTAGATGATCAAATAATTTTTCAAATTGCCCCAATTTTTAATATTACTCCTGACATAAACGCCCATGGCATCCATCAGGCTTTTAGTCCAGTTAAAAAAGTTATAGAACTTTATGAACGATTGCTCGCTAGTGAACCTGAGAAAATTGAAATTTTAAGAAGTCAGAACAATCTTTAGTTGAATCAATATGTCAGAAGTAATAACAAATAAAATAAGTCTCCATAGAGGAAGAAAAATTGAACGAGTAAGGAAATTAAGAGGTTGGACTCAAACTGATTTAGCAACAAAACTGAACATATCCAAACAAGCGGTTTCCAAATTAGAACAAGCGGAAAATATCAGCGATGAAAAACTGACAGAGGTTGCTCACGCACTTGGTGTCACCTTTGAAGGATTGCGTGATTTTACCGAAGAAAAAGTTTTATATAATACAAATAATTTTTACGAAAATTGTGGTGTGTCAGCGTCTAATATCGTGGCAAACGTTGAAAACATCCATAATCCTTTAAAGGAAACAATTGAAATGTTTGAAAGACAACTTGAAGCAGCACGTAGGGATTTATTAGAGCTTGTCAAGGAAAATATAACGAGAAAATAACTTTTCAATATGGAACCAATAGAGGAAGCTATTTTATTAAAGAATGAATTAAATTCTATTCGACCTCTTTCAAAAGAGCAAGAAGAAATTATTATGCAAAAATTCAGATTGGACTGGAATTATAATTCCAACAATCTAGAAGGCAATTCTTTGACATATGGTGAAACAAAAGCTCTTTTATTGCATGTCATTACAGCACAGGGAAAACCTTTAAAAAATATAGCTCCCGAGACTTCAATCAATGAAAAAGAAAAAATGTCAACTCTTAGGATGGGAATCAAGTATCCAGAATCCCAAGCTGAAGCAATTGGCACGT
>Ga0182746_1003305_pt1 | contig 11047 bp, 7 predicted proteins | sample eDN3rd30CBELigOP_FD_128881 | JGI IMG/M metagenome (GOLD analysis project Ga0182746, IMG submission 128881) | Enriched Organic Plus compost microbial communities from Emeryville, California, USA - eDNA 3rd pass 30_C BE-Lig OP (version 2) (version 2) ... | reverse complement strand
CTACCTGTTCCGGCCGGACTCCACTGGCTGTTTCTCCTCGCCACGATATTCGTGCTCGGAATCGCATGCGCGAATATTGTGAACCTGCTGTTTGCACGAGGTGTTGCGCGACAGAGCGAGCACGCGATCCACGCCGCACTTGGCGCGAGCCGCTGGCAAGTCATGCGCGCCACGCTCGCGGAAGCCCTGCTGCTCTCTCTGATGGCCACAGCCGCAGGATTGTGGATCGCGCACTGGACCGTGAAACTCCTGCTCGCAACCGTTCCGAACTGGATAGGGTCGTGGGTACAGTTCGGTATCGATTTTCGAGTGCTCGGCTTTGCCGCATTCCTGGGACTCTGCGCCACGTTGTTCATCGGCCTTGCGCCTGCCCGGGAAGCGGCCAGAGTCGACTTGCTGTCCGTGCTGAAGCTGGGCGGTGTGCTGGGTCGACGCGAGCCTGGTGTGGTGCGCCGTTCACGCCGTCTGGTCGTGCTCGAGATTGCGCTTTCGGTCGGATTATGCATGTGCACTCTCCTGCTCGTGCGCAGCTTCCAGCGACTCACGGAATTCGATCCCGGTTACGATGCCGACCAGGTATACACCCAGACGTTCAACCTTGACGACCGATACGCATCCACCGAGCAGCGCGATCTCTTTTACGCCCGGATAAGTGAAGCGTTGGCGCGCACACCGGGAATCGAGCAGGTGTCGACCGAAGCTCCATTCGTACGACTGCAGGACGAGGCGGACACGGCCTGGACGTATCGCCCGTGGCTCGGGGTTGCACTCGATGGGAATGAATTCGTCGTTCAGATGCGCAACATGGAATACTCAGCAGTGGATCCTTCATACGCGCGAACACTTGGACTCACGCTGCTGGAAGGCCGATTCATCGATGAGCGTGACCGCGCGGGGAGCGAGCCGGTCGTTGTCCTGAGCCGTGCGGCCGCGCTTGCACTTTCGCCAGAGTCCAGCGCGGTTGGCCGCCACCTCGTGCTGGACAGCACACGGACTCGCACAGCTCGAGTGATCGGCGTGACCTCCGACGCTGTATCGGTCCGCGGGGGTATCAAGGGGCTGCAGGCCGAGCCTGTGCGGGCGATCTACTTTGCAGCGGGACAAAGCGTGCGTGCGCAACCCGAATTGCTCGTTCGCGCTGTGCCAGGCGTTGATCCGAATCCCATGGTCCAGTCGCAACTCCGGGCCTTCGATCCGGATCAGAGCATCACCCACTCCGGCACGCTCGCCGAGGAGAGCGCTGGTGACCGCACCGGCGTCAGCATTTTTGCGGCCGTATTTGCGGTCCTCGCCGGTTGTGCCCTGGTCCTCGCACTCATCGGGATGTACGGGGTGGTTTCATTCACAACCGAACAGCGCCGCGCTGAAATCGGCCTGCGCATGGCACTTGGTGCAACGGCAAGCGACATCAAACGTCAGGTGATCGGGTACGGGGTCGGGGTGAGTGTGCTTGGTGTTGTGCTGGGCGTTCTGCTCGGATTCGGCCTGAGTCAGTTTGTGCGTATCTTCCTCTTCGGCGTCACCACCCTCGACCCGCTCAGCGTCGTGGTCATTGCGATCGTGTTCGGGTCGGTCGCAATCCTGTCCAGCTACGGGCCGGCCCGCAGGGCAACCCGGGTCGATCCACTGAACTCGTTACGCGCGCAGTGAGGTCGGTCCGCTAACACGCTCTCGCTCTCGCTAACGCTTTCGCTCTCGGCTGTTCGCCGGGCTGAGCAGGAACGGATTCGATTGCGAAAGCGAGAGCGAGAGTGAGAGCGTTCAAGGGCTGGCTCAACCGCCTGCTACAACGCGCACCGGAAGGACCATCCCGCCATCGTAGTGCCCGGGCATGTAGCACGCGAAATCGTAGAGTCCGGGTTCGGCGAAGGTGAACTCGCGCACCAGAGTTGCACCGGATGGGAGCTCGTCTTCCTCGACTTCGAAGAGCAGGTTGCCTTCGTCCTCATCGCCCCTCGGGACAACGGCCCATTCGTGCGGCTCCCTGCCCTCGTTCCGGAACACGAACCGATACGGTACGCCCGCCTGAAACACGGTGTCGCTGGTGGCGAAGCTGAACTCGGAAAGCACCACCTCCACTTCGCGAACAGCGGTCGCGGCCAATGAATCCGGGGTGGACGCCTTGCTGGCGTTTCCATCCGCAGCAGCTTCGGAGTTCTGCGAGCCGTTTGAGCACGCGGCCAGACCGGCTGCAATCAGCAGCGTGAAAATCTGATGATGTCTCATGGTTGCACCGTTTCGCGGACGCGAGCTTCGACCCAGTGCGCCGGGCCGGGGTGCGGCAGAAGCGCGTCACCTTTTGTGGAGTTACGAGGACGAGCTCTGACTGTCAAGGCGGAGAAAGGCGGGCGACAGCACAGTGATGAAGGCTAATCAGCGCGGTCGGGTCAGACGTTACGGATCAGTTCGCCGACGCGATCGATTTCATCGATCGTGTTGTAAACGGACGCGGACAGGCGCATCCAGCCGTAATCGTATTCGCCGATCACGCGGGTGCGGACGTTGTGCGCTGCGAGTTTACGCTGCAATTCGAGCGAGGTGAGATCCCGGCGCCGGAACGAGACCATTCCCGCCGCGTGATGGTCGGTTGGTGAGACGATTTCGATGCGCGGGTCTTCGCGCAGATTGCGCAGGATACGCTGCCGAAGCTCCTCGATGCGCGCGAAGATGCGATTAGGGCCGATCGCGTTGTGAAATTCGACGGCGGCGAGGAGTGCGGCCATGCGGGATTCATCGAAGCTGCCGAGGTGGTTGAAGCGCTGTGCGCCGAGTTCGAGATTGTCCCAGTCGCCGGAGGCGAGGGTCGGCCAGAGTTTTGTGCGCCACACCTCGCGCATGTAGAGCAGGCCGGTGCCCTGCGCGGCAAACAGCCATTTGTGCGGTGACGACGCGTAGAAGTCGGGATCGAGCGCGCGCAGGTCGACCGGTATCAGGCCGGGCGGGTGCGCGCCATCGACCACGATGATGATGCCGCGCGGCCGGTAAGCATCGATTAGTCTGCGAACCGGCATGATCAGGCCGTTCGTGAAATTCACATGCGAAACCGAAATCACGCGGGTTGCAGGTGTCACCGAGCGCGCGATCGCATCGAACGCTGCATTGGGATCGAGCGGCGGTTTCGGGAGTGCCACCTGCGTGAGTCGCACGCCTCTGCGCTTTGCGATGAGCTGCCAGCAGCAGAGTCCGCCGATGTGTTCGTGGTCCGTGGTGATGACTTCATCGCCGGCGGAGAGTTCGAGACCATTGGCGATGAAGTTCATGCCCTCCGTCGTATTGCGCGGGAAAACCAGGCCGGCGGGATCGCAGTTGAGATATGCTGCGACCGTGCTCTTGAGTTTGTCCCAGTCGACGCCGGGCGGCAGGCTCATCGCCACGCGTCGCGTGTGTTCAACCAAGGCATCGAACACGGGCTTCGGCTGTGGGCCGAGCGTGCCGATGTTGAGGTAGATGCGCTCGGGCGGGATCAGGAACTCTCGCCGCACTTCGTCCCAGCGTTCCTGCGAAGTCGAAGTCTGCTGCAGCCGATCGGCGAAGGCCGCGAGCTCGCGTGGCCAGAGCAATACGGCGCTCGCGGCGGCCAGGAAGTCCCGTCGATTTGCCATAGTGCATTATGCGTGTACGGTGCCATTTCGGGCTACCCTTTTCGACCATGAGCGGTCGTCGTGCGGGAACTTCGTGCGAGCACAATTCAAACGAGGACTGACGCGGCATCGCTCGCGACTCTCGCCAGCAGCGCGGCGCACGCAGTAATTTGCGTGCGTGATCAGGGCGATGCGGTTCATTCGGGAGCAGCTCCGGCCCGGCAGTTATTCCATCGACCAAATACCCGGCGAGTATCGGCGGAACGGCGATGTTCTGGCGGCGGACGTGTATCGTCCGGCGGGGGTTCGTCGCGCATTGCCGGGGTGGCTCGTGTTGCATGGGCTGACGGCGGTCGGGCGGAAACACGAAGGGCTCATGGGTTTTGCCCGGGCGATGGCCGCAAGCGGAGCGGTCGTCATGGTGCCGGACATTCCGGAGTGGCGGCAGTTGCATGTGGCAGCATCGGTCACGGTACCGACCATCCGTGCCGCGATTCACGCCCTCGCCGAGCGAGCCGATGTGCAGAGCGATCGTGTCGGAATCATCGGGTTCTCGTTCGGCGCGACGCAGGCGATCGTCGCGGCGGCGGATCCCGGCGTACAGCGGATCCTGCGCGGCATCGCGGCGTGGGGCGGCTATCACGAACTGCACCGCCTCTTCCGGTTCGGGATTACGGGTACACACGAGCTGGATGGTCGTACATATCACATCGACCCCGACCCGTACGGCCGCTGGTTCATGGGCGGCAATTACCTGACCGGCATTCCTGGGTGCGAGGAGTACACCGCCTCACAGGACGCATTGCTGCAACTGGCCACGGCGGCGGGGCAGCGTCGTGTGTTCGCCTGGGATGCGAGCTTCGACCCGCTCAAGCTGGAACTGCGTGGAACGCTGCCGCGTGAGCAGCAGCCGATGTTTGACCTGTTCGCCCCGCTCACGACTCAGCCGATCGCGGATCGGGAGCGTGCGGAATTCATCGCGTACGAACTGGCGAATGCGGCACTTCGCGCGGAGCCGCTGCTGGATCCGGCTGCGGCCATTTCCGCGCTGCGCGTGCCCACGCTGGTTGCCCATGGCCGCGATGATCGGCTGGTTCCGTTCAGTGAATCAGTACAACTGGCGCGTGCGCTGCCGCCGGATGCGCTCGTCAATCTGACGATCACCGCGCTGTTCGCGCATTCGGGTGGAACCCAGGTGGGGCTGAGTATTTATGAACGCGGACGCGAAGGCCTTCGCTTTGTCCGTCTTCTCGACCGGATCGTCGACCTGATCTAGGCATTGAACCGGTCGGGAACGCACAGGCGGGCGCTGTGTACTGTCTGAAGCACCACTTCGACGGAGATGATGATGTCGTCACCCGCGATCCCGGTTTTTTCGGCGGGACCCTTTCCTGTACTCAAGAGCGTTCGCATCGATGAGATCGACAATGAGGTCGAACTCGACGTTGCTCTGCTGATTCAAGGTCAGCCGAACATCATCGCGTCGTCGCGGTTTCCGCTGGACGACACGTGGGAACGCATCGTAAAAGCACTGACCAGCGGACCGGCCCGTCTCGGCGTCGCCGGAATCCCGCATCAGGTGAAGACCAGCGTCGGCATCGAGGAGGTGTACCCATCGGCCTACGTCGGGCTCGAATGCGGCAACGGTGAGCGCCTCGTCCTCGCGCACATCAAGGGGCTCAACGCGGAACAGCCCGCGGATGCATACGCGCGCGAAGTGATCCATGCGATCCTTGACGGCGCCGGCCCGGATGAGCTGGGAGAAAACATCGACGACGAATAGCGAGGATGCGTCGGAACAGACTCAGGGTGCGGCCGAGGTCGCACCCTTTTGTTTTTTGAGCTCGAGAATCCGTGCACCGACTTTCTCGAGCAGCAGTTCACATCCCCGATTTGCATCGCTCCCGCGCAACGCCTTCCACTCCGTATCGAGCGGAAGAACGGCTCTGGCCATTGTATCATGCCCGCCGCCGGACCCCGAATCGTGTGCGAGCAGACGCGCCACATCGCCGGCACCGGGCCGGCCGCCGAGGTGACGCAGCGTGATGATGAGCCTGCCTTCGACGATCGCGCCGGCAACCGCCCACGCGGAGGCTTCGAGCGCAAGCAGGAAATCGGCGATATCGGCGAGGATGTGCGAGTCATCGACGTCGAGTTCGCCCACATACGCGGTCGAGATGCCATCGAGTGTGCAGACATGCGCGAGTGCACGGCCATACGCGCGTGCGGTCGCCGCTGAATACGCCGGGCGTTCGATCTTTCGAAGGAGTGGCTGATCCGCGCGATCGAGCAGGTACGTATACGACTCGACATCGAGCGGTGACACGCCGCGAGTCAGCGAGCTCGTATCCGTGGTGATTCCGTAGAGCAGCGCGGTTGCGAGCTTCGGCCCGGTCAACCGCTCGCTCTCCGCACGCAGGTATTCGGTCAGAATGCTCGCGGTCGCGCCCACGGAGGGACGGATGTCGAAGAAGTCGGCGCTGTATCCCTCCTCGGCCGGATGATGATCGATCACGGCGAACCGCGGCGGCGCGGCATCGTCAAACATGCGAGGCTGCCCGTCGACGCAGATCAGCCGCTCGCACCCGCGCAGTTGATCGAGCGTCACCGATTTTACTTCGATGTTGAGCAGGTCGGCCATCCGGCGGTTCTCGGGACGGGTGATCTCGTCGAGTGTGACGATCGGCATGCTGTCGTCGCGCGTCGCAAGCAGGGTGTGCAGTGCATGCGCACTCGCCAGCGCGTCGGGATCAGGATCCGGATGCAGCATGATCGGGACAATCGCGGACTGCGCCACGAACTCGCGCAACGCCCGCACACGCAGTCGTGCCGTCAGCACCGCAAGCTCCCTTTCAACCGATGCACCTGCCACGTCGCGCCAGCGAACCGTGCGAACCAGTTCGTCGTCGGACCCGCGCTCGCGCACCGGGTCCGCGCCGTACCGCAGGATCGCCGCGTTACGATCATGCGCCTGGATCGCAGCGCCAATCGCCGCGCGCAACGTCACATCGCGCACCGCAACAATCGCTGTGAGCGGCTGCACCGGATCAAGAAACGCGTAGGTATGCGGGTCGGCCGGGTCGCCCGTGAATGTGCGATGTGCACCACGCCCGCTCGCGCGCCAGACCCAGATTCGCCGCCCCCGAATCGAACCCATGAACAACCCCGGCCGATCCGCGATCAACAGCACGTCCCCGCACGCCACGCTCTGGCGCTCCGGCTCGCTCCCTGTCCGCTCCGGCTCCCGCCGCGGCTTCCGTCGTACGACCGGGTATCGATCCATGCCCGCCGCCAACTTGCAATTTTATTGCCCGTTCTGTATCCCACACCCACACCCATCCCCGAATTTCCGAATTCCCGAATCCCGAAATCCCAAAGGCCAGACCCGCCCCGATTTACACCATAACGTGCGCATTCCTTGGAAGCTGCGCGGCGCTCCCGATCACCACGATTGCAGCGGAAAGACACCGGCCATACGTTCGTCGAAGCTCCTCCCGAGTGCTCAGATCTCAGCTACAAACGACAATGAATTGCATGCACCCGGCTGCGCTTGAAGCCGTGCTTTCGCTCATCAGGTGCAGGCGTGGCCTCGACCTGTCAGAGTATCGCCGTTCGAGCCTGCTGCGGACGATCTCGCGGCGGATGCGGGTTGGCGGATTCCGCGACTTCGCCGAGTATCGCGCCGCCCTCGAGGCATACGAGGATGAACTCGACCGGCTGGTGCACGATGTATTGAATCGCACGACGGGATTCTTCCGCGATGCATCGGCGTGGACCACGCTCGCGCGGAAGGTGCTGGCGAATTGGAAGCAGAGACGCGCACAACTGCGCATCTGGTCAGCGGGGTGCGCGTCGGGTGAAGAGGTATGGACCGCCGCGATTCTCCTGAACGAGGTACTTGGAGAGGATACTTATCGGAATCGCGTGAGCATCGTCGCGACCGATGTTGACCGAGCGGCGCTGCAGTGCATCCGCGAAGCGTGCTACAGTGCAGCCGCTGTCGCCGACGTGCCTGAACCCCTTCGCAGCCGGTACTTCCTGCGCGACGGCGCGAGGTATCGTGTCGTGGATCGGCTTCGGCACGCGGTCTCGCTCGCAAAGCACGACCTGCTGCACGATCCGCCCGTTCCGGGTATCGACCTGCTCATCTGTCGCAACACGATGATCTACTTCACCGACCCCGCGCGGGTGACACTGCTCGTGCGCCTGCATCACGTGATCAGTGAAGCCGGCCTGCTTTTCCTGGGCAATACCGAACTTCCGCTCGCAGCACAGCCGCTGTTCGTACCGGTCGATCTGCGGGCGCGCATCTTCCTGCGGAACTCACGATGCCGGCTGCGCGTCGCGCAGGCGCGTTCCGGTGTACCTGCTTTCGGAGCACATCGGCGGTGCGACGAACCTGACGCGATATCACCGGATTATCCGCGTAATAGCGTGCTGTGTGCCACGTAATCGCATGACAAAACAGTGATCGACGGCGGCGGCTTTTCATTCATGGACTGCTAACCATCATCGAAGTAGATTGTCTGACCTCACCGTTACGGTTCTGATCCCGCAAGGAGTTCCGGCGTGCGCACATCATCTATCGATCGTTCCTGGCTTTCGACGCAGCTTCAGCGATTCCATCAACAGATCGATCGATCCCGGATGCGTGTTCGCACGCTGCAATCAGAGCCGGGCGACGAGAGTGCGCGATTGACGGTGCTGGAGGAACTGGATCAGGCGCTGGAAGAGATGACTGCCGCCGACGAGGAGATGCGTGTTCAGAATGAAGCGTTGCTGGATGCGCAGGAAGAACTCGTGGTCGAGCGGGAGCGATTCGAGCGGCTGTTTCGAGAAGCGCCCGAGCCGTACATCGCGACCGATGAAGGCGTGGTGATTCGACATGCGAATCGTGCGGCCGCGCTGCTGCTGCGAATGCCGGAGGAGCGACTGATCGGCAGACCTCTGGCCGTGTTTGTGGGGCTGTCGGATCGTCGCAAGCTTCGGCGGTTCGTGCAGCAGGCGCTCACGACGCGTGGCACACATGAGCTCGAGATGGAAATCCGCACACGCACGGATGCGCGGGTTTCGGTGCGTGCACGAGTGATTGCGGATCGTACGGGACCGGACGCGATGGTGCTCTGGCTGCTGACGGATCTGACGGTTGCCGCGCGAGCACGGATCGCGGAACAGGAACTGGCGCGGGAACGTGCGGCGCGCATCGAAGCTCTCGATGGCGCGCGTCGGCTGCGTTTCCTGGCGGAAGCGGGTCGCGTGCTGGAGCGGCCGCGCAGCGCCGAGCAACTCGCCCGGGATGTGGTTGCGCTTTCCCTGCGGCACGTAGCCGACTACTGTGCCTGGTACGAGGTATCGCTCGAAGGGCTGCGGCTGCGTGCGGAAGATGCGCAGCCGCGATTCAGGGAAGCGGCGCGTGCGCTGCAGTTGGTGTTCGGTCTTTCGCAGGGGGATCCCGGCTCTCCACTCGATCAGGTGATGCAGACGCGACGGCCGGTATTTCTGCCGCCGGGCGCGGGGAAGAGCACGGACCTGTTTGCGGATCTGCGTGCGGGCTCGCCGCGCCACGCTGCTGTCATTCCGGTCATCGCTGACGAAGCGCTGCACGGGCTGCTGGTCCTCGTCAGTGCACAGCCCGAGAACCTGTTCCGCGCCGAACATGCGGGGGTTCTGATCGAGTTCGCCGAACGGATCGGCAATGCGATCGTGCTGCAGAAGACGCTTGAGCGCGAGCAACAGGCGAACCGCGCAAAGAGCGAGTTTCTCGCTACACTCTCGCATGAGCTTCGTACCCCGCTGACTTCGGTATTGGGATACGCGGAGCTCCTGCTCGCAGGCATTCCGGAGACGCTTTCGATCGGTGTGGAGCAATCGATTGAACGCATTCGTGACAGTGCCAATTACCAGCTTGCGCTGATTGACCAGTTGCTGACGCTGATCCGCCTGGAGAACGCCGCGCCGCCGCCGTTTCCTGAACCGGTCGACCTGCGTGAGTTGATCATGCAGATCGTTTCGCTGGTCGAGCCGCATGCGCGAGCGAAACAGCTCCACGTACATTTCGCAGCACCCTCACAGCCGATTCTCAGTGATCGCAACCGGCTCAAGCAGGTGCTCGTGAACCTGATCTGGAACGCGGTAAAGTTCACTGACAATGGTGAGGTCGAGATTGCGGCGGCGATCGAGGGGAGCGCGTGTTCGATCCAGGTGCGCGATACGGGTCGCGGCATTGAGCCGGATGAACTCGCGCGGGTCTTCGAACCGTTCTGGCAGTCAAGACAGCCCGGCCAGGCTGGGGGCATCGGAATGGGACTGACCATCAGCAAACGGCTGATTGAGTCGCTGGGGGGCACGCTGCGCGTGGAAAGCCACGTCGGCACGGGAAGCACATTCACGATTCAGATCCCGATTGTTGTCGGCCCGGAACAAAGCGGTTCCGTCCGGGTTTGACTGGTGCCCGATATCGGGCACCAACGCCTCATCCCCGCATCCCCGCATCGATGATGATGAACGCTCGCCGTGCGCTGCTGCCCTGTTCGAGTCTGCTCCTGCTGCTGACTGTTTTCGCGTGTCGTGATTCAGGTGGACCGCCGGCCGTGCCGGCACGGCTCGAACCTGTGCAGGTGCAGCGTTTCAGCGCCACTGTTGCCGCGCCGGTCGCGCCCGTTCCCGCAGTCACGGTGCGCGACAGAAACGGACGCGGGATCGCGAATGTCACGGTGCATTTCAGCGCATCCGATGGCGGTGTCGTCGGGATGGGCAGCGTGCGCACGGACGCGGAAGGTCGCGCGTCGGCAGGCAGTTGGATACTCGGGACCCGCGCGGGCGTGCAGACGCTGACCGCAACCGTCGCGGGCTTGCCCGCGATCACGTTTGAAGCGGCTGCAGGCGCGGATGCGCCGGTCTCCGCGACCGCGAACACAACCCCACTCGATGGGATCGCCGGCGGTACGATTCCGGTGCCGGACGTCAGAGTGAGCGACCAATACGGCAATGGTGTCGCCGGAGTGGCCGTGCAGTATCGCATCACCTCGGACGCCGGTGGAAGTGTGGCCGCTGTGGCACTCACCGACAGTGCGGGTGTCGCACGTGCTGGTGCCTGGACCTTGAGCGCGGTCGCGGGAATCAACACGATCGAAGCGACCGTGCCCGGCATTGCCGCTGCGCCGATCGTTTTTGTGGCGCATGGCAGCGCCGGACCGCCGGTCCGCCTCGCGCTCAGCGAGTTTGTGGGATTCGCGCAGAGTGGCATCCCGCTCGACAGCCTCGCCGTCATCCAGGTCGTTGACGAGCACGGCAACGCGCTGGCAACGAGTGGCGTGCAGGTTCGTGCGGAGATGCAGAGCGACTCTGCCACGCTCGACGCTACCGTCGCGGTCACCGGTGCGGATGGACGTGCGGTATTTTCAGACGTGACGATTACAGGGCGCGCGGGCAGACACCTGCTGCGCTTCAGCGCGCCAGGACTTTCT
>Ga0182746_1003304_pt1 | contig 11047 bp, 13 predicted proteins | sample eDN3rd30CBELigOP_FD_128881 | JGI IMG/M metagenome (GOLD analysis project Ga0182746, IMG submission 128881) | Enriched Organic Plus compost microbial communities from Emeryville, California, USA - eDNA 3rd pass 30_C BE-Lig OP (version 2) (version 2) ... | reverse complement strand
GGATGGTCGGGAATGCGGATGGCGATCGTATCGAGCCCCGCCGTCACGATATCTGAAATCTTGTTGCCCGCCCTCTGCGGCAGCACCAGCGTCAGCGGCCCTGGCCACGCCTTGGCCAGCTGCCGCGCCAGGGGCGAGAATTCGGCCAGGTTCTCGGCCATGTCGAGATTGGCGCAATGGACGATCAGCGGGTTGAAGCGCGGCCTGCCCTTGGTTTCGTAGATGGCGAGCACGGCATCGGAATTGGTGGCGTCAGCGCCCAGGCCGTAGACCGTCTCGGTCGGGAAGGCACAGACGCGCCCCGAGAGCAGGATGGCGGCTGCTTTCTCGACGCTTTGCGGATCGATCATGGGCTTATTCATGCACGCTGTTTGACAAGGGGGGCCGGCCACGTCAAGAAGACATACCAGCGGCATTGCGGCTCTTCAGGCATGACCACGCTTCTCATAAGCCAAGCCAATTTCGACAGCCATGTGACGCCGTCCGGCCATCCGGAACGCGCCGAACGCATTCGCGCGGTCGAAAGGGCGCTCGCGGACGAGCGCTTCGCGCCCCTCGTGCGGCGCTGGGCGCCATCGGGCGACCTGTCGCTGGCCAACCTCGTGCACGACCCCGAATACCTCGCCCGGCTGCGCGATGTCCGCCCGGCCGAGGGGATCGGCCGGATCGACGAGGACACCTTCATCTCCGCCGGCTCGCTCGATGCCGCCGCCACCGCGCTCGGCGGCGCACTCGCCGCGCTCGATGCGGTGGCGATGGGCGAGGTCGACAACGCCTTCTGCGCCATCCGCCCCCCCGGCCACCACGCCGAGATCCGCAATCCGATGGGTTTCTGCCTCTTCAACACGGTCGCCATCGCCGCCCGCGAGGCGCAGCGCAAATACGGGGCCGAGCGCATCGCGATAGTCGATTTCGACGTGCACCACGGCAACGGCACGCAGGATATCTTCAAGGACGACCCCACCGTCTTCTACGCCTCAAGCCATCAGATGCCGCTCTATCCCGGCACGGGGAGCCCCAACGAGCACGGCGTCGGCAACATCCTCAATGCCGCCCTCCAGGCCGGTACGAACGGTGAAGCCATGCGGATCGCCTATCTCGAGTCGCTGTTGCCGGCAGTCGATGCCTTCGCGCCCGATTTCCTCTTCATCTCGGCCGGGTTCGACGCCGACTATCGCGATCCTCTCGCCCAGCTCAACTGGAAGCCGGAGGATTATGCCTGGCTCACCGGCAAGCTGATGGACATTGCCGAGCGCCGCTGTTCCAATCGCATCGTCTCGCTGCTCGAAGGTGGATATGACCTTCACGGCCTCGCCGACGGGGTGACAAGCCATGTCACAATGCTACAAGACGGCGCTCTGCGAAACGCCCACTAGGATTCGACGCCATGGCCGAAAACACCAACGAAGATATCAAGGCGATGAGCTTCGAGCGGGCGCTCGAGGAACTGGAGACCATCGTCCAGAAGCTCGAAAGCGGCCGTGCGCCGCTCCAGGAATCCATCGCCATCTATGAACGCGGCGAAGCCCTCAAGGCCCATTGCGACGGCCTGCTCAAGACTGCCGAGGCGCGCATCGAGAAGATCACCCTTTCGCGTGACGGCAAGCCCAACGGTACCGAGCCGCTCGACGGCCAATGAGCGAACGCATCCGGCTCGACCTGGCGCTCGAACAGCGCAAGCTCCTGCCGAGCCGCGCCAGGGCCCGTGACGCGATCCTGCGCGGCACGGTGACGGTCAATGGCGTCGTCGCCGCCAAGCCGCACCAGATGGTCGCCCAGAGCGACGTCATTACCCTTGACGACCCCGCCTCCCGCTACGTCTCGCGTGCTGCCCTCAAGCTCATCGCCGGGCTCGACGCCGGTACTATCGCTGTCGAAGGTCGCACCTGCCTGGATGTCGGCAGTTCGACCGGCGGCTTCACGCAGGTGCTCATCGAGCGCGGCGCTGCCAAGGTCTATGCCGTCGATGTCGGCCACGACCAGTTGCACGAAAGATTGCGCCGGAACGGCAAGGTGGTCTCGCTCGAAGGCGTCAACGCTCGCGACCTCGACCGCGCCCGGATACCCGACGAGATCGACCTCGTCGTCTCCGATGTCAGCTTCGTCTCGGTCACCAAGGTCCTCGCCGCACCACTCGCTCTCAGCCGCCCGGGGGCGGATGCCGTGATCCTCATCAAGCCGCAATTCGAGGTCGGCCGCGAGAATATCGGCAAGGGCGGGATCGTGACCGATGTGGCTGCAATCGAGAAAGCGGTGTCGGACGTGATCGCGTTTTTTGCTGTCGAGGGCTGGACCCATCGGCTGTCGGTGCCATCGCCGATCTCGGGTGGGGATGGGAATACCGAGACTGTGGCGGTGTTTCGCAGGGGTTAGACGGCTGCGGAGGAGTCTGCGGCCCACCCCTCCCTAGCCCTCCCCACAAGGGGGAGGGTGGGTGTCTTTGGCCAGGTCGAGCAGCAAACCCCACCCTCCCCCTTGTGGGGAGGGCCAGGGAGGGGGAAAGCCCCAAACTCCAGACGGCCAGCCTTAATACCCCACCCCACCAAACCGCCCGGTCTGGGCCCGGTGCCGCAGGAAGTGGTCCGCCAGCGTCACTGCCATCATCGCTTCGCCGATCGGCACAGCGCGAATGCCCACGCAGGGGTCGTGCCGTCCCTTGGTGATGATGTCGGTATCCTCGTTCTCCGTGGTCACCGTCTGGCGCGGCGTCAGGATCGAGGACGTCGGCTTGACGGCGAAGCGCACCACGACCGGGTCGCCATTGGAAATCCCGCCAAGGATGCCGCCAGCCGAGTTCGAAAGGAAATACGGCGCTTCCGGCCCTGCCCGCATCTGGTCGGCGTTCTGCGTGCCGGTAAGGCTCGCCGCCTCCATGCCGGCGCCGATCTCGACGCCCTTGACGGCATTGATGGACATCATGGCCGACGCCAGGTCAGCGCTCAGCTTGCCATAGATCGGCGCGCCCCAGCCGACCGGGACGCCTTCCGCCACGACTTCGATCACAGCGCCCACGGAATCGCCCGACTTGCGCAAGCCATCGAGATAATCCGCCCACATCGCCGCGGCCTTGGCGTCAGCGCAGAAGAACGGGTTCTCGCCGACCTGATCCCAATCGAAATTGGCGTAGTCGATCTTGTGCGGCCCGACCTGCACGAGGCTGGCCCGGATCTTGACCTCGGGGATTACCAGCCGCGCGACGGCGCCTGCCGCCACACGCGCTGCGGTTTCGCGCGCCGAGGAGCGACCGCCACCGCGATAGTCACGGATGCCGTATTTCTGATGGTAGGTGAAATCGGCGTGGCCCGGCCGGTACTTGTCGCGGATCTCGCCATAATCCTTGGAGCGCTGGTCGGTGTTCTCGATGAGCAGCGAAATCGGCGTGCCGGTGGTGCGCAGCCCGCCCGTGCGCTCATCCTCGAAGACGCCCGAGAGAATCTTCACCTCGTCGGCCTCGCGACGCTGCGTAGTGAAGCGGGATTGTCCCGGCTTGCGACGATCGAGATCGCGCTGGATCACATCGGCGCTGATGGCGATGCCCGGCGGGCAGCCGTCGACGACCGCGCCCAGCGCCGGCCCATGGCTCTCGCCCCAGGTCGTGAAGCGGAACATCTGGCCGAAGGTATTGTAGGACATGCTGCTCCTTACTCCCGAGCCCTGCCGGGGATTGCCGCTGTTCTATGGAGAGCGCCCCGGCGCGTCAATTCAGACGTCGTGCGGCCCGATGATCTCCAACTGCCCTTCGGTGAAGTGCATGATGACGTCCTGGCGCGGCGTCCAGTTGATGACGTCGCCGACATCGGCATGCGCCACCAGCACGCGTAGCACGCGGGCAATGCCGCCATGGGCGACGACAACCGAAGGTCCACCCAATTTCATGGCGAAATCGGAGAGGCGCGCTTCGACGTCGAGATAGTTCTCGCCGCCTTCAGGGCGGAACTCCCAGTAGTCGGCGCCGCGATAGCCGGGGGCGGTCGCCACGTGAGCCGGCAATTCGCTGTGCAGCAGGCCTTCGAGCGCGCCGAAGGAAATCTCCATCAGCCGCGGATCGATCTCGACTTCGGGCAACGGACCATCGAAGGCGGCGCGGATGCGCTGCATGGTTTCACGGGTGCGGCCGAGGGGAGAAACGTGCCATTCAAGCGCCATGGGATCGACCTCACGCGCTTCGAGGAGCCGACGGAGCGTGCGGCCATTGCCGTCGGCCTGGCTGCGCCCCGTCTCGTTGAGCGGTACGTCCTTCTGTCCCTGGTAACGCTTCTCGGCGTTCCAGTCGGTCTGGCCGTGCCGGATGAAATACAGTTCCGGCCACTGAAGTGCAGTCATCGCAATGCCCTAACACCAACGAAAACCGCCCGCTCTATGCGGGCGATTTCATCCTATGTCCAGTGCTGTGGGCTGCAAGCCCCCGCGCTTATTGCGCGGCGGTCGGCTCGTCGTCGAGAACGCGCATGCCGATGATGTTGAAACCGGCGTCCACGTGCTGGATTTCGCCGGTCACGCCGCTGGCGAGGTCGGAGAGCAGGTAGAGCGCAGAGCCGCCCACGTCCTCGATGGTGACATTGCGGCGCAGCGGGGCGTTGGCTTCCTGCCAGTGCAGCATGTCGCGCAGGCCCGAAATGCCCGAGGCGGCGAGGGTCTTGATGGCGCCGGCCGAGATGGCGTTGACGCGGATGTTCTTGGAGCCGAGATCGGTGGCGAGGTAGCGCACTGAGGCTTCGAGCGCGGCCTTGGCGACGCCCATCACATTGTAGTTAGGCACGTACTTCTCGGCGCCGTAATAAGTCAGCGTCAGGAGCGAGCCGCCATCGGGCATCAGCTCTTCGGCACGGCGGGCGACGGCGGTGAACGAATAGACCGAGATGTCCATCGTCAGCTTGAAGTTGTCGCGCGAGGTGTCGATGTAGCGGCCTTCGAGCTCGTCCTTGTTGGAGAAGCCGATGGCGTGCACGACGAAATCGAGCTTGCCCCAGCGCTGCTTGATCTCGGCGAAGGTGGCGTCCATTGCCGCTTCGTCGCTCACGTCGCACTCGACCAGGAAATCGACGCCGATCTCGGCGGCCAGCGGCTCGACGCGCTTCTTGAGGGCTTCGCCCTGGTAGCTGAACGCGATTTCGGCGCCCTGGGAATGCAGCGCCTTGGCAATGCCCCAGGCGATCGAACGGTTGTTGGCGACGCCCATGATCAGGCCGCGCTTGCCGGCCATCAATCCTTCAGCCATCGGATTCCTCGCAGATGTTGTCTGGCCGCTTGTCGCACAGGGCATTGTGGCGGGCAAGTTCTAGCTTTCCGCCCGAAAGGCGAACGATTATGGTCCGGCTCATGTCCCTGAATGCCCCGCAGATCATCGAAGCGCTGGCCGGCCTTGTCGGCCCCGGCGCCGTCATTGGCGACCCTGCCCGCATGGGCGCCTTCCTCAACGAACCGCGCAAGCGATTCCACCAGAGCGCCGCCGCCGTGGTGCAGCCAGGCAGCGTCGAGGAGGTGCAGGCAGTCGCCCGCTGGGCCAATGGCAACGGGGTCAAGCTGATCCCGCAAGGCGGCAATACCGGCCTCGTCGGCGCCCAGGTGCCGCTCTATGGTACCGAGATCATCGTCAGCCTCACCCGGCTCAACCGCGTCCGCAGCGTCAATGCCGATGCCGGCAACATGACGGTCGAAGCGGGCCTGACACTCGAGGAGGCGCACCGGGCCGCCGAGGCCGAAGGCGCGATGCTGCCGCTTTGGATCGCCTCTCAGGGTTCGGCGCGGATCGGGGGCGTGCTCTCTTCCAATGCCGGCGGCATCCAGGTGCTGGCCTATGGCAATGCGCGCGATCTCTGTCTCGGGGTCGAAGCGGTGCTGGCCGACGGCCGCCTTTACCGCGGGCTCAACGCCCTCAAGAAGGACAATACCGGCTACGACCTCAAAGACCTGCTCGTCGGCGCCGAAGGCACGCTCGGCATCATCACGGCCGCAACGTTGAAACTCTTCCCGCTGCCCGAAGCGCACGAGACCGCCTTCATCAGCCTCGCCTCCCCTACCCAGGCACTCGAACTCTTCTACCGGCTGCGCCAGCGGGCCGGCAGCCAGCTTACTGCTTTCGAACTCATGCCGCGCTTCGGCATCGACCTGCAGCTCAAGCACGGCATGATCGCCCGCGATCCCTCTGCCGGGCCCTCGCCCTGGTATGCTCTGGCCGAAATCTCGGTGCCCCGCGGCGGGGGGCATGGCGTGCTGCAGGCGGGGCTCGAAGCCGCCCTGGCCGACGGCACGATCACCGATGCAGTGATCGCGGAATCGCTCGATGATCGCAACCTCATGTGGGCCACGCGCGAGCAGATGTCGGACGTCCAGAGCCGGGAAGGCGCATCCATCAAGCACGACGTATCCGTGCCGATCGCCGCCGTGCCCCAGCTCATCGCCGAAGGAAGCGCGGCCGTCGAGCGGCTCGTGTCCGGCATCCGCCCCTGCCCGTTCGGCCATCTGGGCGACGGCAACATCCACTTCAACCTGAGCCAGCCCGTCGGCGTCGACGGCAAGGCCTTCATGGCCGGCGCCGAACCGGTGCACGAGGCGATCTACGAGATCGTTACCCGGCTGGGCGGCTCGATCTCGGCCGAGCACGGCATCGGCCAGCTCAAGACCGAGCTCCTCAAGTCGCACAAGGACCCGGTGGCACTCGAAATGATGCGCGCCATCAAGCAGGCGCTCGATCCCAATGGCACACTCAACCCCGGCAAGGTACTCGGATGAGCCTCGTTACCGAAGACAATGTCGATACCGTCTTCAACGCCGCCAGCATGGCGATCTTCGAGGATGGCCGGGTGCTCCTCATCCGGCGGGCCCGCTCGCCCTTTCTCGATTATTGGTCCCTGCCCGGTGGTCGCCGCGAGCCGGGCGAGACCGCAGTCCAGTGCGCCATCCGCGAAGTCGCCGAAGAAACCGGCCTCAGCGCCTTTTCGGCGGAGCTCGTCGAGGTCATCGATATCGGCCAGGAGCGCCCGTTCTTCCTCGCCGTCTTCGCCAGTGACGACTACGAAGGTATCGTGACCGGTTCGGACGAGATTTCCGGCCACGTATGGTCGCTGGTCGAGTATCTGCCGCGACCGGTGACGCCGGAGCTGCCCGATGTTCTGGCCAAGGCGCGGGCGGTCCTGGCGAGGCGCGGCTAACCTCGAAACATTCTGGCGAATGCGCGCCGCTTCTGGCACTAAACGCCCATGAAATCTCTTCACCCTCGCCGAATCAGATCGATACTGGGCGCCGTCGCCGTGTTGGCGGCGATAGCGATGTCGTGTCCGGCCCGGGCGGTCGATCCGCTCTATCAGCCGCAGATGGAGCGTCTGGCGGAGATCATGGGGAGCCTCTATTTCCTTGAGCCGCTGTGCAAGGCCGGCGGTGTGGACTGGCGGGCGCAGATGGAAGGGCTGATTTCGGCCGATGAACCGGACGAGGACAGGCGGCAGAGGCTCGCCGGCGCGTTCAACAGCGGCTACACGTCCTTTTCGCGCCTTTACCAGACCTGCACGCCCTCGGCCTCCGAGGCGCTGACGCGGTTGCTGGTGGAGGCGGAGAAGACCGCGCGCGACGTGCACTCGCGTTATGCTGAATGAAACGTAAAGATTTCCACAGGCCAAAGCCGCAGGCTTCCGGCATTAAGTAAAAATCCTGATCCTCCGTTAACCTTCAAGTTACGTATCGGCTCTGCGTACCTGCGGCTCGTGCTACCCATTGACCATGCGCACGACCAAGAGTCCCTTTTCCGCCGCCGATGCGGGCACGCCACTGAGCAGCGATCACGCTGAGCAGCAGATGGCGCTCGAATATCTGGCCGAAGCCTGGAACATGGCCGAGGAAGACGGGATCAGCAGCGTTGCTCTCGCCCACGCCTCGATTTTCGCAGCGCTCGCGACCCTCGTCCGCGCCCATGGCGAGACGGTTACGGCCGAGATCATCGCGGCCCTGCCGGAGCGGATCGAGGCTGGCGAATACAACCTCGATCGCTCGCTGCAGTAAGACTTACGCCACTGGCTGGAGCGTTTCGAGGAAGCGCATCGGCTGGCCAGTCGAAGCCGCCAGCAACTCGTTCTCCCACATCACCGTGCGACCGCGCAGGATCGTGCCCACCGGCCAACCCTTGACCTTTACGCCATTGTAGGGCGTCCAGCCCGCGCGCGAGGCCACCCATTCGTCGCGGATCGTCTCTTCGCGCTTGAGGTCGACGATGGTGAGGTCGGCGTCATAGCCCACCGCGATCCGGCCCTTGTTGGCGATGCCGAAGAGGCGGTTGGGACCGGCGCTCGTCATATCGACGAAGCGTTCGAGGCTCATGCGGCCGGCATTGACGTGATCGAGCATCACCGGAACCAGCGTCTGCACGCCGGTCATGCCGGAGGGCGAGTTGGGATAGGGCTTGTCCTTCTCCTCGCGGGTGTGGGGGGCGTGATCAGAGCCCAGGATATCGGCGACGCCGTTATCCACCCCCGCCCAGATGCCCTTACGATGGGCAGCGTCGCGCACCGGCGGGTTCATCTGCGCATAGGTGCCGAGACGGGTATAGGCCGTCTCGTCCAGCGTCAGGTGGTGCGGCGTCACTTCGACGCTGGCGACATCCTTGTGGTCGGCGAGGAACAGCATTTCCTCGGCCGTCGAGATGTGGAGGACGTGAATGCGCTTTCCGGTTTCGCGCGCCAGGCGCACGAGGCGCTTGGTCGACATCAGCGCGGCTTCCGGATCGCGCCAGACCGGGTGCGAGGAGGGATCATTGGGAACGCGCAGCGGCTTGCGCTCTTCGAGCCGGTATTCGTCTTCCGAGTGGAAGGCGGCGCGGCGGCGGATGACGCTCAGGATCGACTTGACCCCGGCATCGTCGGAAACGAGGAGGCTCCCGGTCGACGAGCCCATGAAGACCTTGACGCCGACGCAGCCCGGCAGGCGCTCGAGCTCTGGCAGCTCGGCGACGTTGTCGTGCGTGCCGCCGATATAGAAGGCGAAATCGCAATGCATGCGGTTGGTCGCACGGGCGATCTTGTCGCGGAAGGTTTCGGCCGTGATGGTCAGCGGATTGGTGTTGGGCATTTCGAACACACCCGTCACCCCGCCCATGACCGCCGACAACGAGCCCGATTCGAGATCTTCCTTGTGCTCGAGCCCCGGCTCGCGGAAATGCACCTGCGTATCGATCACGCCGGGCAGGATGTGGAGCCCGCGGCAATCGACGACCTTTTCGGCACTCGCTGCGTCGAGCGAACCCAGCGCTACGATGCGCTCGCCCTTCACGCCGATATCGGTAACGTGGATGCCGTCCTGGTTGACGACAGTGCCGTCCTTGAAAATCACATCGTACTGCGCCATGTCTGCCATTCACCGGTTAGCCTGAGCGCGCCGGTTTTAGGGCAAGGCCGGCAGCCTAGTCCAGTGTTGGAGCCATCAATGTCCGTCACTCTTCGTTCCGATCGCGCCGTGCTCCGCTTCTCGGGGCGCGATGCACAGAAGTTGCTCAACGACGTCATCACCGGCCATGTCGAGGCTTCGCAGGGCCCCGCGCGCTGGTGGGCGCTGCTTTCGGCGCAGGGCAAGATTCAGGCGGAAGGCCTTATCGGCTGGGCGGAAAACGCGTTCTGGCTCGACGTCCACAATTCGGTGGCAGACGATTTCTTCAAGCGCATGCGGCTCTACAAACTGCGTGCCGAGGTAACCATCGAAGACAAGCGCGCTACCCACCGCGTCGGGTGGAGCCCCGAGGCTCCTGCCGAAGGCATCGTCCATGCCGATGCTCGTGCCGAAGGGCTAGGCTTCCGCGTCATCGATACGATCGAAGTCGCCGCGGGTTGGGACGCGGATATCACGCCCTATCTCGACGCCCGGATCGCCGCCGGCATACCCGAGCAGGGCGCCGATTTCCCCGCCGATTCCACCTTTGCCCACGATGCGGCCATGGACATCCTGGGTGGCATCGACTTCGACAAGGGCTGCTATGTCGGCCAGGAAGTCGTGTCGCGCATGAAGCATCGCGGCACCGCGCGCCGCCGTCCGGTGATCGCCGTGATCGCCACTGGCGAGGCCGGCACGCCGGTGCTTGCCGGCGAGCGCGATGCCGGAGCCATCGGTGCTGTCGCCAATGGCAAGGCCGTCGGCATCGTCCGTCTCGACCGCATCACAGATTCCGCGCCGACCAGCGTCGGCGGCCAACCGGCGCAGCTCACTCTCCCCGCATGGGCCACCTATGCATTTGGAGAATCGGCGGCGAACGAATAGGAAACGGGAACCACCTTCCTCCGGGGGCGAAATGGCGCGCGCGACCACCCGAGCCTGGCAGCGTATGCTTTCGGGCCGCAGGCTCGATATCCTCGATCCGTCACCGCTCGATGTCGAATTGTCCGACATCGCGCATGGTCTGGCGCGCGTGGCGCGCTGGAATGGCCAGACGCAGGGCGACTACCCGTTCTCGGTGGCCCAGCATTCCGTGCTGGTGATGGAAATCCATCGGGCGCTCAACCCGGAATGCACGCCGCATTCCTCGCTCTATGCCCTGCTCCACGATGCCCCTGAATACGTGATGGGCGACCTTATCTCGCCCTTCAAGGCCGCTATCGGCGGGAACTACAAGGACATCGAGCATCGCCTGCTGGGCGCTGTCCACGTGCGTTTCTCGCTCCCCGCCCATCCACCGGCAACATTGGTCAAGCAGATCAAGGCGGCCGACCGCGAAGCGGCATTCTTCGAGGCTGTGAACCTCGCCGGTTTCGACCGTGACGAGGCCCGGCGGCTCTTTGGCGAGCCGACCCTTCCCGCCTTCGATTTCGACCAGTTCGAACGGCTGATCCGCCCCTGGCCCACGCGCGAGGCGCACGATCGGTTCGTGGCCGCTTTCGAAGCTCTCAGCGCCGGCGCCTGACCCCAAATCCCCTGCGAAATTAACGCTATCGGGCGATGGGCTTTGCCACGCTGCAACGCTTATGGTTGATAAAGAGTTAAGAACATGCGCGACTAGGACGCTGAACTGTCCTGTTTTGGGAGAGCGACATGGGACTGAACCTGAAGACGGTTCTCGCCGGAACACTGGTGG
>Ga0182746_1003303_pt1 | contig 11048 bp, 9 predicted proteins | sample eDN3rd30CBELigOP_FD_128881 | JGI IMG/M metagenome (GOLD analysis project Ga0182746, IMG submission 128881) | Enriched Organic Plus compost microbial communities from Emeryville, California, USA - eDNA 3rd pass 30_C BE-Lig OP (version 2) (version 2) ... | reverse complement strand
GAGGAGGGATAGAGCAACCGCTGCGATACCTGACGCGGGCCGGCGTGAGCAGCCTCATCGACGATGAGCGACATCACCCCTGCGGTTCGATCTTGGCGATCCGGATATAGTCGGCCCAGTCGCGATACTCCTTGAGATAGATCTCGCGCGCCGCACTCTGGCTGATCACCCAGGGCTCGTTGGTGATACCGTTGAAGAAGGTGCGCGCCTCGTCCGACTTGACCACCGCCGTGAAGGCCGCGTTGAGCTGGTCGACGACCGGCTTCGGCGTGCCGGCCGGCACAAACGCCGCCCACCATCCGGCGATATCGACATCGAATCCTGATTCTTTCAGCGTCGGATATTCCGGCATGACCGGAAAGCGGTCCGCCGTCGTCACTGCGAGAATGCGGATGCGCCCCTGTTTGGCATGGCCGCTGCCTGATGCGCTGTCGATGAAGGCATAGTCGATGTTGCCGCTCGCAAGATCGTTGATCCAGTCCGCTGACGTCCTGTACTGCACCTCCTGCGCCTTCCCGCCTGCGCCATCACGGAACAAGGCCCCCAGCACGCGGGCGCTTGGAAACGCCGAGCCATACGACGCCTTGTCGCCTTTCGCCTTCACCGCCGCGGCCAGATCGGCCACCGTCTTGTGCGGCGCGTTCGGCCCGACCACCAGCAGCGTCGGCTGACGCGACAGCGTGGCCACCACCTCGAAGGCCGTGCTCACATCCACCGGAGGATTCTTGAACAGATGTCCGCTCGCGGCGAGCGCATTGCCGCCGGTGATGTAGATGACATGGCCATCCGGCTTGGAGCGGGCGACATATTCAGTGGCGAGGTTGCCGACAGCGCCGACCTTGTTCTCGATGACGATGGTCCGCTTGAGCTGCGGCCGGATCTTCTCGGCGATCCAGCGGGCGATCAGATCAGGACCGCTGCCCGGCGCGAAGCCGACAATGAAATGCACATCGCGCGAGGGATAGTCCTGCGCACTGGCCGGAATGGCCGCCGCAAACATTGCGGAGACTGCCAACAGGGCGAGCGCGCGCCTTGGCGTGGCGGAAAGTGCCATCTGTTACCTCCCATGACTGTTTCGTTTCATTACAATCGGAAGGCTATAGGAGAATCGGCGCAGGGCGCAATGGACCGGAATGACGCGTGCGGCGCGCGGCCGGGTCGGACGTTAGGCACGCGCCTGGGAGCTGTATTGCACCGCCTCTCGGACACGAGGCCCACATACAGGGATGAGCCTCGTCAGATCACGTTCAACGTCAAGCCGTCATCCCTGCGGCTCGATCTTGGCGATCCGCACATAGTCGCCCCAGTCCTTGATCTCCTTCAGCAGCGCCGCCTGGGCCTCATCCGGCGTCGTCAGCCAGGGATCGCTCGCCGCGCTGTTGAGGAATTTCTTGGCATCCTCGGTGGCGGTGACCTGGTTGAACATCTTGTTGATCTGATCGACGACCGGCCGCGGCGTCGCCGACGGCACCATCGCGGAGAAGAAAGCGGTGAGGCTGATCGGCACGCCCTGCTCCGTCATGGTCGGCCATTCCGGATACGACTGCAGACGCTGTGGCGTGCTCACGGCGAGGATGCGCAGCCGGCCTTCGCGCGCCTGGGCGGCCGAGAAGATGTTGTCGTAGACGCCATAGTCGAGCGAACCGCTGGCCATGTCGTTGAGCGAATCCGACGCCGTGCGATAGACGACCTCCACAACCTCAAGCTTTTCATGCTCCTTGTAGAGCGCGCCCATCACCTTGCCGTTGGGATTCGAGGTGCCGTAAGTCGCCTTGTCCTTCTTCTGGCGCATCAGCGCCGTCAACTCGGCGATGGTCTTCGCGGGCGAATTCACGTGCACCGTGATCATGGTCGGCTGCTTGTTGATGGTGGCCGCCATCTGGATCGCCTTGGCGGCATCGATGGTCGGCTTCTTGAACAGGTGCATGTTGCCGGCGATGCCACCGGCGCCATGGACATAAATCGTGTGGCCATCCGGCTTCGAGCGCGCCACATATTCCGTGGCGAGGTTGCCCAGCGCACCGACCTTGTTCTCGACGATGATGTTGCGGCCCATGATCGGGCGCAGCTTCTCCGCATACCAGCGCACGATCACGTCGGCGCCGGAGCCGGCCGGGAACGCACAGATGAAATGAACGTCCTGGGAGGGGTAGTCCTGTGCGAAGGCATGACGCCCGCCTGACGCCGCCGCCACAAGACCCGTCGCCGCGCCGATGTTGAAGTGCCGCCTGGAAATGCCCATCACACGGATCCTCCCTGAATGTTTTTGATGCCGGGACAAGACTAGCACAGGCGGCGGCTCATGCGACCGGCGCAACGATGCGGGGCCTTTTTCGAAATGGCGGATCGCGCCCATGCCGTGGCGTGCATTCGGCCGCGTGTCCCGGGCGCAGTGCGGCGTGCAAACGCTGCACCGCAGAACCGGGACCTGTTCTTTAAATAAGATAAAAATCGGATCCCGCATCAGCAGCGCAACCCGATGTGTTGCACCGCATCCGGGACACGAGGCGGAGTTTGACGATGCTGCTGTCGCAGCCCCACCTTGCAGGAAGATCGCCCTAACGACGGCCGCTCACCCCTGCGGTTCGATCTTTGCGGTACGGACGTAGCCGCCCCAGGCGTCGATCTGCTGCAGGAAGAAAGCCTGCGCGTCATCCGCCTTGCTGACCCACGGATCGCTGGCGAATTCGTTGAGGAACTTCTTCGTCTCCTCGGTGCCGACAATCGCGTTGAACCAGGCGTTGAGCTGCTCGACGACCGGCTTCGGCGTCGCTGACGGCACCATCGCCGCCCACCAGCCGGTGAGGTCGATATCGATGCCCTGCTCCGACATCGTCTTGATGTCGCCAGTGGCGCCAAGCCGGTCCCCGGTGCTCACCGCGAGCATCCGCAGGCGACCGGCGCGGTGCTGCGCCATGCCGGCGACGTTGTCAATCATGATATAGTCGATGTTGCCGCTGGTGAGATCGTTAAGCGCATCGCCCGATGCGCGATAGGTCACCTCGACCGAGCTCAGTCCGGCTTTCTGTTTGTAGAGCTCGCCCATGATCTTGGAGACGGGGTGAACGGTCGCATAGGTCGCCTTGTCGCCCTTCGCCTTCATCGCCGCGGTGAGATCCTGCACGCTCTGATATGGCGAACTGGCAGCAACGCCCAGCAACGTCGGCTGTTTGTTGATGGTGGCAACGATCTGGATCGCCTTGCCGACATCGACCGGCGGCTTCTTGAACAGATGCATGTTGGCGGACAGCGCGCTCGCGCCGGCAATGTAGATGGTATGGCCATCCGGCTTGGCGCGCGCCGCATATTCCGTGGCGATGTTGCCGAGCGCGCCAACCCGGTTCTCCACGATCACCGCGCGGTTGAGATAGGGCCGCATCTTTTCAGCGAAGTAGCGCACCAGCACGTCGGCGCCCGAGCCCGGCGCCGACGAACAGACAAAATGCACATCCTGGGTCGGATAGGCCTGTGCGACTGCACCGCGCGCGCCCAGCGCCGTCGCGGTCAAGCCCGCCGACGCGCCGATGTTGAAGTGCCGTCGTGACATTCCGGTCATGCGCTGTCCCTCCCAATGTCCTTGTTAGGAGGCAGACTAGAGCGTTTTCCGGCGAAGTGGAAACCGGTTTTCCGCGGGAAATGCGATCAAACAGGAAATCTGGAGCACTTCCAGATTCAATTTCGTCGGGACGTGCTCCCGCACATGCAGGCCGTCTTCTCACCCCGACGTGTGGGCCAGGTGGGCAGCGAGCGAAGCGGCATTGCATGCCGCCCCGCGTCCGGGACACCAGGCCGTCTGAAGGCGACGCCTCCAGCCGACACGCGGCGCGCCTACCCCAGCGGTTCGATCTTTGCGGTGCGGACGTAATCGCCCCAGGCGTCGATCTGCTGCAGGAAGAAGGCCTGCGCAGCATCCGGCTTGGTGATCCACGGATCACTGGCGAACTCATTGAGGAACTTCTTGGTCTCCTCGGTGCCGACGATCGCGTTGAACCAGCCGTTGAGCTGATCGACGACCGGCTTCGGCGTCGCTGACGGCACCATCGCCGCCCACCAGCCGGTGAGATCCATGTCGATGCCCTGCTCCGCCATCGTCTTGATGTCGCCAGTGGCCCCGAGCCGCTCCCCGGTGCTCACCCCGAGCATCCGCAGTCGTCCGGCGCGCTGCTGCGCCATGCCGGCGACGTTGTCGATGATAATATAGTCGACATTGCCGCTGGTGATATCGTTGAGCGCGTCGCCGGACGAGCGATAGACCACCTCAACGGCACTGAGGCCGGCTTTCTGTTTGTAGAGCTCGCCCATGATCTTGGCGACGGGGTTGGCGCTGGCGTAGGTCGCCTTCTCGCCTTTCGCCTTCATCGCGGCGGTGAGTTCCTGCACGCTCTGATACGGCGAGTTGGCCGCAACGCCCAGCATGGTCGGCTGCTTGTTGATGGTCGCGACGATCTGGATCGCCTTGCCGGCATCGACCGACGGCTTCTTGAACAGATGCATGTTGGCCGCAAGCGCGCTCGCGCCGTGAATATAGATCGTGTGGCCATCCGGCTTGGCGCGCGCCGTATATTCGGTCGCGACATTGCTCAGCGCGCCCGGCTTGTTCTCCACGATCACCGCGCGGTTGAGATAGGGCCGCATCTTTTCGGCGAAGTAGCGCACCAGCACGTCCGCGCCGGACCCCGGCGGGAACGCGCAGACGAAATGCACGTCCTGGGTCGGATAGGCCTGTGCGAATGCGCCCCGCGCACCCAGCGCCGTCGCGGCAAGGCCCGCCGACGCGCCGATGTTGAAGTGCCGTCGTGAAATTGTGGTCATGCGGTGTCCCTCCCGGTGTCCCAGTTGCGGAGCAGATTAGCACACGCGGATTCATGCGCCATCACGTCAGATACTGCGGCCATCCTGTGTCACGCGAGCGGGAATGGATCAAGCGGCGAAGTTGGCGACAGGACTGCCGGCCGCCGGCGCGGGCTCAAACCCGCGCGCCTCATCGTCGCAAGCCTCTTTGGCGATAGGTTGCCGGGCCAAGCCTGGCAGCGACAGCAGATGCGCTATTGCGGCTCGATCTTGGCGAGCTTCACCCAATCGCGCCAGTCGCTGATCTCCTGCTTCATATAGGCCTGCCCCTCGTCGGGGGACGTCGCCCACGGGTCGGCGCCGATGTTGTTGAGGAACGCCTTGGCGTCCTCGCTCAGGACCACCTGATTGATCCAGCCGTTGAGCTGGGTGATGATCGGCTTCGGCGTCGCGATCGGCGCCATCACGCCCCACCAGGTCCTGACGTCGATCGCGTAGCCAGATTCGGCGAGAGTCGGCAGTTGCGGCGCGACCTTGAGCCGCTCGGCCGACGCCACCGCCAGCAGCCGCAAGCGCCCGGCCCGCTGCTGCGCCGTCGCCATCACGTGGTCGGCAATCGCGAAATCGACATTGCCGCTGGTGAGGTCGTTCATGAAATCATCGCCGCTCTTGTACGCGATCTCGACCGCTTGCAGCCCGGCCTTGTCGTTGTACATCGCGCCGATCACCTTGGCGATGACGGTGGCATAGGCATAACTCGCCTTGGGGCCTTTCTCCTTCATCGCCGCGGTGAGTTCCTTGACGTCCTTCCATGGCGCATCGGGCCGCACCGCCAGCATCATGGTCGAGCGGCTGAGCGTCGCGACGATCTGCAGCGACTTGGCGACATCCACCGGCGGCGCCTTGAACATATGCATGTTGGCGGCGAGCGCGCTGCCGCTGGCGACCTCGATGGTGTAGCCATCCGGCTTGGCGCGGGCGGTGTATTCGGTCGCGATGTTGCCGAGCGCTCCGACGCGATTCTCGACAATCACCGTGCGGCCCATCAGCGAACGGACCTTGTCGGCAAAGAAACGCACGATGATATCGCCACCGCTGCCCGCCGCCGTGCCGCTGATGAAATGCACGTCCTGAGACGGATAGGCGGCCTGCGCAAACGCACGCCCCGGGAGCACGGCCCCGGCGACACCCATTGCCGCACCCAAATTGAATTGCCGCCTCGAAAGTCCTTGCACGCGTATCTCCCGCTGAGTGTTTGAAGCGGGAGATTAGCACAGATGCGGCCGCAGGCTATTCGCGGGTGTGGATGCTGTCGCGATGCGAGACCGGGCTCGTGTCCCGGATGCCATGCGGGATCCGAGCCCAGCCCTGTTGTCGGACGCTAACCCTGCTGTTCGATCTTGGCGATCCGGACATAGTCGGCCCAGGCCGCGACCTCCTTGACGAAAAAGGCCTGCGCCTCTTTCTGGGTCGTGATCCAGGGGTCGCTGGCGATGCTGTTGAGGAATTTCTTGGCATCGTCCGTCTTGTTCACCTGCTCGAACATGGCGAAGATCCGGTCGACCACCGGTTGCGGCGTCGCTGACGGCACCATGGCCGCAAAGCCGCCCGTCAGCGAGATCGGCACGCCCTGCTCCTGCATGGTCGGAAGGTCCGGAAAGGCCTGCAGCCGCTCCGGCATGCTGATGGCGAGCATGCGCACACGGCCCGCGCGGGCCTGCGCAGCCGAGAAGATGTTGTCGAATATCCCGTAGTCGATCGCGCCGCTGGCCATGTCGTTGAGGGAGTCGGTGGCCGTCCGGTAGGTCACCTCCACGGCTTTGAGCTTTTCGTGCTCACTGTAGAGCGCGGCCATCACCTTGCCGACCGGGTTCGAGATTCCATAGGTCGCCTTGTCGCCCTTGGCCCGCACATGGGCGGTGACATCGGCGACGGTCTTGAACGGCGAGTCCGCGCGCACGACCAGCATGTTCGGCTGTCGGTTGACGGTGCCGGCAATGGTGATGGCCTTGGCCACGTCGAGCGACGAGTTCCGGATGATGTGCTGGTTCGCAGCCAGCGAGGCAGGACCATGGAGATAGATGGTGTAGCCGTCCGGCTTGGCGCGTGCGGTATATTCGGTTGCGAGATGGCCGATCGCGCCGACCTTGTTCTCGACGACGATGTTCTGCCCCATGATCGGGCGCAGCTTCTCCGCGTACCAGCGCACGATCACATCGGCGCCGGACCCGGCCGGGAAGGCACAGATGAAATGCACGTCCTGGGACGGATAGGCCTGGGCGAAGGCGCCGTGCGATGTCGCCAGCGCGCCTGCCGCAGCGGCCGCGCCGATATTGAATTGCCGTCTCGAAATGCCCGTCACGTTGTCCTCCGGTTATGATGTCGTTGTCAGCAGTCAGGTCGCAGGCGGGCAGGAAAAAAGATCGGAAGCCGCGCCGCTCAATTCAGTCTCGTGTTCTGGCCGCAGCAGCATGCAACGATGCGCTGCAGAATCGGAACCCGGGCTTTGTTGTATCAAAACGGCCGAGACGTGGGTCCGGTCTCAACCTCATGCTCGGTCACAGGGCCGCCATGCGCGGGACTTGACCCGCGCATCCATCGTCTTCGCGACAGAGTTTTTTTTGGATGACGGATTGCCGGGTCGCCCGGCAATGGCAGCAACCTCACCCCTGCTGTTCGATCTTGGCGATCTTCACATACTCGGCCCAGTCCTTGATCTGCTCGCGCAGATAGGCCTGCGCCGCATCGGGCTTCGACACCCACGGGTCGCTGGCGATGCTGTTGAGGAAGGCCTTGCCTTCATCGCTCGCCACCACCTGGCTGAGCCACACATTGAGCTGCTCGACAATCGGCTTCGGCGTCGCCATCGGCACCAGGCCCGCCCACCAGCCGACCAGGCTCATCGGATAGCCGGACTCGGTCATGGTCGGATATTCCGGCGCCGCCTGCATGCGCTCCGGCGTGCTCACCGCGAGGATGCGCATCTTGCCGGCGCGCGCCTGCGCCATCGCCAGCACGTTGTCCGGGATCGCGAAGTCGATATTGCCGCTGGCGAGATCGTTCAGATAGTCGGCGCCAGTGCGATAGGCGACTTCGAGCGCCTGCAGCCCGGCCTTCTCCCGGTACATCGAGCCGACCACCTTGGCCGACGGGTTGGCGAATCCGTAGCTCGCCTTGTCGCCCTTCTGCTTCATCGCGGCGGTGAGCTCGGCGATGGTCTTGTGAGGTGAATCCGCGCGCACCGCGACCATCACCGGCTGCTTGTTGATGGTGCCGATGATCTGCAATGCGTTGGCGAGATCGACCGACGGATTCTTCAGGATGCTCTGGTTGGCCGCCAGCGCGCTGGCGCCGGTGATGTAGATGGTGTGGCCGTCCGGCTTCGCGCGCGCCGTATATTCCGTCGCGATGTTGCCGAGCGCGCCGACGCGGTTCTCCACCACCACGGACTTGCCGAGCAGCGGCCGCATCTTCTCGGAAATGAAGCGCACGATGATGTCGGCGCCGGAGCCTGCCGCAAAGCCGCAGATGAAATGCACATCCTGGGTCGGATAGGCCTGCGCCCGCACGATCGACGGTGCAAACACTGCCGCCCCGGCCGCGGCGGCGCCGATGTTGAGCTGCCGCCGTGAAATGCCTGTCATGTTCTCCTCCGAAGGATTGTTCTGGTGCATAACGATACCACAGGGACGCGCGGCGCGGGTACAGAATTGATGCCGAATTTTTTGTCGCAGGTTCCTGTCGCCCGGCTCGTGTCACCAAGAGACGACATGAGCGGTAACACTCAGTCCCATGTCCCGGGCGCAATGCGGCACGCAGTGACGCGTTGCAGACCCGGGTCCCACCGCTGCCTGATCTGTGAACTTCTGGGTCCCGGATCAGCGGCGCAACACTTCGTATTGCACCGCGTCCGGGACACGAGGCCGAGGTTGCGGCCGTTGGCCGCTATCCCCCCGACCAGGCCAGTTGCCGGCCGATCAGGCAGAGATATTCCCAGGCGATGGTCGCACCGGCGAGCGCGGTGATCTCCGCGGTGTCGTAGGCCGGCGCGACTTCGACGATATCCATGCCGACGAAATGCAGCCCGCCGAGCTGCCGGATGATCGCCTGCGCCTGCCAGGAGGCGAGCCCGCCGATCTCCGGGGTCCCGGTGCCGGGCGCGAACGCCGGATCGAGCACGTCGATGTCGAAGCTGAGATAGACCGGCGCATCGCCGACTATGCTGCGGATGCGCGCCACGACGTCCGCCGGACCCATCGCATGGACATCCTGCGCCGTCAGGATCGTGACGCCGCGCTCGACGGTCCAGTCATGCACGGCGCGCTGCACCGGCGAGCGGATGCCGATCTGCACCATCCGCCGCGGCTGCACCAGCCCTTCTTCAATCGCGTGATAGAACACCGAGCCATGGCCGAACGCCTGTCCGAAGCTCTCCGGCCAGGTGTCCACATGGGCGTCGAAATGGATCAGCGCCGGCGGCCCCTGCCGCTGCGCCAGCGCGCGCAGCAGCGGCAGCGTGATGCCATGCTCGCCGCCCAGCGCGATGAGATGCTTGATCTCCCGCGCCTGTTCCTCGATCAGCCCGAGGCTCGTCGGGATATCGCCCAGCGCGATCTCGAAATTGCCGATGTCGGAAAACGGCAACGACAGCGGATCGACCCAGTGATGGGGATGGTCGCCATCCACCAGCATCCGGCTCGCCTGCCGGATCGCGGCGGGGCCGAAGCGCGCGCCGCTGCGGTTGGTCGTGCCGATATCGAGGGGAATGCCGGCGACGCAGAGCGGCGCATCGCTGTCGCTGTGCAGCACGCCCAGGAAGCTTGGCGGAACGGCGAAAGTCGCGGGTCCCGTCACGGTGTCACCACCGGATCGAAGCGGAACACGGCGGCGGCGACGGCGCAGGTCCACTCCCCGTTCGATCCGCCTTCCGCGGCCGCCACCATCGACAGCGTGTCGACGATCAGGTCGCTCATCTCATAGACGCGCCGGCGCTCGTTCCAGGCTGCATTCGGATCGAACTCGATGCCCAGCGTCGACGCCAGCATGGTGGCGGCGAGATCTTCCACATAGTCGACGGTCTCGGCTTCCGTCATCCCGAAGCCGTGGTGCTCGGAAATATAGCCGTAGCGCGAGTCCTCCTTCGGACGTGCGAGCCCGATGCCGGCGGCGATACGCCGCCCTGCCTCGTTGGTCTCGGCGCGCGCCATCACGCAGAAGGTGATCTCGCCGGGGCTGAGCGTCGCGATGCCGAGGCTCGCGGGAATGAGCTTGCAGTGCGGCGGCAGGATCGACGAGACGGTGACGAGATTCTGCTGCTCGATGTCGGCGTCGCGCAACGCATATTCGAATGCGGTGAGCTGGTGGCGGTGGCGGCCGACGCCGCGGGTCAGGAACACGCTCTTGGGGATCGGAAACATGCGCTGCGCTCATTCCCTCTCTCGGAAGCCGTCAGCTTGAACCGCCTGTGGCCGCTCATCAAGTGCATCGCGGATTGCAGTGACAGGAGGGTGACAGAGGGGCAGTTACCACACCCTCAAACCGGCCTTTCATCGTCGCCAACATTGATGGGCACGTTTGACACTTCAAACTCTCCGCTTGCGCCATCCCTCCCCGTCTCGGGGAGGGTGGCTGAGTGCCGAAGGCACGAAGCCGGGTGGGGAGCGGCGCTCGTTTCAAAACAAGACCCCACCCGGCACTCCGCTTCGCTCGCGCCACCCTCCCCACGCTCCGCGCGAGGAGGGATAATGGCAACGGCAACGCCTGAACACGCTTTGTCAGCGCACCAGAATGGACGCCCTGCATCCGCGGCTCTTGTCTTTCTCCGCGGTCTGGCCAAGGTGCGGGGGCTGGCAGGTTTCCTGGCCGGCAGCCGGGGGCCTGATGCACGGACCAGACGACAGCAACGCGGCGCGGGTGCGCCCGCTTGGCCACGCGGACAAGCGGGCGATCGTGCTCGCGATCCTGCTGCCGATGTTCCTTGGCGCGCTCGACATCACCATCGTCGCCACGGCGCTTGCGAGCATCGCCACCGGCCTCAACGACTATGCCAACATCTCCTGGGTGGTGACCATCGCGCTGCTCGCTGCGACGGTGGCGACGCCGCTTTACGGCAAGCTGTCCGACATCCATGGCCGCCGCAAGATGATGCTGATCGCGATCGGCGTCTATCTCGTCGGCTCGCTTGGCTGCGCATTGGCGCCGAACCTGCTGATGCTGGTGATCGCGCGGGCGGTGCAAGGGCTCGGCAGCGGCGGCTC
>Ga0182746_1003302_pt1 | contig 11048 bp, 8 predicted proteins | sample eDN3rd30CBELigOP_FD_128881 | JGI IMG/M metagenome (GOLD analysis project Ga0182746, IMG submission 128881) | Enriched Organic Plus compost microbial communities from Emeryville, California, USA - eDNA 3rd pass 30_C BE-Lig OP (version 2) (version 2) ... | reverse complement strand
CAGTGAGATTGTCCATTGTTCAACCGAGATTGGACCGCTTTAATCGCACTATTGTAGAATTGAAATCCTTAACGCCCTTTTCAATTACATACACCTGTACGTTGCTTTAATCGCACTATTGTAGAATTGAAATTATTATATCCATGATACTTTGACGGGGCGCATAGATAGCTTTAATCGCACTATTGTAGAATTGAAATTACCCTCAAGCCTCCGCTTCCATGCCGGAGCGCTTGCTTTAATCGCACTATTGTAGAATTGAAATTTTTGAAAATATTTTTTGTGTTTCCTCTCCTGAATGCTTTAATCGCACTATTGTAGAATTGAAATCCCTTCAATCTTCTTAGCATTCATTGAGGTTGAAACAGCTTTAATCGCACTATTGTAGAATTGAAATTAGATTTGCCGTTTTAACCCTTCAAAATAAGGGCAGGCTTTAATCGCACTATTGTAGAATTGAAATTTAAAAGAGATACCATTAAAATCCATTATCGTAACACGCTTTAATCGCACTATTGTAGAATTGAAATAAGACAATTTCTTTATTAAGTCAAAAGCGGACTTTAGCTTTAATCGCACTATTGTAGAATTGAAATAGTACACGACCTCAAACTGTTTTCTTGTTAGTGTTGCTTTAATCGCACTATTGTAGAATTGAAATTATAACAGAGTTAATAAAAACCGATTTGCTTATTGAAGCTTTAATCGCACTATTGTAGAATTGAAATATTCTTAGCATGGAAGCAGTCCCAGGAGACGAAGAGCTTTAATCGCACTATTGTAGAATTGAAATAATATTTTAAAATTTTCTTTTGGCAAATATTGACCTTTAGCTTTAATCGCACTATTGTAGAATTGAAATTTGGTATCACCTTTCCGAATCGATGCCCATTATCGCTTTAATCGCACTATTGTAGAATTGAAATTTTTGAAAAATAGCAACTCGCTTCAATCCATTTGGGCTTTAATCGCACTATTGTAGAATTGAAATAAACATGAGCGCGTGTTTAAAATCAACATAAAAAGGCTTTAATCGCACTATTGTAGAATTGAAATTCATTAGATGCTCTTACGATTGTACCATCCTCAAGGCTTTAATCGCACTATTGTAGAATTGAAATGAACTGCCGCAATTAGACGAAGCAACAGACGAAGAGCTTTAATCGCACTATTGTAGAATTGAAATTGTGTTGACATCGTATTGAAAGGATGACCAACCTAGCCTTAATCGCACTATTGTAGAATTGAAATTACATTTTCTCATTCCAGCGCATTGTCTTTTTATTGCCTTAATAGCACTATTCTAGAATTGAAATCTACGATTGTGTTTTTGGGGAGGGGGGTGTTTTTTATATATAATATTTGTATATTTGTATTGCCTAAGCAACGGCCCGGGTTAATGTCCCGGTGTTAATGTTGTTTAGGCTTTTATTTTTTAGAAAGCTTTAATCGCACTGCTGTAGAACTGAAAGCAGTATTCTTTTTAATGCTACTCCTACTTTATTAACCACAAGATCACGCATCAATAAAAAACGCTCCGGCCTAATCACCGGAGCGCTTTACTTATGAATTAGCTTATTGCTTTTTCTTCTTATTGGCGTTTTGATTATTGCGTGGGAAAGGTTTGTCCATGTCTACCCCCTTATCGCCTTGCTCTTGCATCCACTTTCTTAAGCGTGCTTCATATTTTTTAATGAGCGGCTGGTATTGCGGCTTATCGGCTAGGTTCTCTATTTCATAAGGATCATTTACCACATCATACAATTCTACAGCCGGACGATTGCTAATCCGCTTTACCAATCGTTTTGCATATCCGTCGGTTTCAGCCTTCGCTACCCAAGTAGTCCATGCCAAGTCCTTACGCTCAGTGTTCATCATGTATTTAATATGATAAGTGGAATCAGGCGTCAGGTTCAATATAAGTTTATACTGATGATCGCGAATGCTGCGAATGGGATAAGCCGGCCCTTCAGGGATATTATTATGAATGCCAAAAGCTACATCGCGATGATCCGTTTTTTTACCTAAGAGTACTTCCTTAAAACTCAATCCGTCCAAACCCTTTACGGGCTTGCCTCCTACAATATCAATCAGCGTAGGCGTAATATCTTCATATTGCACAATAGCATGGCTCTCCGATCCCGGTTTTATCACACCCGGCCATTTTACAATCATGGAACTTTTTTGTCCTTCGTCATACAAGTTCCACTTAGCTCCGGGAAATTGGGCGCCTTGCTCACCTAAGAAAATTATGATAGTGTTGTCTTCTCCCCCGGTTTCCTTTACCAGATTCACCACATCACCTACCTGGTTATCTAGTCGCCTTACTTCTGCTAAATACTTGGTAAAATGCTTTCGCGTTAGCTCCGTATCTACCCAGTGTTTGGGCAGTTTCAATTTAGCAGGATCGAATTCCGACGGATCACCCACTGTCCACGGCGCATGAGGGTTAATACTCATTACAAAAAGACAGTAAGGCTCAGGCTTTTGAATATAAGCTCTGATGCTGTCCAAAAAATACTCATCCGTTGGGGAAACACAATTGGGCTCGAAACCCGGTATGATATCAAACGGGAAAACCGATACGGGCTTGGTCATGTGATTTTTTCCGGTAAGTCCTACTCTGTATCCATTATCGCGCAGATAATGCACCACACTCTTCAGATGGTTGTGCACCTGTTTGTGATTCTGATAGGCTCCATGGCGAGCAGGATACAGCCCCGTAAACAATGACGCGCGAATGGGTATACACATTGCCTCCGAGGCGATGATGGAGTTAAACTTCATGCCCTGAGCGGCCAATCTGTCGATATTAGTTGTCTTGAGATTGGTACCACCATAACAACTCAGCTGCCGCGAATCCAAATCGTCGGCCATAATGATAACAATATTGGGGCGTTTGTTGGGATTCGCCTTAGATGGACCTGGCCCGGCAAAAGCGTGCATGGTCAGCAGTATGGCAGCAAGCAATAGACGGGAAGCAATTTTTATATGAAACATAGCAATGTTTTTAAATCTATATTCAAAAATTTATCTTGCAAATTGAAAGCAAATGATCAGTATTACGGTTCTCTGGAAAGTTCATTCATTGTAAAACGCAAATCGCTAATGCGCCCTTCATAAGGCTGCAACTTTCCTGAAAAAGCCTTTCCTTGTATCATGCCACAGGATACATATCCGTTTTTAATCTTCGTGTAATCCTTATTCAATCGGCCCGTGAGCACTGGTTGCTGATTGAACAATATTTCCAGATCACCAGTAGCAGCTAAACGTACCAATAGATGCCCTTTATTCGTAGGCAGTACCGAAGTTTCCTTTTCCTCTCCGTCGGCAGTTATCATTCCTATCTTGCCTTGATACGCATACAATCTAAAGTTGTTAAAGTACTCGCATACCACCCCTCCTTTGTCTACACCTTCCAGATAAGCAGTAATGTACAGCACCTCGGGATTCCAAAACTTTTTATTAAAAGAAAGATTTGCGGCGCTTTTGTTTTGTGCAATGGTGTAGCTTTGGTCGAAGAACTTCGGCAGGAAGCCCTCCAGAATCATGGCTTCGGTTTCACCTTGACGATCCAACTCTTTTTTAAGCAGAGTCTGCATCGCATGTAGCTTTTGTTGATATGCAGGCACATCGGCCAGATTTTTAAATTCGGAAGGATCGGTATTCAAATCATACAACTCTTCTGGTGGGCGATAGCTGTAACGGTCGACCAAGAATTTGGTTTTGGTATCACTCTTAGCCTTCTCCACCCAGGAATCAAAATAAAACTCATTGCGTTCTACCTTATCAATATGTGTGATAAATCTTACACCCGGATGATAATTCCTGATATAATGCCATCCGTCGGCCGTGATAACGGTACGTGCCGGAGTATAATTATACCAATAATGAGGCTCTACCGACGTTTCGCCAAACACGAAATCATGATGCTTTTGTCTTTGCCCTAACATTACATCTTTAAAAGACTTACCATCCAGATACGGCTGTTCCTTCCCTCCCGCTAAATCAATGAAAGTAGGTGTGATGTCCACCAGCGAAATCAACGCATCGGAAGTACTACCGGCTTTTATTTTTCCGGGCCAACGAACAATAAAGGGAACTCTTAAACCGCGATCATAAACGGTCCACTTTGCTCCCGGGAACTGCACCCCCTGATCGGAAGTAAAAATCATTACCGTATTCTCTTTTTTACCTGCCTTATCTACAGCCTGCATTACCTCTCCCATCATCTTATCGGCCTCTCCTATACTCTGATAATAGGCGGCCAAAGCCTGACGGGTTTCTTTGGTATCGGCCAGATAGTCGGGCGATTGGAGCTTCTGTGGATCAAAATCTTTATTAGGGAACCACGGTACATGGGGCACCCAGGGCGCAACAATGAGACAAAGAGGCTGATCAGACTGTGTTCTGAAATGTTCTTCGATAAATTTTACGGTTTCCTTCTTTCGGTCTGTTCGGTTTTCGATAGGCTCATATTTTCCAAACTCCTTCCCTATCTCTTCAAATGGAAAACACTCTTGCGGTCCCACATGAGTTTTTCCGGCGATTACCACCCTGTACCCCAATTCTTTCAGGTAGTGGGGCAAACTACGCATACCTGCTCGCACGGCAAAATGGTTCATTTGTACTCCATTGCGAAAGGGATATAAGCCAGTATACATTACACTGCGTGACGGGGTGCACATGGATGAAGCTGCATAAGCCTTGGTAAACCGTAAGCCTTCTGCGGCCAGCTTATTAATATTGGGGGTTCTTACATCTTTGTTCCCATAACATCCCAAGTCCTCTTGATTGAGGTCATCTGCAACAAACATGACAATATTAGGTCGCCTTTGAGCCCATAGCTGTGTACATAAACATAAGCAAGTCGACACGATGACTGCCACTCTACCAATTTTTATTAAATCTAACTTAATGGCAAAACCTTTCATTGTTTTGTATTTTTTAAGAAGCATCTCAAGCAATGATTAAAATCAGGACAAGCAAACAATAATGCGGGAGAGCAATATAAATAACAAGGCAAAGATCCTATATCAAAAATGTAGCTAGGAATAATAATATTGACGATTTCTAGCAAAAAAGTACCCCGCATATGATTGCGGGGTAATCCAACTAACTGCTAATGAATGCTTGATATTTTATTGACTCATATTTACCCCAAAGGTTGTACAGCAAACAGAGCATTAAGATTTTTTTAACTTTCACACATTAATAAAAAGAGGATATGCTTAACCTTTGTTGATGGCAGCAATACCGGGCAGCTCCTTTCCTTCAAAGAACTCCAGCATAGCACCACCACCGGTAGACACATAGCTTACTTTATCAGCATAACCGAATTTATTTACAGCAGCTACACTATCCCCTCCACCTACGAGAGAGAAGGCTCCGTTTTGAGTAGCGGCGGCAACAGCTTCTGCTATGGTTTTCGTACCGGCCTGGAATTTTTCCATTTCAAAAACACCCATTGGGCCATTCCACAAGATAGTTTTGGCGTTTTTGATTACGTCCGCAAACTGCGCTCTGGCCTTTTCGGCAATATCCAGCCCCATCCAACCTTCAGGTATATTATCGCTAGCAGCTTCGGCAGTTTGAGCGTCGGCAGCAAACTTATCTGCAATAATACTGTCTACAGGAAGATGAATATTTACATTCTTGGCTTTAGCTTTTTCCAAAATTTCTTTTGCGGTTTCCAGTCTGTCTTCTTCACAAAGTGAAGCACCAATGTTACCGCCTAAGGCTTTGAAGAAAGTATAAGCCATACCACCGCCGATAATGATGTCGGTAGCCTTTTCCATAAGGTTCTCGATAATCAGAATTTTATCGGAGATTTTGGCTCCGCCCAAAATAGCGGTAAACGGCTTTTGTGCTTCGTTTAATACTTTTTGAGCGCTGCTTACCTCAGCTTCCATCAGCAGACCAAACATTTTTTTGTCGGCAGGGAAGAACTTAGCAATAATCGCAGTAGAGGCATGTGCACGGTGCGCAGTACCGAACGCATCATTAATATATACATCGCCCAGCTTGCTGAGCTTTTCTGCAAAAGCCTCGTCGCCTTTTTCTTCTTCCTTATAGAAACGCAGGTTTTCCAGCAGCAGCACTTCGCCTTCTTTCAACGCATCTGCCAACTGATAAGCCTGCTCGCCGATGCAATCGTTTGCGAAATGCACCGTAACACCACCCAGCAGATGGCTCAAGTGATTTACCAAATGTCTCAAAGAGAATTTATCTTCAGGACCATTTTTCGGGCGCCCCAGGTGCGACATCAATATCACCTTACCTCCATCGGCCAGAATCTTTTTAATGGTAGGAACCGCCGCTTTCATACGCGCATCGGAAGTAATTTCCAGTTGCTCGTTCAGTGGTACGTTAAAGTCTACCCGAATCAATGCCTTCTGACCTTTAAAGTTATAATCGCTAAATTTTGACATGTAAATAAGAATTTAGTTAAGTGTGAAATACTAAAACATCAGAAAAGAGGGAATACGAATGCCCCGATACTTAGCTCCTCATTTGAAAAAAATCCAACTTGAGAGAAATGTACCGTTCCTCTTTACTGACATTACATCCAATCGCGAATGCGCAAAAACAAAAGGCGAAACGGTGGTGTTTCGCCCTTTTTATTTCTGATTATTTTTTAATCAACTTAGCGAAGTACTCTAAAGTACGCACCAGCTGAGAAACATAGCTCATTTCATTATCGTACCATGAAACTGTACGAGCGATATGCTTGTCGCCTACGTGCATTACTTTAGTTAAAGTTGCATCGAACAGAGAACCGTAAGTAGTTCCGATTACGTCGCTGCTTACAATTTCATCTTCGTTGTAGCCGAAGCTTTCGTTAGCAGCTGCTTTCATGGCAGCGTTGATTTCCTGTTCTGTAGCAGGTTTGCTCAGAATTACGTTCAGCTCGGTGATAGAACCGGTGATAGTAGGAACGCGTTGAGCGCTACCATCCAGTTTGCCTTTCAGTTTAGGTAACACCAATCCGATAGCTTTTGCAGCACCGGTACTGTTAGGAACGATGTTAGCTGCTGCTGCACGTGCGCGGCGCAGATCACCTTTAGCGTGAGGTGCATCCAATGTATTTTGGTCGTTAGTGTAAGCATGAATAGTAGTCATGATACCCAACTCAATACCGAAAGTATCATCCAAAACTTTAGCCATTGGAGCTAAACAGTTGGTGGTACAAGATGCGCAGCTAATGATCGTTTCGCTACCATCTAATATATCGTGGTTAACATTGAATACAATGGTTTTCAGATCACCTGTAGCAGGAGCAGAAATTACAACTTTTTTAGCTCCGGCAGCGATGTGCGCTTCAGCTTTTGTTTTATCAGTAAAGAATCCGGTACATTCCAATACCACATCTACATCGTGGTCTTTCCAAGGAATTTGAGCAGGATCCTTTTGAGCATATATCTTTACTTCGCGCCCATCAACTATAATGGAGTTATCAGTGCTTTTTACATCCTGTTTAAATCCGCCTTGCGCAGAATCATATTTTAAAAGATGTGCTAGAACTTTGGGGCTGGTCAAATCATTGATCGCTACAACCTCAATGCCTTCGCGATTATAGATTTGACGAAAAGCCAGACGACCAATTCTACCAAAACCGTTAATGGCTACTTTTACTGTGCTCATGATTTTTTAGAAGTTTAATTTAATAAGTACTTTTTTTGGAGGCGTGAAATTAGTAATTTTCAAGCAAAATGTGTATCAATCACATTTTTTATTTTTCGATTGTCTAAATTTTTTTTCAAGATTTTTCAGAAAGTTTTTGGCGAATAAAAATCCTCCCCCTATTTTTGCACTCCCAAAAACAACAAGCCGCGTTGGTCAAGGGGTTAAGACGCATCCCTTTCACGGATGAATCACGGGTTCGATTCCCGTACGCGGTACGAAAGACCAGAGTTTCAGCAAATTGAACACTCTGGTCTTTTTCTTTTTCGTATACCGAAAACTTTCAATATAAAACTTAGCAACTACATATATATATTTATACACGTAATTATAATTAGTAACCGTACTTATCCTTCCACAATTTCTTTAAATAATTACGTAATTCGTTTTCGCGAGCATTATTACCAGGGTCGTAAAATTTAGTTCCAGAAAGTTTTTCGGGCAAATACTCCTGCTCACTAAAATTATTTTCATAATCGTGCGCATATTTATATCCCTTGCCATAATCCATGCGCTTCATCAGTTGTGTGGGCGCATTCCGTAAGTGCAAAGGAACCGGCAAATCGCCAAAACGCTGCACGGCGGCCACCGCATTGTTGATGGCCATATAAGAAGCATTACTCTTAGGTGAAGAGGCGAGGTATACTGCACACTGCGATAAAATAATGCGCGCCTCCGGAAAGCCTATTTTGTTTACTGCATCAAAGGTAGCATTAGCCAATAGCAAAGCATTAGGATTCGCATTGCCGATATCTTCACTCGCTAAGATTACAAGGCGCCTTGCAATAAATTTTACATCCTCCCCTCCTTCTATCATTCGTGCCAACCAGTATACGGCGCCATTGGGATCGCTCCCACGTATGGATTTTATAAATGCAGAAATAATATCGTAGTGCTGCTCTCCACTCTTATCGTACAAAGCAATTTTTTTCTGCGCTACTTCCATTACCAGCTTATCGGTAATAATCACATTATCCTTTACGGTATTACATACCAGCTCTAGCAAGTTCAACAATTTGCGCGCGTCGCCCCCACTAATATTAATGAGCGCCTGCGTTTCTTTCAATTCAATATTTTTTTCTTTAAGCACAATATCCTCACGAATAGCACGCTCTAATAAGCTTACCAAATCTTTTTCGGAAAGAGCCTGCAAAATATATACCTGACAACGGCTCAACAAGGCGCTGTTTACTTCAAATGATGGATTTTCGGTAGTAGCACCCATCAGTGTAATAATGCCTTTCTCGACGGCGTGTAACAAAGCATCTTGTTGGCTTTTATTAAACCGATGAATCTCGTCGATAAATAAAATACTGTTGTTTTCCTGCCGCGCTCTTTCAATCACCTCACGTACATCCTTAACACCCGCATTTACGGCACTGAGCGAGAAAAACGCAAACGACAATTCATTAGCAATGATATTGGCCAGTGTAGTTTTACCGGTACCGGGAGGCCCCCAAAAAATCACTGAGCCCAACGTTTTGTTCTCCACTGCATTCCGCAAAATGCTACCGGGGCCTATCAAGTGCTGCTGTCCTACTACCTCATCTAATGTGCGAGGTCTCATCCTTTCTGCTAATGGTGTCATACTGCGAATTTAGGTCAGATTTCTCTGATAGATGATTTTGAATAAACAACCTTCATATTTTCAACTCCCCCGAATCAAATTCGAACTAACCATTTGCGATAATTGTTGTTTCTTTGTAGAAAACAAATACTATCAACACTCCTGAAAACATATTATCTTTTTTAAAGCAGAATTTGGATTGGCTGAATCACTGACGGGTCTCCACCCTGTCGGGTAGTTTTTACTTCATGTTTTCATTTGTAATCTGTCTTTCATCTAAAAAAAGATACTCTTATGTCAGCCATTACACCTATTGCAACAACCGATTATTTCATTCAATTAGAAGCACAATATGGAGCCCATAACTATCATCCCCTGCCGGTAGTATTAAGTAAAGGACAGGGCGTACATGTATGGGATGTTGAGGGCAAAAGATATTTTGATTTCTTAAGTGGCTATTCTGCCGTAAATCAGGGACATTGTCATCCGGCAATCATAGCAGCTTTTACGGAACAAGCCCAACAGCTTACCCTTACCAGCAGAGCATTCTACAATGATAAATTAGGACTATTTGAAGAATATATCACCCAACTAATGGGCTATGATAAAGTACTGCCCATGAATACCGGGGTAGAAGCAGTAGAAACCGCTATCAAACTTTGCCGGAAATGGGCATACGAAGTAAAAGGCATCGGAAAAAATGCGGCAAAGATTGTAGTATGTAATGACAATTTTCATGGTCGTACTACTACTGTGGTATCATTTAGCTCTGATATTTCTTCTCGAAAGAACTTCGGGCCTTATACACCAGGCTTTATTAATATTCCCTATAACGATGTGGAGTCCTTGCAAAAAGTATTGGAAACCGAAGAAAACATTGTAGGGTTTCTGGTTGAGCCTATTCAAGGAGAAGCCGGTGTGATTGTACCCGACGAAGGCTATCTGCACTCCTGCAAGAAGCTTTGTGAAAAACACGGGGTACTGTTTATTGCCGACGAAATTCAGACGGGACTTTGCAGAACCGGAAAAATGCTGGCCTGTGACCACGAAGCCGTAAAACCCGATATTTTAATTCTTGGTAAAGCACTGAGTGGTGGTACCATGCCCATTAGCGCGGTGCTGGCCAATGATGCAATCATGCTGACAATCAAGCCCGGCGAACATGGATCGACTTATGGAGGAAACCCTCTAGCCGCAGTAACAGCCATCGCGGCTTTAAAAGTACTACAAGAAGAAAACATGGCAGAGAATGCCGAAATGCTGGGGGCCTATTTTAGGGAGGAGTTGCGTAAAACACCTTCTGCACTATTAAAAGAAGTGCGCGGCAAAGGTTTACTAAATGCTATCGAAATCAATAGTGGCATAGAGGATGATACTGCTTGGAATCTTTGCATGGCTTTAAAAGGAAATGGCTTATTGGCCAAACCCACTCATGGTAATAAGATAAGACTAGCCCCACCGCTCTGTATTACCAGCGAAGAGATAAAAGAATGTATTTTTATCATTCAAAAAACATTAAAGGAAATTGAGTAACCATAAACCACTCCATAATCGCATACCCGTATTTATAGTGGGTGCGATAGAAGGGATTATCGTCATATTGGCCATCTTTTGCTTTATGCAGGCGCAGGGCACCCACCTGCAACACCTATATTTATATACAACAATAGCCATCGTATTTATCGCCGCACTTTTGTACGGCGGGGCCTACTATACCCGAAAAGAAGAACTGGATGCCAGCGATACAGAAAGCAAAACCTTAAAAATATATAAGGCACTGGATATTGACGACCGACTG
>Ga0182746_1003291_pt1 | contig 11074 bp, 12 predicted proteins | sample eDN3rd30CBELigOP_FD_128881 | JGI IMG/M metagenome (GOLD analysis project Ga0182746, IMG submission 128881) | Enriched Organic Plus compost microbial communities from Emeryville, California, USA - eDNA 3rd pass 30_C BE-Lig OP (version 2) (version 2) ... | reverse complement strand
GGTGTCGGCGAGCGCGGGTGCCAAATGGAACAAGGAGAGATTGCCGTGGCCAAGGGCAAGCGGACCTACCAGCCCAACAACCGCCGCCGTGCGCGCGTGCATGGGTTCCGGCTGCGGATGCGCACTCGCGCCGGCCGCGCCATCGTCGCCAACCGTCGTAGCAAGGGCCGTCGCGCACTCACTGCGTGATACTGCGGCTCTCAGGCAGGATCTAGCGCGGTGCTTCCGGCTCGAAACCGGATGAGGCGGTCCGCGGAGTTCAGTGCCACCGTCAGTCGTGGCGTGCGTGCGGTTCAACCTGATGTTGTCGTGCACGCACTACACGACGGAACGGACGCAACCGGCCCGCGGGTCGGCCTGATCGTGTCCAAAGCCGTCGGTAACGCCGTCGAACGCCATCGGGTGTCTCGGCGGCTTCGTCATGCCGCCCGGACCGCCGTCTTACCGCACCTGGACGCCACGGACCTCGTGGTGATCCGGGCCCGCGCCGGCAGCAGCGACGCGGTGTCGTCGGGGTTGGAGCAGCAGTTGCAGCGCGCGCTCGAGCGCCTGGAGTCGCGGCGCAGGACGTCACCATGATCCGCAGGGCGGGTGCCGGTGCAGCCCGCGGTGCGATCTTCCTGATTCAGCTTTATCGCCACGCGATCTCTCCGTACCGGCCGCCGTCGTGCCGGTTCATTCCGACCTGCAGTCAGTACGCGGTCGACGCCCTCACCGAGTACGGCGTGTTCCGCGGTGGGTGGCTGGCATCGATCCGGCTCCTCAAATGCGGGCCATGGCATCCGGGCGGATGGGATCCGATCCCGGAACGGTGCCCCCACGATCACGAGTCCGTCGGGTCTGACGAGACCGTTCCTGGCGAAATAGCCGCCGCCGAAAACCTTGTCTGGGAAACCCCAGCGGAGCGAGGGGAGAGCAAGTCGCGTGTTTAATTGGTTCAGCCTGGACATCATCTATTACCCGGTGTCGGCGATCATGTGGGTTTGGTACAAGGCGTTCGCCTTCCTGCTGGGCCCCGAGAACTTCTTCGCCTGGGCGCTGTCGGTGATGTTCCTGGTGTTCACCCTGCGCGCGATCCTCTACAAGCCCTTCGTCAAGCAGATCCGCACCACGCGGCAGATGCAAGAATTGCAGCCGCAGATCAAGGCGCTGCAGAAGAAGTACGGCAAGGACCGTCAGCGCATGGCGCTGGAGATGCAGAAGTTGCAGCGCGAGCACGGGTTCAACCCGATCCTCGGCTGTCTGCCGATGCTGGCGCAGGTACCGGTGTTCCTCGGCCTGTACCACGTGTTGATGTCCTTCAACCGGACCCAGACGGGTATCGGCCGGCTCGGGTTGTCGGTGGAGGAGAACCGCAGCCTGCCCAACTACGTCTTCAGTGCGACCGACGTCGGTCACTTCCTGGACGCCAATCTCTTCGGTGCTCCGCTCGGCGCGACGATGATCCAACAGCACGGCCTCGAGGCGTTCACCGAATTCAACCGGCTGTCCGTCGTTCTGGTCGGCGTGCCGATCATGATCCTGGCCGGCATTGCCACGCACTTCAACAGCCGGGCCTCGGTGGCGCGCCAGAGCGTGGAAGCCGCCGCCAACCCGCAGACCGCGATGATGAACAAGCTCGCGCTCTACGTGTTCCCGCTCGGTGTGGTCGTCGGTGGCCCCTTCCTTCCGCTCGCGGTGATCATCTACTGGCTGTCGAACAACATCTGGACCTACGGTCAGCAGCACTACGTGTTCGGGATGATCGAGAAGGAAGAAGAAGCGAAGAAGGCGGAGGCGCTCGAGCGCCGTTCGGCGAACGCGCCGGCGCCGGGGGCCAAGCCCAACCGGGCCCGCAAGACCGAAACCACGAGCGCGACCTCCGCCACGGAGGACACTGCGACGGACTCGGATAAGACGGAGACCAAAGACGAGAAGGATGCGGCAGGTGAATCGGCTCCGAGCGTGAACCGCACGCCCAAGCCCGGTGCCCGCCCCAAGAAACGGAAACGGTGACCAGTTCTCACACTGGCTACGAATAGGGAGAAGACGGATATGACGGACGCACAGACGACCGAGCCTGAAGCGGCGGTGGAGGAGGACACCCAAGCCGTGGCGACGAGCGAGGACGACCTGGAGGAGCGACTGGTCGCTGAAGGCGAGATTGCCGGCGACTATCTCGAGGAGCTGCTCGACCTTCTCGACTTCGACGGCGACATCGACCTGGACGTCGAAGGCGACCGCGCGGTGGTGAGCATCGACGGGGGCGGTGATCTGAGCAAGCTGGTCGGCCGCAAGGGTGAGGTGCTGGACGCGCTGCAGGAGCTGACCCGACTGGCTGTGCACCAGAAGACGGGCGAGCGCAGCCGGCTGATGCTGGACATCGCACGCTGGCGCCGCCGCCGCCGCGATGAGCTGGCGGCGCTGGGCGACAAGGTGGCCCGCCGCGTGCTGGAGTCGGGGGAGCGCGAGGAGCTGGCTCCGATGACGCCGTTCGAGCGGAAGATCGTTCACGACGCAGTCGCCGCGGTGGATGGGGTCCGCAGCGAGAGCGAGGGCGTGGAGCCGTCGCGACGCGTCGTCGTTCTGCTTGGCTGAGTTCTTAGTTACAAAGGTGTAGTTCGATTGCGGCGACGGTGCCGTAGGGAGTGCGGAGGATGTTTCACGTGAAACATGGACCGGTCCCCGCGGCACCGGACGCCGCGGCGGAGGTTTTCGGCGACCGGCTGGAGACCGCCGAACGGTACGCGGCGATTCTGGCCGGTGCCGGTGTCGAGTGGGGTCTGATTGGTCCGCGGGAAGTGGACAGGCTCTGGGATCGACACATTCTCAACAGCTCAGCTCTCGGAGAGCTCCTGGTTCCCGATGAGCGCATCGCCGACATCGGCAGCGGCGCCGGCCTCCCGGGTATCCCGTTGGCTCTGGCGCGCCCCGACGTTCATGTCACGTTGATCGAGCCGCTGCTTCGACGTAGCGAGTTTCTCCGTGAAGCGGTCGACGAATTGGGACTCGACGTGGCAGTGGTCCGCGGACGGGCCGAAGACTCCGAGGTACGTAAATCCGTGGGCGAGCTCGATGTGGTGACATCGCGCGCGGTCGCCTCGCTGGACAAGTTGACGCGTTGGAGCATGCCGCTGCTACGCGTCGACGGAAGGATGCTCGCCCTCAAAGGCGAGCGCGCCGGGGCTGAGATAGAAGAGCATCGGCGTGTGATGGCTTCCCTGGGTGCAGTCGATGCCAGGGTGGTGAAATGTGGCGTGAACTATTTGAACCCGCCCGTAACCGTCGTCGCCGTGCGGCGCGCAGCGGTGAGACCGGGGAACCGGTCGACGGGCAGAGCCTCCGGGTCGCGGGGGAGATCGGGCAGGAGATGAGGATGGGTTCTGATCGGCAGGCAACCGCTGGCGCGGCTGCTCCGGCCGCCGTTTCACGTGAAACGGTTTCACGTGAAACATGGAACGGCAACGCCGGCACACCGTGGTCCACGGATGCCAGCATGGACACCCCGATCGCAGCGGAGGCGGAACAGGCGACTCGCGTCCTGCACACCTCGCACGGGCAGCTCCCTAGGCCGTCCCGTCAACGGGTTTTCACGATCGCCAACCAGAAGGGTGGAGTCGGCAAGACAACCACCGCGGTGAACGTAGCCGCCGCCCTGGCGCTGCAGGGCCTGCGCACGTTGGTGATCGATCTGGATCCCCAGGGGAACGCCAGTACGGCGCTGGGCATCGAACACCGGCCCGGCACACCCTCCTCGTACGAGGTACTCATCGGCGACATCCCGGTGGAGGAAGCGCTGCAGCAGAGCCCGCACAGCGACCGTCTGTTCTGCATCCCCGCGACCATCGATCTGGCCGGCGCCGAGATCGAGTTGGTCAGCATGGTGGCGCGCGAAGGTCGGCTGCGGGCGGCCCTGGCGGCATTGGCCAATCACAACTTCGACTACGTGTTCATCGACTGCCCGCCCTCGTTGGGGCTGCTGACCATCAATGCTCTGGTGGCCGCACCCGAGGTGCTCATCCCGATCCAGTGCGAGTACTACGCGCTGGAAGGTGTGGGGCAGCTGCTGCGCAACATCGAGATGGTGAAGGCGCATCTCAACCCGGAGCTGTCGGTATCGACCGTGATACTGACGATGTACGACGGACGGACCAAGCTGGCGGATCAGGTCGCCGAGGATGTGCGCGAGCATTTCGGCGACAAGGTGTTGCGCACGGTCATCCCGCGGAGCGTGAAGGTGTCGGAAGCGCCCGGCTACGGGATGACGATCCTCGATTACGATCCGGGTTCCCGCGGTGCGCTGAGCTACCTCGATGCGAGCCGCGAGATCGCAGAGCGCGGGGCCCCGCCCCGCGCACAGTAGGCGCCACCAACCAACAGCCAGAAGACAGACAGCGGACGGCAGCGATGAGCAGGAGACGACCATGAATCAGCCGGCACGGAAGCGGAGTGGCCTGGGCAGGGGACTGGCAGCCCTCATTCCGACCGGTCCCGCTGAGGACGGCACCGACGCCTTGAGTCCCCGGATCGGCGCGACGGCGGCCGATGTTCTCCTCGGGGGGCCGCCTTCCGGATCGGCCGATTCCGGCCCGCCGGCCACGGCTGCGTCCACGCCCGACGAAGTTGATCCGGTCCTCACCACCGATGTCGGTGCGACGTACCGGGAGATCGATCCCAACCTGATTCAGCCGAACCCGCGCCAGCCGCGCCAGGTGTTCGACGAAGAGGCGCTGAGCGAGTTGGTGCACTCGATCCGCGAGTTCGGCTTGATGCAGCCGATCGTCGTCCGCGCGGTCCAGGAGAACGGCGAAACTCGTTATCAGCTGGTGATGGGTGAGCGTCGCTGGCGGGCTGCCCAGGAGGCCGGCCTGGAAGCGATCCCGGCCATCGTCCGCGAGACCGCTGACGACAGCATGCTGCGCGACGCGCTGCTGGAGAACATCCACCGCGTGCAGCTGAATCCGTTGGAAGAGGCTGCGGCCTACCAACAGCTGCTCGACGAGTTCGAGGTGACCCACGATGAACTCGCTGCGCGGATCGGCCGCTCGCGACCACTGATCTCCAACATGATCCGGCTGCTGCGTCTTCCGATCGCCGTGCAGCGTCGCGTCGCGGCCGGCGTGTTGTCCGCGGGCCACGCCCGGGCTCTGCTCGCCCTGGAAGGGGGAGCGGAGAAGCAGGAAGAGCTGGCAGCTCGCATCGTCGCGGAGGGCATGTCGGTGCGTGCCACCGAGGAGGCCGTCACACTGGCCAACCGTGACGGGAACAGTGCACCGCCGGCCCCGCGCCGCAAGCCGATCCAGATGCCGGGTCTTCAGGACGTTGCTGAGAAGCTCTCGTCAGCGTTCGACACCCGCGTCACGGTGAGCCTCGGCAAACGAAAAGGCAAGATCGTCGTTGAGTTCGGGTCGGTGGACGATCTGCAGCGCATTGTCGAAATTATGAGCGCCGAAGAGCGCTGAAAACCCACGACCGACGACACCAGGTTGTTCCGTCACTGTGACACATCAGTGATCAGGGCCCGCAGTCGCCAGCGCCACATGGCGCAAAGGAACTGTGCGGCATAGCATTTCACTTCGGAGGCGGAACTCGATGGGATTTTCAGGGCGCAGTGGGCCGACTCTGGTGGACTCTCCTATCCTTGAGGGGCAGCCACGCACAAAGTGTGAAAGCCAGGGACCTCAGTGACAGCACGAATCACGCCGCTTCGGCTCGAGGGCTTCGAGCAGTTGCCGAAACATGCGCGGCGTTGCGTGTTCTGGGAAGTCGATCCGTCCACTGTCGATGACGACCATCTGACGGACCCCGAATTCGAAAAAGAAGCCTGGCTCTCGATGGTGATGCTCGAGTGGGGGTCGTGCGGGCAACTGGCTGTGACAACGCGGGCGGACTCAGCCTCGGACGAGCCCGAGCCGGAATCCGGCTCCGATGCCGGTATCGATCTGGTGGTGCCTTCCGATGCGGCCGGCCTGACAATGCCCTCGGCGGATGACTGGACGGCGCCCGCTGTCATGGACGATCCGTGTCTGGGATTCGCGTTCTACGCGCCACCGGGTGCGGTGCCGCGCGCCCGGCTGTTCCCGACCGCGCCGGTGAGCGCCGACGCGATTCTGCTGACCGCCATCGGTGTTGAGTGCGCCGAAGACCGCGGACTGTTGTCCCAGAGTCTGCTGGCCGCGGTGGTCAACGATCTGGTGCGGCGTGGCGTCCGGGCGTTAGAGGCCTTCGGTTACACCACTGCCGTGACCGAAATGTCCGATGGCGGCAAGCTTCCCGAGGAGCTGTCCCCGGTGGTGGCGGTTCTGGGGGACTGTTCGGTCGAAGACTGCATGCTGACATCGGACTTCCTCGAAGATGTCGGCTTCACAGTCGTCGCGCCCCATCCGTACTTCCCGCGGTTGCGGCTCGAACTCGACAAAGGCCTCGGCTGGAAGGCCGAAGTGGAGGCCGCGCTCGAGCGCCTCTTGGAGAATGCGCGGATCGAGTTACCGATCGGTGCGGGGATGTCCGGAGCCGGCTTCGGGGCCAAAAGCATTGTCCGGCAGCAAGGCCGGACCTGGATCAGCTAGCAGGCCCGTCGGTTGGCAGCACGGGCGGCGCGGGCACTGGTCACGCGGATCGCGATCGCGACGAAGAACTGTGAGCCGGGAACAATGGTGCGGAAGCTGATCTCGGTCGAGATCCGGGCTCGCGGAAGGGAAGTCCGGACGTCGAACGTGGTAATCCGCTCCCGGATAACCGTTCCGAACGAATGAACGGCACGGATGGCGCCTACTCCGTCCCGATCTGGGCTACCGGGCACCTCAAGGACGACCCTGCGCGCAGGCATCCACTCCGCCATCTGGTCATGATCGGTGAGTACCGCCCAGGCGACCTCTGGGTGGACGGAGACCAGGGGCCGGTCGGTGTAGAGGTGATGCCGTGCCACCAGGTCAGGTAACCACGTGGTGCCTCACAAGTCGAGGTGCAGGCATGTCAGGGCCGCTGGTTGGAAGTCACCACCGCCGGGCCATAGCCTGTGGGCATGCCAGCTGTGGGGCGGTACGCCAAGGGTGAGGTCAAACGCGCCGAGATCAAGGCGGCTGCCCTGAGACTACTGGAACGTGAAGGCGAGGCCGGTGCATCGATGCGGGTCATTGCCAAGGAAGCCGGAATCAGCTTGGCGGGCCTGATGCACTACTTCCCGACGCGCGATCTCCTGCTCACCGAGATCCAGCGTGACGGCGACGCGAAATTCCAAGAGTGGTACCAGAATTCAGATGCTGACGTCGATCCTGGCGAGGCCCTCGCACAGGCCATGGTGGACAAGGCAAGCAAGCCGGGTTCGGGAACGGTCTACCTTTCGTTGGCCGCCGCCGCGGCCGTCGACCCGCTACATCCAGCCGCGTTGTATCTGCGGGAACGCTACGAACGGATACGCGATGGCGTGGCTGATTACGTGAGAAGGCGGCAGGCCGCAGGAACGGTTCCTGACCATGTTGACGCCGAATTCGCGGCTACGGCACTGATTTCGGCAGCCGACGGCATTCAGATCCAGTGGATGTCGGATCCGTCGATCGACATGGGTGAGCACGTGCGCAGGGTGTGGGAAAGGTTGCTTTCTTGAGTAAAACCGTACGGTGTATGGTTTTCTCATGGTGAAGAAGTGGAACAGGGCCTTCTTGGCGTCCGCAATCCTTGCCGCACTGACTGTGTCCGCCTGCGAGGCAGTGCCGGAGGCGTCGCGAACAGGGGCCTGGGGCCGCGACTTCTACTGGGGCACAGCCACTGCCGGATATCAGGTGGAAGGAGACGCGCCTGACAGCAACTGGCGCCGGTACGTGAGCAGGACCGCAGACAAGCCCGTGACGTCCGACTCGGATCCATTGGGGGCAGGTCCGGTCGATCCGTATCAGCAGGCCGTCGACTTCCGACATCGCTATCACGAAGACATAGCCAACGCACATGCCATGGGTGTCAACACATTTCGCCTGGGCATCGAGTGGGCGCGGGTGATGCCCCAACCGGGGAAGTGGGACGAACGTGAGCTCGCCTACTACGACGATGTACTGGCCACGCTGCGCAAGAACGGCATGACTCCGATGATCACCCTGATGCACTGGGTGTATCCCGGATGGATCGCCGACCGGGGCGGGTTCATGAACAACGTCGCGGCGTTCGAGGACTTCGCCAGGGCGATCACCAAACGCTATGCGGGACAGGGCGTCCTCTGGGTGAGTGTCAACGAACCCGTGGTCTTCGGAGCCATGGAGGTACGCACCGGCGCCGTCAAACCCGACCAGTTCGACGCTTTCCTCGGTCGAGTGGCCGACGCGCACCGGGCCGTCTACCGCGCGGCGCACGATGCCGACCCGGACGCCAAGGTCACCACCAATGAGGCATACATTTCACCGGAAGTGTTGGCGCAGTTCGCCGGTCTGGGCATCGAGGGCATCGAGGGCTCGTTCTTCGACCGTGTCAGGGACAGCCTCGACTACCTCGGATTCGACTACTACACCGGAACAGCCGTCGACAATCCCGCATCGGCGCAAAGCCTCACCGCACGGTGGAACACCAAACTGCAGGCCGAGGACATCTACTATGTGGCGCGCCACTACGCCCAGCGATACCCCGGTCTGCCGATCTACGTCGTCGAGAACGGGATGGTGACCGATGACGGTAAACCCCGGTCCGACAAGGTGACCCGATCGCAGTATCTCGAGGACACGGTGTTCTGGATGCAGCGCGCGAAGGCCGACGGCATCCCGATCATCGGCTACAACTACTGGTCGTTGGTCGACAACTACGAGTGGGGAAGCTATCGGCCACGTTTCGGTGTGTACACCGTCGACGCCCTGAACGACCCCGAGCTCAAGCGCATACCTACCGATGCGGTGGCGACCTATACCCAGATCACCCGCGACGGAGGAACCGTCCCTGGATACCGGCCGGCCCTCCCCGCCGCGCACTGCTCGACCACTGTAGGCAAGGACAGCTGCGAACCGTTGGATCCGGACGGGCCCCTCGCCGAGTTGAAGTGACGCCAGATATGAGGCGTCACATGACGAAACAACCAGTGGGTGCGTGGATGCTCACGCGCTCAAGCTGAACCGGCGCTCACGCGCTCAAGCTGAACCGGCGCTCACGCGCTCAAGCTGAACCGGCGCTCACGCGCCGCGGCTCGCCTGCTCAACCGAAAGCTCATGCGCCAACAACTCAGCGAACGTGAAAGTGCCTGTGGGCCGGTCGTTCTTGCCGAGCAGATAGAGCCGCTTGACCGCCGCCAGGATGCCCTCGGCGATCGCGTCGCGGGTCTGGGTCGACAGCAGCAGGCCACGATCATGCGGGTTGGTGATGTAGCCGATGTCCACCTCGACGGTGGGCATGCGGGTCAGCCGCAGCAGATCCCACGTTCGGCCGTGCGACCGGCAGTCACGTAATCCGGTACGGGCCACCACTTCTCGCTGAATGAAATCGGCGAGGTTGCGGCCGATGGTCGACACGGAGCCGTGAGAATTCCCGAAGTGGAACGAGGCCACGCCGTTGGCCGAAGGGGAGCGCTGACTCTCACAACGCAGGCTGATCATCAAGTCGGCACCGACCCGGTTGGCAGTGGCGGCCCGTTCGGAATCCAGCGGGCTGCGGTTGGCCGGACGCGAGATGAATGTCTCCATGCCGATCGCGGTCATCCGGCCTTCGAGCCGACTTGCCAAGTCCCACAGTATGTCTGCTTCACTGATCGGGCCGTCGGGCCCGTTCATGATCATCCCGTGATCAGATCCGCCGCGGCCTGGGTCGATGATGACGTGCTTACCCGAGAGCTGCGGACCCGAGCGTCGTACCAGCTCTTCCTCCCGGATCGCGTGGGGAGACCCACCGGTCACCCGCGAACCCAGGAAGTACAACGAGCGCAAGGTTTCCGGGCCACAGATGCCGTCGGGGTACAGCCCGTACTCACGCTGGTACGAGGACAGCGCGTTGTGGGTCTGCAAGCCGAAATGCCCGTCGACCATGCCGGTGTAGAAACCGAGGTCCTGCAGGCGGGCCTGCAGGGTAGCCACGTCGTCGCCGTACATGGGTGCACCGAACTGGTGGGTCAGGGTGCGGGCTCCGAGCCGGTAGGAGGCCTCACGCAAGGCGCGATAGGTGGCCTCCCCGACGATTCCGTCCACCAACAGACCACGATGCTGCTGAAATGCCCGGACGGCGCTGTCCAACTCGTCGTCAAAGGCATCGAGCGCAACATGTCTGCCGGTGCTCAGGTCGGCGTCAGGGTTGTCGATCAGACCTAACGCGGCCAAGGCTGCCCGGATCTCGGTGACTGCTCCGCCACGGTCACCGCGACGCAGACTCGACATTCGGCCCCTCCATGCTGGTTTCCGGCCGTCTGCCGGGCTAGCTAGCCAGCATTGTCTCAGATTTCGTCCACAATCCGGAAAACGCCAGGCTTACCCCGGGTGTGTGGGGTGGGTGAACTCAGAGTGCGTCAGCGAGTTCGCGCAGCAGCGCGGCCTTGCCCTTCGCGCCGACGATGCGCTTCACCGGCGCGCCGTCCTTGAACAGGATGAGCGTCGGGATGGACACCACCTGGAAGTCACGTGCGGTGGCCGGGTTGGCATCCACGTCGATCTTGGCGACCCGCAGTTCGCCGGCCTTCTCGCCCGCGATCTCCTCGAGCACCGGTGCGACCATCTTGCACGGCCCGCACCAGGTGGCCCAGAAATCCACCAGTACCGGTGTGCTGCTGGTCAGAACGTCGTCGGAGAACGAATCGTCGGTGACCGTAACTGTTGCGCTGTCCGCACTCATGGAGCTCTCCTATCGAGTCGAAAACTGTTGGGAATCAGTCGTTGTCGGCGAGCCAACGCTCGGTGTCGATGGCCGCCGAACAGCCGCTGCCCGCCGCGGTGATGGCCTGCCGGTAGGTGTGGTCGACCAGATCGCCCGCGGCGAACACCCCGTCGAGCGTCGTCGCGGTGGTGCGGCCGATGACCTTCACATAGCCCTCGTCATCGAGATCTATCTGACCACGCACCAGCTCCGAGCGCGGATCGTGACCGATTGCCACGAACACGCCGGTGACCTGAAGCTTGGACTCCTCGCCGGTGACGGTGTC
>Ga0182746_1003285_pt1 | contig 11092 bp, 12 predicted proteins | sample eDN3rd30CBELigOP_FD_128881 | JGI IMG/M metagenome (GOLD analysis project Ga0182746, IMG submission 128881) | Enriched Organic Plus compost microbial communities from Emeryville, California, USA - eDNA 3rd pass 30_C BE-Lig OP (version 2) (version 2) ... | reverse complement strand
TGCCGGACAAGAACGCAGCTGTTCGCGAAATGGCGCGAGTCGTGCGCCCTGGCGGGACCATTGCCTTGTACGTCTGGGACTATGCCGGACACATGCAGGTGATGCGCACATTCTTCGACGTTGCGACAGCCCTGGACCCGAAGGCGCTTGAGTACGACGATGGCGTGAAGGCGCCGATCTGCCGGCCCGGGCCGCTGAGCGATCTGCTCGAACGTAATGGGCTCCTGGATGTTGAGGTCCGCGCAATAGACGTTCCGGCCGCCTTCGACAGCTTCGAAGATTACTGGTCGCCTTTCCTGGGCGGCACCGGGTCGGCGCCCAGATACTGCGCCTCCCTCGAAAATGAGGCGCGAGAGCATCTCAAGGGTGAAATCCAGCGTCGACTTCCAATCGGTCCTGACGGCGAGATTCTGCTAGCCATACGCGCGTGGGGTACCCCTCCGGTGAAGGCCGCCTTGCGGGCTGAGGGCGCACGTCGGAAGTCCTAGGGATAATCCTAGGAGTAGCCCTATGACGATGCCGCGGGTGGAGGTGATCACGTCGGTCGAGAGACGCCGCCGCTGGTCGCGTGAGGAGAAGGAGCGCCTGGTCGCGGCGTCGCTTGAGCCTGGCGTGTCGGTTTCGGAAGTCGCGCGATCGGCGGGCATTCACGTCAGCCAGCTCTTTCGATGGCGCAAGGAGCTGTGCGATCGGGTCGATACCGGTTCATCGCAATTGGTCCCGGTCGAGATCGTTCCTGCCGCTGCCATACCGCCCGCCGTTGAGGCGGCGGTGCCATCGGCGTCTCCCGGCCGCAGTCGCCGCAAGAGCGGCATCATCGAGATCGAGCTTGGCGGCGGGCGCCGTGTCCGTGTCGATCGCGACGTGGATGCCGAGGCGCTGCGGCGCGTGCTGGACGCGCTCGGGTCCCGATGATTCCGGTTCCCAGCGGCGTGCGGGTGTGGCTGGCGACTGGCCACCCCGACATGAGGAAGGGCTTTCCGGGCCTGGCGCTGGTGGTGCGGGGGCCGCTGAAGCGTGATCCGACCAATGGTCACCTGTTCGTCTTCCGCGGCCGCCGCGGCGATCGGATCAAGGTTCTGTGGCACGACGGCCAGGGCGCCTGCCTGTTCTCGAAGAAGCTCGAGCGCGGCCGCTTCATCTGGCCGTCGCCGGCCGACGGCGCGGTCACGATCACGTCGGCGCAGCTCGGCTATCTGCTCGAAGGCATCGACTGGCGCATGCCGCAAAAGACCTGGCGGCCGACGGCGACAGGCTGACGATTTTGGCCTTGCACATGGTGGTGGATATGATTCCATCGCCCTGTGTCCACCGCTGAATCGCTCCCTTCCGACCTCGCCGCCGCCCACGCGATGATCCTCGCGGAGCGCGCCGCGCGCGTCGAGGCCGAAGCGCTTGCCGCCCGTGCGGCGGCGGTCAGCTCCGGGACCGAGGCGCTGATTGCAAGACTGAAGCTGGAGATCGAGAAGCTCAGGCGCGAGCTCTACGGCAGCCGCTCGGAGCGCAAGGCCAGGCTGCTCGAGCAGATGGAGTTGCAGCTCGAGGATCTGGAGGCGAACGCAACCGAAGACGAACTGGCGGCGGAGCACGCGTCGCGCGCCACGACGGTGAAGTCGTTCGAGCGTCGTCGTCCATCGCGCAAGCCGTTCCCGGAGCACCTGCCGCGCGAGCGCGTCGTGATCGCCGCTCCCGAGAGCTGCGCTTGCTGCGGCTCGACCAGGCTGTCGAAGCTGGGCGAGGACGTCACCGAGACGCTGGAGGTGATCCCGCGCCAGTGGAAGGTGATCCAGACGGTGCGCGAGAAGTTCTCGTGCCGGCAGTGCGAGGCGATCAGCCAGCCGCCGGCGCCGTTCCACGTGACGCCGCGCGGCTTCGCCGGCCCGAACCTGCTTGCCATGGTGCTGTTCGAGAAGTTCGGCCAGCACCAGCCGCTGAACCGGCAGAGTGAGCGCTATGCCCGCGAGGGCGTCGATCTGAGCCTGTCGACGCTGGCCGATCAGGTCGGCGCGTGCGCGGCGGTGCTGCGTCCGCTTCACGCCCTGATCGAAGACCATGTGCTGAAGGCAGAGCGGCTTCACGGCGACGACACCACGGTGCCGATCCTGGCGAAAGGCAAGACGACCACCGGCCGGGCCTGGGTCTATGTCCGCGACGATCGCCCCTTCGGCGGGGCATCACCACCGGCAGCCCTGTTCTACGCATCGCGCGACCGGTCGGGCGATCATCCCGAGCGGCACCTGAGGCAGTTCACCGGCATTCTGCAGGCCGATGCCTATGCCGGCTACAACGGGCTCTACCTCCCCGACCGGAAGCCCGGACCGGTGACGGAGGCTCTCTGCTGGAGCCATGCACGGCGCAAGTTCTTCGTGCTTGCCGACATCGCCGCCAATGCGCGTCGCGGGAAGACCGCGCCGCCGATCTCACCGATCGCCTTCGAGGCCGTCAAACGCATTGATCTGCTATTCGACATTGAGCGCGACATCAACGGACTGCCCACGGAGGAGCGCCTCGCCATCAGGTCGGAGCGGAGCGCGCCGCTGGTCGCCGAGTTGGAAGAGTGGATACGTGACGAGCGGGCCAAGCTGTCGCGTCACGCGCCCACCGCACAGGCTATAGACTACATGCTCAGGCGCTGGAAGGGGTTCAGCCGTTTCCTCGCAGACGGGCGCATCTGCCTGACCAACAATGCAGCCGAGCGGGCGCTGCGCGGTCTCGCCCTCGGCAGAAAGTCCTGGCTCTTCGCCGGCTCCGAACGAGGTGCCGAGCGTGCGGCCGTCATGTATACCCTCATCGGCACGGCAAAGCTCAACGATGTCGACCCGCAGGCTTGGCTCGCCGATGTGCTCGCCCGCATCGCCGATACGCCGCAGGGCCGGCTGAGTGATCTCTTGCCGTGGAACTGGACGGCGCAATCTGCAAGACTGGTGGCATGAGCCACGCCGATCGCATCGCCCGCATCATGATCCAACTCGATGACTGGCAACCCGCCATATGGCGGCGCGCCGAGGTGCCGCTGACGGCAACGCTCAAGGCCTTGCACGACGTCATCCAGGCGGCAATGCCGTTCGACGACTATCACCTGTTCGAGTTCCGCGCCGACGGAAAGCGCTACGCCATTCCCGATCACGAATGGGACAGCCTGCGCGACAGAACCTACTCGGCGAAGACGACGCGGCTCGGAGCGCTGGTCGATCGCGGCATCACGCAACTGGCCTACACCTACGACTTCGGTGACGACTGGCGGCACACGATCACCATCGAGGCAATCGCCGACGCCGATCCCGCTGTCGAGTATCCCCACTACATCGACGGTGCCGGCCGCGCGCCACCCGAAGATGTCGGCGGCATCCCCGGCTTCGAATTGTTCCTCGACGCGATCACCGATTCCAAACACGAGCAGCATCGCGAACTCAAACGCTGGCACGGCCGCCCGTTCGATCCCGCACATGCTGCTGAAGACGAAATCCAGACCCGGATCAAAAAGCTCGCCAGACGCCGCGCTCTCGGCAAGGCCGGCTTCGAGAAAAGCCGCAGTCAGGCGCGCTGATGATCCGAGGCGGCTGCGGTCCTCGCCGGAGGCTTACCGCGTGGGCGGCGAAGGGAATGCTACAATAGCGCCGCGAATGGCTCGGCGAGGCAACCTTTGCCCCATGGCTCGGAGGCTGGAACGGTAGTTTTTCGCCAGGTGCTTCTGAAAGCCCACAGTCCGAAGATGACCTCCGTTCTGCCGAAGACAATCCTTGCGCACACCGGGCCGGCGGGTACGACTACTATGGGGTAAAATCAGGTCCATCTGCTTCTGGACCGGATTGTAGTGAAGCCGCCGTATGGGCTCTCCTGCGGAAAGGCACACCGATGATCCTGTTAACGGCTAGATGCCTCTTGATCGGATGGCCGCGATCCAGAAGCCTGCGCATAGGGTGAGCGACCCAATGAAGATCACGGCAAGCACCGCATCGTAGCCTCCGCTGGCCTGCCAGATGACCGCCGCTGCCAAGGGCGCGAGGGCTTGCATGATGTTCATCGGAGCCACCAACGACCCGTTCACCGCCCCGTAGGCTTCGCGGGTGACCATCTCGGGAACTGCGATTCCGCGGACGATGGTGACCATTCCGTTGGCTGCTCCATAGAAGGCGGCGATCGAGGCGATCACCGCAACCTGCGGCGGCGCGTATGCGAAGCCGATCACGGCGATCGGAAAGACGATCACGATCGCCGATCCCAGCTTCCGGACTGGCGCCTCCGACGCGAAAGCCCGGATCATGATGCGGCCGGCTACCTGCGCGGGTCCGATTACGGCCAACACCATCACGACTCCCGAGGGATCCAGCCCGCGCTCCAGCAGCAGCGGATAGAAGTGGTAGGTCAGCGACGAGAATGCCGCGGCATAGGAGATCCAGGCAATCATGAGGCCCCAGTAGGCGGGCCTGCGCATGGCCGCGCGGACAGCCGCCCGCCCGGCGAGCGGCGCAGCCTCGTCCGGATGGTGCGTACGGATCGGAGCGTCCTTCCTGGGATCGATGGCCAGGAAGTAGAGGCCGCAGCATACGACCGCGTTGACGGCGGCCATCCCAAGGAGCGCGCCGCGCCACCCTTGAGTGTCGATCAGGAACTGGATGAGGGGGATGAAGACAGTGCTGGCGAAGCCACCCCACAGCGTCAGGGCGGTGATGCCCTTGCGCGCTCCCAAGGGGCCGAAACGGCGCGCGATCACGGCGAACGCAGGCTCGTAGAGGGTCGCCGCCTGCATGCAGCCCAGCACGGCGAGCACCGCGTAGAAGGCGACGATGCTCGTGACCTGAGACCAGGCGGCTAGCAGCAGCCCCGCCACGACGGACGCTGCCGCCATGAGGTAGCGGCCATGGCCGCGGTCGATGGCCGCCCCGACCGGATACGCTGCGAGCCCCGCCAGCAGCATGCCGCAGGTGGCGGCCCCGTATAGCTCGGTCTTCGACCAGCCAAGGTCGGTCCGCATCGCTTCGGCGATCAGCGGAAAGCCGTAGAACAGCGTTCCCCACGAGCATATCTGTGCCGCCCCGAGGGCGCTGATGAACCAGCGGGTGTCCCCGGCATCCGGAACGGCTGTCACGCAGCGCTCTGGCAGCAGGCGCTGGAGGCAACGGGGGCTGCGGAGTTCTCCGAGCAGCCGCATCCGGCCTCGCCTTTCTCCTTGGCCACCGCGTCGGCAACGCAGCATGCATCCGCGCCTGCCGGGGCCGGGCCGCCGCAGCAGGACGAGGCAGACACGGCGGCTGGCGCGCTGCAAACGCCTGTCTCAGGAAGCTCCAGACGGACTTCGCGGGCGGCTACGAGGTCGCCTGCGATCTCAGCGACCACCGATCTCGCCTGCTCGTAGCCCGTCGCCATAAGGAACGTCGGCGCGCGGCCGTATGACTTCGACCCGACAATCACTATGCCCGGTTCCGGATGGCTGAGCTCGTCGATCCCGTGCGGCGGAACCGTGCCGCAGGAGTGGAAGTTCGGGTCGATCAGAGGGGCGAGCGCCGGTGGCGCCTCGACGGCCGGATCGAGTGCGAGCCGCACCTCCCGCAGGAACGAGAAGTCGGGACGGAATCCGGTTGCCACGACGATGCGGTCGATCTTCTCCGTGACGGGCATACCGCTCAGCGTCGCCTCCACGATGAGTCGTTCACCGCTCCGCCGGATGCGTTCGGCAGCGAACGGAGCCAGCATGCGCAGCCGTCCGGCCACGATCGCTTCCTTTGCCGCGAGGCCGAGCGCCCCGCGCTCCGGGAGCTGGTCGTTCAGCCCGCCACCGAGCAGCTTCTCGATGCGGTTGCGGCGAAGCGCCCACAGAATTTCGGTGTTGGGAGCCTTGGCCTGCAGTTCGAGGAGCGCGAGCGCGACATTGATCGCGGAGTGGCCGCTGCCGACGATGAGGACCCGCTTGCCCGCATAGGCTTCGCGATCCGCGCCCGCCACATCGGGAATGCCGTAGGCGATCAGGTCGGAAGCCTCCACCTCACCGGGAACGGGCAGGCCGTCGACGCCCATCGGGTTCGGCTTTGACCAGGTGCCGGAGGCGTCGATCACGGCCCTTGCAAGCATGCGCTGCTCGCCCGCGGCATCGCGGTAACGCACCACGAAGGGAGCCTCGGCGCGGCCGTCGTTCGACATCAGGTCACGGCCGAGCCGGGTGATTCCGGTCACCTCGGCTCCAAGGCGCAGCCCTTCGGCGATCGCGGGCACCCGTGACAGCGGCTCGAGGTAGTCCCTCACGATCTCCTCGCCTGTCGGCAGATATTCTCCCTCGGGGGCGGCGGCGCCGCGGTCCGCCAGCAGCGCTCGCGCGGCCTCGTCGACATTGTAGTCCCACGGCGAGAAGACGCGGACGTGGCCCCAGTCCAGGATGGCCGCGCCCACGCGCGCTCCCTTCTCGAACACCGCTGGACGGAGGCCGCGCTCCACGAGCCGGGCGGCGGCGGCCAGGCCAACGGGTCCGGCTCCGATGACGGCGACCGGAAGGTCAGGTGCAGGGATCGCGTTCATGAGGGTCTCCTTTGTCTAGCGGACAGGCTCGCAGGCGCTGCCGCGGCGGGATTCGGGCGGGCATGAGCCATCCGCGCAGCATTCGTCTGCGAGGAAGCCGATCAGCGACTGCATGGCGGGATAATGGGCGCGGCAGATGAGCGTCGTCGCCTGCCGTTCCTGAGTGACAAGCCCCGTGTCGACCAGTCTCTTCAGGTGGTGGGAGAGCGTCGAGGCCGCGATCCCGAGCTTCTCCTGGACGCTGCCCACGGGAAGACCTTCGCCGCCGGCGCGAACAAGGATTCGATATAGCTGCAGGCGCGTGGGGTTGCCGAGCGCCTCGAGCTGGGATGCTGCTAATTCGAGTTTCATGGAAATAGGCTAGACGCCTTATCGGGGTGTCGTCAATTTAATTTCGATGATTGTCGAATTAAGAGTTCAGCAAGCCGAATTGCCGAACGACGGCCCGAGGTGCTACCGTCGTCTTCGGACACAGTTCGTGAGGCCAGATGTCCCGACCTCCCAGAAGGCCCAGTTACGACCGCTGCGACGCGGACGGGTGCGACAGCCGCCACGGCTGAATTCGCTTCACCCTGACGAACCCCTTCTGGAGTGTCCTTCGATGCGCACCTCTACGCGCCGTTCTCCGGCTGTCCTCCTGGTCCTCGCCTGCGCCCTCTGGGGCGGCGCCACCGTCCTCAGCAAAGCCCTTCTTGCCTCGATCCCGGCCGTCACCCTCCTGGTACTTCAGCTCGCCCCCAGCGCCGCCGCGCTCTGGATCGCGTTCTCCTTCTCCAGGGAACGGGTGGGGTCGCCGCGGCTGATGCTGCCGCTCATCCTGCTCGGCCTGCTTAACCCGGGCATCTCCTACACGCTGAGCCTGATGGGCCTCGCCCGCATCTCCGCGAGCGTGTCGACACTGCTGTGGGCGGCTGAGCCCCTGATGATTCTCGGGCTGGCGGCAGTGTTCCTGCGCGAGCCGGTGACGCCGCGGCTGCTTGCCGTGATGCTGGCGGGCATGTTCGGGGTCTCGCTGGTCTCCGACGCCTGGAGCGGCTTCCAGGGAAACGAGAACGACCCCGCGGGAATCCTTCTCCTGCTCGGAGCCGTGCTGTCCTGCGCCTTCTACACCGTCTTCTCGCGCCGATTGAGCGAGAGCCTTGATCCCCTGTTCATCGTCGCAGTCCAGCAGACTGCGGGACTGGGCTGGGCGGTCGCGCTCCTCCTGTGGGGAACATCCCACGGCAGTCCGTCCGATCTCGCAGGACTCTCCCCTGGACTGGCCGCGGCTGCCGCGCTCTCAGGGCTTCTCTACTACGCGGCCGCGTACTAGCTCTACGTCGCGGCATTGCGGTCGGTCCCGGCCGCCGTGGCGGGAAGCTATTTCAACGCGATCCCGGTGTTCGGCGTGACGTTCGCGTTCATCTTTCTCGGAGAGCGGCTGTCAGCCGTGCAATGGGCAGGGGCGGCGGTCATCCTCGCCGCGGTGTTCGAGTTGGTCCGGCTGACACGGGACAGTGGACATCCAGGGGATGCTGGCCGACCGCGGGGCGCTCGCCTCACCTGACGCGCCTGCCCTCGCTATCGATGACAACTTCGCCGTCGTCCTTGGTGAAAGGGCCAATGTCCGGGTTCGACAGGATGTCGAGCACGGCCTCGGAGGGGCGGCAGAGCCTAGCGCCGAGCCGCGTGACCACGATCGGTCGGTTGATCAGGATCGGATGCTCCATCATGAAGTCGATCAGCTCGTCATCGCTCCACTTGGGATCGCCCAGCCCGAGTTCGGCATAGGGCGTCCCCTTTTCGCGAAGGAGGTTTCGCGGACTGATCCCCATTGCCGCGATCAGCTGGACGAGCTTCTCCCTGGACGGCGGCGTCTTCAGATACTCGATCACCTCCGGCTCCTCGCCGGATTGGCGGATCATGGCGAGAGCGTTGCGGGACGTGCCGCAGGCGGGATTGTGGTAGATCGTGATCGTCATGGTCGCCTCCAGGTCAGGATGTCTGTTTCACCGCAGCGCCGCGTTCGTACCAGCCCTTGGAGCGGTTCACGATCCAGACGACAGACAGCATGACGGGAACCTCGACCAGCACGCCCACGACGGTGGCAAGCGCTGCGCCTGACTGAAGGCCGAACAGCGCAATGGCGGCGGCGACGGCCAGCTCGAAGAAGTTCGAAGCGCCGATCAGCGCCGAAGGTCCGGCAACGCAGTGCCGCTCCCCGGAAATTCGGTTGAGCAGGTAGGCGAGCCCGGAGTTGAAGTAGACCTGGATCAGGATCGGCACTGCGAGCAGCGCGATCACCATCGGCTGCGCGACGATCTGCTCGCCCTGGAAAGCAAAGAGCAGGACCAGCGTCGCAAGGAGCGCGATCAGGGAAAGCGGCTGCATCCGTGCGAGCAGCCTGTCGAGAGCGGCCTGGCCGCCTGAAGCCAGTAGCCGCGATCGAATTGCCTGGGCAACGATCACGGGCAGGACGATGTAGAGGACGACTGAGAGAACCAGCGTGTCCCATGGAACGGTGATCGCCGACAGACCGAGCAGCAGGCCGACGATGGGCGCGAAAGCCACCACCATGATTGCATCGTTGAGCGCGACCTGCGAGAGCGTGAAATTCGGCTCCCCCTTCGTCAGGGCCGACCAGACGAACACCATGGCGGTGCAGGGTGCCGCCGCGAGGATGATCAGGCCGGCAATATAGGAGTCGATCTGGTAGGCGGGCAGGTAGGGCCGGAACAGCCAGCCGATGAAGAGCCAGCCGAGGAGCGCCATCGAGAACGGCTTGATCGCCCAGTTGATGAACAGCGTGACGCCGATGCCGCGCCAGTAGGTCGCCACCCTGGAGAGGGAGCGGAAATCGACCCTCAGCAGCATGGGCACGATCATCAGCCAGATCAGGACCGCGACAGGCAGGTTCACGCGGGCCACTTCGGCCTGCGCGACCGCTCCAACGAAGCCAGGCATCAGGTAGCCCAGCGCGATGCCCGCCAAGATGCAGAGGGCCACCCACAGGGTCAGGTATTTCTCGAAGAAGCCGATGGCGGCGGGCATCTGGCGAGGCGCGGCGAGTGTGGTATCTGTCATGATTTATCCTTCAGACGGCCCTGCTGCTCAGCAGCGGCAGGTAATGGCGTCGATGACCGGACGGCAGAGTTCCGGCGCGCCGTTGCAGCAATCCTCCATCAGGAAAGCCAGCAGATCGCGGAAACCTGTCATCTCGGCGGCATAGCGGATGGTGCGGCCGTCGCGCTCGGCGTGGATCAGTCCGGCTTGCGCAAGGATCTTCAGGTGCGAAGAAGTTGTGTTCTGGACGGTACCGAGACGCTCCCCGATCTCGCCTGCGGGAAGTCCTTCAGGGCCTGCCTTGACGAGCAGCCGGAAGACGTCGAGGCGGGTTTCTTGGCCGAGAGCCGCCAAAGCTGCAAGAGCTGCTGCGTTATCCATATATCTATGATCTCCGATATATGGAGATATCCAGTCAACAGGGAAACATCAAGGTGCCGACATTGCCCCGGCCTGGATCCTCTCGGCACAATGTCCGCTTCTAGGCAGTGTCAGCGGTGGGCGGAATGACGAGAAAGGGGTCGACAACGGAATGTCGGCTTACCCAAGTCTTCTGCGGAAACCGGACAGTCCGCAGTCGGCCCCTGAACGGTAGTGTTCCATGACGTTTCTCTTGCGGCCAATCCCGGCCGAGGAGAACTCACATGGGCCATTCGATATTTGATGATGCCAGCCGCGACCGCGCAGCTTGGAATGCCGGAAAGAAGGTCGGCACCAAGCGTCCGTTTACCCAGAAGCAGATCTGGGCAGTTCGCTTTTTCCTCGATCGCGAGAGACGCGTTCGGGACCGCGCGCTGTTCGATTTGGCGATCGACAGCAAGTTGCGCGGGTGTGACCTAGTCAAGATCAAGATCCGCGATGTTGTTGCCGGACCTGAAATACGCACTCGGGCGATCGTGATCCAACAAAAGACGGGGCGGCCGGTCCAGTTCGAGATCACCAGCGATGTGAGAGCGAGCCTTCTGGCATGGCTCGAACGACGTAGGGGCTCGATTGAGGACTATGTGTTCCCGAGCCGAGTCGATCACACACGGCACATGAGCACGAGGCAGTACGCGCGCTTGGTAGACGAATGGGTAGCCGCTATCGGTCTACGTCCGGAAGAGTATGGAACCCACTCGCTGCGACGGACGAAAGCGTCGATGATCTACCGGGCGACAGGTAACATCCGCGCCATCCAGATCCTGCTTGGTCACTCGAAGATCGAGAACACGGTGCGCTATCTTGGCGTCGACGTGGAGGACGCCCTCCTCCTCGCAGAGAGAACTGAAATCTGAACTAAAGCGGCCATCCGGATCGAACGCGGATGGCCGCTTTATCTAGGCCTTCAAACTCCCCTCCGGCCATTGTGGGATGGTTTCCGGTCGGTCAGCTATTGGCCAGCGGGTTGCGGAAGCGGACCTTCAGCCCGAACCGGCTTACCTTCAGGTTCGCGCCCTTATTGGCCATCTACAGGCGATCTGGACAGACGCTGAAACCGGACGTGACGTTTGACGAAGCGCGTTGACTTCGATGGGCCGGATCGAGACCTTCGCTATGC